>Ga0316187_10002621_pt1 | contig 15655 bp, 13 predicted proteins | sample CroRivburrow1_MG_FD_204927 | JGI IMG/M metagenome (GOLD analysis project Ga0316187, IMG submission 204927) | Coastal sediment microbial communities from Maine, United States - Cross River worm burrow 1 | ecosystem: Environmental > Aquatic > Marine > Coastal > Sediment | place: USA: Maine... | reverse complement strand
CGGCGAGGTCACGCGCGATTTCAGGGAAGGTCTTGCCCTCGACGTGCATCAGGAATGAGAAGACATCGCCTGACGCTTTGCACCCAAAGCAGTGGTAGAAACCGCGATTGGGGTGCACATAGAAGGATGGGGTCTTTTCGTTGTGAAATGGGCAAAGGCCCCTGAGGCTGCTTCCGGACTTCTTGAGCGCGACGTAGTTGCCGATGATGTCTGCGATGGGAGCGCGTTCGCGGATCTCAGCAATCTTGTCTTCAGAAATCACTGCTGCGTCTCACCCGTGCTCGCCGTCCCTGTGGAGTCAGCGGAGTGTAGACTTCGCCTGCTTCTTGGCAAGCGCCGTCTGTCGCTGTAGTTGTGGCGCAATGACTCACGCGCGCGCATCGCTGCGGCAGATTCTAGGGGTGTATGCGCTAGTGTGTGTGGCCGTCTTCGCGGTGACTCGGCTAGAGCCACTCGTCGGCGTCGGGCAATACGTCCACCTCGTGGTCGCGGCGATCTTCCTCTTGACCTCAATCCGGCTCACACGTGGCGACCCTGCGCACTTCGGCGTCGCGCTTGGCGGGCTCCTCGAGCCCGCGACCGACGACCAATCAGCAGGCCCGCTGGGGCTCTTCGACCTCGGCCGCGCAATTCGCAAGGCGCTTCCGTCCGCTGCGTTAGAGCTCGGCATGGCGACCGTCGTCGCGGCCGTGGTGTTTCCGCTCTACGCGGTCGGCTTCTACTGGTGGAACCAGCCAGCCGGAGATTTTTCGCTGGTGCTCCCTCCCAACATCGCAAGCTTCGTCGTCGCGCAGCTCATCGTCATCGCGCTGCCGGAGGAAGCCTTCTTTCGCGGCTACCTGCAAACCTCGCTGAGCGACCTCACCAACAGAAGAGTACGCGTGCTCGGCGTGGAGCTCGCGCCGGGGGCCTGGCTGCTCCAAGCCGCCTTGTTTGCGGTGATTCACTTCTTGGTCGATCCCCAGCTGGCGCGTCTCGCAGTCTTTTTCCCCGCGCTTCTCTTCGGATGGACCCGAGCGTGGCGCGGCGGAATAGGCGCCGCCCTCGTTTTGCACGCGATAAGCAATCTTTATTCCGAGATTCTCGCGCGGAGTTGGCTATAACTCACTCATGCAGGCCACTCCGCCGGCTCCAACGATTCTCGCGGAAACCGTACGTCGCGCGCTGTCTGAAGACATCGATCGCGGCGACATCACCACCCAAGCATGCGTCGAGCCCACTACTCTGGGCACGGCTACGCTAAACGCGCGCGAGCCTGTGGTCGTGTGCGGGCTGCCGATCCTCGAAGAGGTGTTCGCGCAGGTCGACCTTCTGGTGGATGTCGATACCCATGTGCAGGATGGCGACTTCGTCGAGGCAGGCACCTCCCTGACGACGCTTTCCGGGCCAGCAACGTCGATTCTCCTTGGCGAGCGTGTCGCGCTCAATTTTCTGCAGCGGCTCACCGGGGTTTCGACCATGACGAGGCATTTTGTCGACGCTCTGCCCGATGGGTCCACGACGAGGATCACCGACACTCGCAAGACGACGCCGGGGTTGCGCGCCCTCGAGCGCTATGCGGTTCGCTGCGGTGGCGGCCACAACCACCGCGAGGATTTGGGAGCCGCCGTGCTGATCAAAGACAACCACATCGCCGCTGCAGGTGGATGCACCCAGGCGATCCAACGCGCGCGCGCATACGCGCCACACACTTGCCGCATCGAATGCGAAGTCGACACTCGAGCCCAACTCGAAGAAGCTATCGCGGCCGGAGCCGACATCGTCATGCTCGACAACTTCAACGACGACGAAGTGCGCGACGCGCTCGCGTTCGTCGACGGTCGGGCTATCGTGGAAGTGTCCGGCGGAATCACGCTCGAACGCGTGGCCGCCCTCGGCGCGTTGGGGGTCGACGTGATCAGCGTCGGGGCGCTCACGCATTCGTCGCCTTCGTGCGACCTCGGGCTCGACTGGAGCTGAGCCGTGATCGAAGATCTGCAGCCTGAAAGGGTACAGACCCGCGTCTCCGGAAACTGGGGAAGCTCGCTGACCGTGCACGACAGCACCGCGTCGACGATGGATGACGCCTTGGCCGCTGCTGCCAACGGCGCGCCGGAAGGCCACGTGGTCTTGGCCGACCAACAGACTCGTGGGCGGGGCGCGCATGGCCGGCATTGGCTCTCGCCCTCGGGCTCCGACCTCTACTTCTCGGTCGTGACGCGGCCCACGGTGGATCCTGCTTCGACCGCGCTCATCACCCTCGCGACCGGGCTCGGCGTTCGCGATGCGGTCGCAAGCCTCTTGCCGGGCCGCTCCGTCCTGGTGAAGTGGCCCAATGACATCTGGATTGAGAGCCGCAAGTGCGCCGGCGTTCTCGTCGAAAGCCGGATGCTGGGCATGCGCATCGACTCGGTGATCATTGGGGTAGGCCTGAACGTAAACCGCATGCAGTGGCCACCCGAGCTTGCCGGTGCGGCGACCTCGCTGCGAGCGGAGCGCAGCGGCGAGGAGCCATTCGACCGGGCCGAGGTGCTAGCCACCCTTCTCTCTCACATGGAGCGATGGGTGGAGCGCTTCGTCAGGGACGGCGCCACGATCGTGGTCGATGCCCTGCGGCCAAGCCTGGCATTGGTTGGAGAGCGGGTTCGCTGGGAGGATGGCAACGGAATATTCGACGGCATCGACGCGGACGGGGCAGCGCGCGTACGGACGGACGCAGGCGTGGTCTCCCTTCATGCAGCCCACATCGAGCCGGCCGAGGGCTGAGCGCTGCACTTGCCTGCACAGGGGTTGCGCACCAGAACTGCCCCATGACGCATGCACGCGAGCTCGACTGGATACAACGCTCGGTGGGCGTACTCACGCTCAGCGACCGCGCGATCATATCGGTCAGTGGTGACGATGCTCGTGAGTGGTTGCAGGGGCAGCTGACCAATCAAGTCGAGGGAGTCGAAGCCGGGGACTCCACGTACGCGTTCGTGCTCACCCTCAAAGGACGGATCCTGGCCGATGTGTACGCGCTCGTTCGCGAGAACGATGTGTGGTTGGACGTGCCGGCAACCCAGGTCGAGGCACTGCTCGAACGCTTAGACCGCTACATCATCATGGAGGATGTAGACCTCGAGGTTCTGGGCGACCTGCGTGTGATCGCCGCCCAGGGCCCGAGCGCCGACGAGGTGGCGGACGGAGGCTGGCCCGCAGACAGGCTCGGGACCGGTGGCCGGCAATGGGTGGTCTCGAGCTCGGAGCTCGAGTCGGAGCTCGAACGTTTGACCGCGTGTGCCCGTGAGCTCGGTGGAGGATGGGTCAGCGAGCAGGCCTGGAACCACAGCCATGTCCTTCGTGGGCGACCGCGCTTCGGCGTCGACTTCGGCGACTGGACCTACCCCCAGGAGAGCGGTCTCAAGCCTGTAGCCGTCTCCTTCAATAAAGGCTGCTACATCGGGCAAGAGACCGTCGTCATGCTCGAAAACCGCGGAAAGTCCCCCAAGGTCCTTTGGCGCTGGGCAGTCGAGAGCGCCGAGCCACCAGCGGCCAAGGCGTCCATCATGCGGGCGGACGCTGTCGCCGGCGAGATCACCTCGGCGGTGCCGGAGCAGGAGGGCGTGCGGGCCCTCGGCTTCCTCAAGCGTGGATACGAGGCGGAAGGGCCCGAAGGCTTCACGGTCGACGGAGCCCCGGCCCGCGCCATCGGCCCTGTAGAAGAAGGGCCCGGGGTGCGCCCGCCGCCCAGGTGACGATACGGAACACGCTGTGCTGGCGCGAACCGGCGGTCGACCTTATAGTAGGGGCCAAAGGAGCATCATGCTGAACCTCACCACGCGAGCTGCAGAGAAGGTCAAGGAAATCCAAAACGCCGAGGGCCTCGCCGAGCAAGGCCTCCGAGTGCGGGTCATTGGCGGCGGTTGCGCAGGGTTTTCGTATGATTTGTTCTTCGAGGACGAGACCACCGACATGGACCAGACCTTCACGTCGCACGGGATTCCCATCTATGTGGACATGATGAGCGCGCAGTACGTCGAAGGCACCGAGATCGACTACGTCGAGGGCCTGCAGGGCGCGGGGTTCAAGTTCGTCAATCCGCAGGCCAAACAGACCTGCGGCTGCGGCTCCAGCTTCGCGACCTAATTCTTCAATCATTTCAGCAGAAGCAGCGGACGACGGGGGTTCTTCCTCCGTTCGCTTAGGTCGACGCTAGACTAACGCACTTGACAGACACAGGTGACGTAACGTAACCCAGTTCGGCGCATAAGGGGTACACCATGCAGTCATCCGCCTCCCTCGACCGATACATCCAGCAAGTCCGGGCCATCCCTAAGCTGTCCCGCGAAGATGAGCACCAGCTCGCGCTGCGCGCGCGCGACGGCGACCAGGACGCCACCGACAAGCTGGTCGAAGCCAACCTGCGATATGTCGTCGCCATCGGGCTTCAGTATCGACGCTACGGCGTGACGCTAGGCGACCTGATCGCCGAAGGGAGCGTGGGCCTGGTGACGGCCGTTCGTAAGTTTGACCCACACCGTGGCACGCGCTTCGTGACCTACGCCGGGTATTGGATTCGCGCCTTCGTGCTCGAGGCCGTCGTTCGCTCGAGCACGATGATCGGCGCGGGCTCGGGCCCATTTCGATCCAAGCTGTTCTTCCGGCTGCGCCGGGAGCGAGCTCGGCTGTCGAATCTGATCGCCGATCCTGAGGAGCTGATCGCGACGCTCGCGGCTGAGTTCGACACGACCAGCGAGAAGATGACAGAGCTGCTGCGCCGACTCGACCAGCGTGAGATCTCGCTCGACGCACCGGCCTATCACGACTCCGATGCAACGCTCGTCGAAACGCTTCCTGGGGCTGCAGAGCCACAGGACGTGATGGTTGCCCGTCAGCGCCGGCAGAGCGGCATCGAGTTGCGGCTCGAAGGCGCGCTGTCCGTGCTCGATGATCGCGAGCGGCTCATCGTCGAAAAGCGCATCTTGAGTGACGACTCTGCATCGTTGGCCTCCCTCGGTCGCGAGCTCGGCGTAAGCCGCGAACGTGCCCGCCAGCTCGAAGCCAGGGCGAAGAAGAAGCTCGCCGAAGAGCTGAAAGACCTCGCGCCCGCAGCGTAACCCACCTGCTCAAATGTAGGGTGTCCGCTTACCCGGTCTCTTCTTTCTATGGCCCGATGCGCTCTGGGCGGAGCCGGGGTAGCATGTAGGCCAGATGGCGTTCGAGGAAGGGGACATCACGGTGCTGGGCCGCGATGCCACGCAGGCGTTGGGACAAGACGATCTCGTCGAAGAGCCCGACTCCGCGGGGCCTCCAGCCGTACCGCCAAGCCAGGGTATCGGCGCGCCAAAGCACCACGCGCCCGGCAGAGTCGACCGGGCGCGGCGTGCACGCGATTGGCTCGAGGAATGCGAGCGCGAGCTGCGCGACCAACCGGACGTCCGACGCGCGGCGCGCTTGTACTTCGAGATGGCGCGCACCTGCGAGGGGCCGCTCAAGGACGCACGCCGTGCACTTCAATACTATCAAGCGACGCTCGACCGCTCGCCCGACTATGTCCCTGCGATTCGCGCCGCGCGCCGGCTCCTTCTAGGAGCACGCATGTTTACCGAGGCGCTCGCGTTGTTCGATGCCGAGGCTCGTGTGACGCGGCTGCCTCGCGACAAGGCGACCCTGTTCTTGTTGAAGGGCCGACTGCTCGAAGACGTTCTCGGCAATCGAGAAGCCGCCGGGGACGCCTACCACACCGCGCACGCTCTCGATCGCTCACACGCCGCTATCTTGCACGCCACCGAGCAGCGCTCGTTTGCGAAGCGCACCTGGCCCGACGTGGACCGGAACCTCGCCGAGCTTGCAAACACCGCCGCAGCGGACGACGGGCATCGCGCGGCGTTGATCATCCGTCGAGCTCAATTGCTCGAAAGCCGGCAGCAGCTTCCGGAGCAAGCCGCGGAGCTGTACGAAACGGCGCTGCAGCTCGATTCGAGCGCTGTCATCGCGGTGCAGGCGTTGAAGCGCCTCTACTACGGGCAACATCGTTGGCGTGACCTGATCCGCACCCTCGAAGCAGAAGCTCAATTGGCAACCGACCCCTTGTTGAAAGCCTCTTCACTCTACCGGGCTGCGCGTATTCACGCGGAGCACCTCGGCAATCGAGACGAAGCCATCCGGGTCCTCGAGCAAGCGCGCAGCCTCCATCCACGGGACCCGCTGATCCTCGGCGAGCTCGCCCGCCACTATGAGGCCGGCCAGCGACTGCAGGCGTTGGTCGAGACCCTCGAAGCGCTGACGGAAGCGAGTGACGACCAAGCCGAGAAGCTGACCTTCACGCAGCGCATCGCGCGCCTGTATGAAGAGGAGCTGCGCGACGTGGACCAGGCAATCGCATGGCACGAGAAGGCGGTCGAGCTCCACCCCACCTCGCTGTCGAGCCTGCAAGCGTTGAGTTTGCTCTACCGGGTCCGCGGCGCCTGGCCGAAGCTCATCGACATGTGCCTCCAGGAGGCGCGTTACACGACCGATGCGCAGCGGCGTGCCGATGCCTATGCGCGCGCGGCGGAGATATACGAGACGAGGCTGGACGCCATCGATGATGCGGTCGATCAATACCGTCGCGCGCTCAACGCGATGCCCGACCATCCCACGGCGTTCAAAGCTCTGGCGCGCCTGCTTTCAGACGTGGACAAACCCAAAGAGCTCGTTCAACTCTACGAGAACGCATTGGACAGAGCGACGGGCACGCGGGCTGTGTCGTACCTGCTCAAAATCGCGCAGCTCTACGAAGATGTGCTTGGCGAGCACGCGCTGGCGGCCCAAACCTACAAGCGGGTCCTACAGCAGGACTCGGGGCACCTCGCAGCAGTGCACGCATGGCAGCGCTCCGCCGCGCGCGCTCACCGCCCCCGCGAGGTTCTCGAGGCCCTCGATTACGAGATCGGGCTGACCGTCGAGCGGGACCGGCTGGTCGGGCTCCTGCATCGAGCAGGAGAGGTCCTCGATGAGCAGCTAGGCGACCGCGACGAGGCGATCGCCCACTATCGTCGCGCGCTCGAAAAAGACCCCCGTCATGTTCCGACGCTTTCGAGCCTCGGACGCCTGTACTACGCCGCGGGTCGCTGGAACGACTTGCTCGACATCTATGGCCAGGAGTTGAGGCTCACCTCCGGCAAGGGCCGGCGGGTCGCCTTGCTGCAAAAAATGGCCGAGATCTCGCGAGACCGCCTCGGAAGCGATGAGGACGCTCTTCGCTATCACCGCGAGGCGATCAAGGTCGATGCGGCGCACGCGCCCTCCCTCCAGGAGCTGGCGCGGCAGCTGCGAGAACGAGGCGATTGGGAAGAGCTGGTCGACGTGTTGGAGCTCCAGCTTCGCAACTCAGGCGCCGCTCGGATCCGTGCGCGGGCCGCGTTCCTGCTCGGACAGGTGTACGAAGAGCACCTCGATGATCGAACCAAGGCGGTGGCGTCTTACGAGACCGCGCTCTCGGCGGACGCAAGCTATCGGCCCGCCGTCGATGCCCTCGCGCGCGTGCGCGCCGAAGAGCACGACTGGACGCATCTCCTGGCCGATCTCGAACGCGAAGTGAAGCTCACCGAGGAGCCGACACAGCGCATCGCTCTGTTCGCACGCAAAGCACAGGTGCTGGAGCGACAGGATAAGCACCGCCAAGCGATACAGGCTTGGGAAGATGTGCTCGCCGTCGATGCCAAACACCTCGGCGCCCTCTTGGCACTGGAACAATTGCATCGACAGGTTGGCGCGTGGGAATCGCTGTGCACCGTCTACTCGACGCAAGCCGATGTGCTCGAAGACCCGGCTGGCCGTGTTGCGGCGCTCTACGAGCTCGCGCGGCTGCTGGAGCATCAGGGGCTCGGAGAGTACGGCGACATCGTCGGAGCGTACCGGCGGATCTTGGAAATCGCTCCCGCCGAGCTCGGGGCCTTGCTGGAAGTCGAGCGATTGGCTGCAGGTCAGGGAGACGCGAACCTATTGCGCGAGATCGACGCGTTGGGGGCGCAGTCTGCGCACGACCCGACGGTGGCAGCAGCGCACCACGCCCGCCTAGCCGAGCTCGTGGAGGGCGAAGAGGACACGGAGGCGATCGAGCAGTTCCGCGCGGCTGCGATCGCAGACCCGTATCACATCGGTGCCTCTCGGGGGCTCACCCGCGTCGCGCAAGAGACCGACGATCCGTCCGCGCTGGTCGATGCACTGCGGCGCGAAGCGGAATCCGAGCGTGATGCGAAGGCCGCCTCGGAGCTCTTCGTGCAAAGTGCGGTGGTTCGTCTCGAACGAATCGGAGACCACGACGGCGCCCGACGCGATTTCGAGCAGGCGCTCGAGCTGTGGCCGGACTCTGCTCGTGCCGCCGACGGCTTGACCGACGTGCTTACAATCGACGCCGGCTGGTCGCCCCTGGTCGATCGACTCTCGCAAGCTGCGTCAGGGGCACGGTCTGTCGATCGAGCGAGCGCGCTTTGGCTGACGGTCGCGCGCATCCAGAGCGACGAGCTCGGCGAGCTTCCTGCTGCGATCCGGACTCTGCAGCGTGTGCTGAAAGTGGAGCCTCGTCATCTCGACGCATTGGAGCGATTGGCGCAACACTTCCAAGCCAACGAGTCGTGGCACGAGGCGGCTGCGACCATGGAACAGCTGCTTGCCGCCGCGCCCGAGAACAGCCGCCTCCGACGGGTTTTGCTCGACCTGGCCCGTCTCTATCGTGAGCGATTGAACATGCCGGACCGGGCACTGCGACACGTTGAGTCAGCGTTGGCGGCCGAGCCGACTCATCCCGCCGCCCTTCAAGAGCTCTCCCTCGTGCACGAAGCACTTGGGCAATTGCCAGAGGCTCTGCAGGTCGCTCGCCATCTGCTCGACGTGAGCGATGGCGAGGCGCGCGGAGATGCTCTGCTTCGTCTCGGACAGCTTGAACACGCTGCCGGAGACGGAGACAACGCCAAGATCGCGCTGCGTCGAGCTGTCGTGATCGAAGGGCCGGGCAGCGACGCGGCACGCACACTCGAGGACCTCTGTGAAACCCCGAACGACTGGCGGGCCTACGCCGAGGCCCTCGGAAGTCATCGCGCCAAAGACGAGGCGGGCCGTGTCGCAACCGCTCTCGAAGTCGCACGGATTTTGTCGGACCACTGTCGGGACGAGCACGCCGCGGTCGCCGCACTTCGAAGCGGTCTCCAGGACGGCGCTGCCAATGCCGATCTTCGACGGGAGCTGGCAGTGCGCTTGCGCGCGCGCGGAGACCAAGCGGCGGCCGTCGAGCAGCTGCAAGCTGTGCTGTCCCAAGAGCCACTGCGGCAGGAGGTCTGGCGCGAGCTCGCGGTCACCTATCAGGCGGGTAACCGCTTGCGAGAGGCGCGTCTCGCAACTCTGCCGCTGCTCGCGCTCGGTGTGGATGATGAAGAAGATCGTGCTCGAATCATGTCGGTTGAGCCTTGGCCCGCTCGGGTTCGGCCGAGGTCGCTTCGCGGTTCGGTGCTCGATCAGCTAGGGACGCCGCGCTCAGAAGACGCCGCAGCCGGAGCGCTGCTTGCCGCGCTGAGCCCGGCGCTTGCCAAACTCTATCCCCCAGAGCTCGAAAGCTACGGGCTCGCAACGCGGGATCGGCTTCCGACCGAGGCGAATCACCCGCTCCGCGAAATCGCCAACCGAATCGCAGCCGCGCTCGATGTTCGCAATTTCGATTTGTTCCTGCATCGCATCCGCAACCGGGGCATCACTATTGAGTTCGGCACCCATCCTGCGGTGCTCGTGCCGGCGACAATCATGGAGAAGGACCCGAGCACGCAAGCGTTCTTGCTCACGCAGCCCATGACGCAAATCGCCCGCGGCTACCACGCAGTCGAAAAGCTCACACCGCGAGAGCTCGATGTCCTGTTGGCGTCGGCGGCACGAACGGTGAAGCCCGACTTTGGCTCGGGCTTGACCAGCGAAGAGTTCCTCGATGAGCAGACTCGGCGGTTGCAACGGGCGATTCCACGGCGCGACCGAAAGCTCGTGCGTGACGCCGCCCTCGCCTACTCCCAAGCCAAGCGAGTGAAGTTCGACCGATGGGTCAACGCCGCGCATCGCACGGCTCTGCGCGCGGCGCTTCTCGTCTGCGATGACCTCGACCCCTTCGTGCAAGATGTGCGGAGCCGAATCGCGCCCGAACGAGAAGCGGAGGGTGACACGTTCGACAAGCAGCCCGCCTATCTCGACGCACTGAAGTTCTGGGCCTCTCCGGCGGCGATGCACTTGAGGGAGCACATGGGGATGCTTCCTTCTCGCTAGCGGCGCGGAGGTCTCAGGCGCTCTGGTGCGTGTGCCGGTCGATGCGGTAGACGAGCCAAGCAAACGCGGCGCCGATGATGACGAGCATGGCCAGCCCCGAATAGAAGGCCGGGCTTGCAAAGAACGTAACGAGACCGTAGTCGCGTGTGAACTGTCGATAGGAGCCGACGGCCGAAAGCCGGTCCCATCCGAGCGGCCACACCGCCGCCGCGATGAAGAGCGCGCTGACTGCGATGCGCCGGGCGGCCCCGTCACGCGAAGCTCGACAAAGGGCCGCGCCGAGCCAGAATCCCAGGGATGCCACACCGACGAGGAACAAGACCGCCAACATGCCCCAGACCCAAGGGGCGCGGCCTGTGTCGACCCAATAAAACAGAAACCAGTCGCCGTGAAATGCGTAGAAGTAGATGAGTGCGGGCAAGAGGACGAAGCAAACGAAAAGCGCATAAGCCAGGAAGGCCTCCATGCGCCACACGGGGTCCGCGCTATGACGGACCTCGTCCCGGCCGGCATGGGCCGAGAGAGTGCCCATGGCGATGGTGATGAGCAGCAGGAAAAGTAACGGCAAAGTGTTCCCCAACGAGAGGCTACGTCCCCGGTTCGTGGACGGTCAACCAAACGAGCACCATAGTTGGGGCATGCGCAATCGTGCATGGGTCGGTTTGGTGGGGTTTGTCGCGGCTTTGGCGGCCGAGACACATGCGTCCGCCGACACCTTGAGCGAGCTCACAGCGCCCTTCGCAAACGCGCTTCAGGACGGGAGCTACGCGGGCGCGCTGGGGCTGATCTTCGTAGCAGGTCTGGCTACCTCGTTGACACCCTGCGTGTATCCGATGATCGCGGTCACCGTCAGCGTGTTTGGTGCCAGGCAGGCCGAGAGCCGCAGTAGGGCGGCGCTCCTGTCGACTTCGTTCGTGTTGGGCATCGCCGCACTCTTCACACCCCTCGGCGTGGTCTCCGCGCTGACGGGGAGCGCGTTTGGCAGCGCGCTAGCGAGCCCCTGGGTCGTGGGAACCTTGTCCGCGTTGTTCGCGGTGATGTCATTCAGCATGTTCGGCTTGTTCGATCTCGCCTTGCCTTCGGGTGTACAGAATCGGCTCGCACAGGCGGGTGGGTTCGGCGTGCGAGGCGCGTTCGTGCTCGGGTTCGTCAACGGGCTCATCGCCGCTCCGTGCACCGGGCCGGTCCTGGCGGTTCTGCTGACCTGGGTGGCCACGACCGGGAACGTCGCGTTCGGTGCGATCGCGCTGTTCATCTACGCAATCGGTATCGGTGTGTTGTTCTGGTTCGTTGGAACCTTCGCGGTCACGCTTCCAAAGTCGGGGCGATGGGTGGAGTGGACCAAGAGCGCATTTGGCATCGCAATGCTCGCCTTGGCGTTCTACTACGTTCGGGGCGTGCTGCCCTACCCGCGCCCGGCGGTGCGCGACGAGGTCTGGCTCGCGCTCGCATTGGGACTGCTGGTGGGCGGTGTCATCGTTGGCGCCATCCATCTGTCATTCAAGGGTGATGCGTGGGGGGCTCGCATTCGGAAAGCAGTCGGAGTAGCCGCATGCGTCGCGGGGGTCCTGGGGATCGTCGGTTGGGCGGAGGCGCTTCCTCCCGGCGCGCACATTGGCTGGGTCGAGAGTTTCGAAGCCGGCAAGACCAGAGCGCTCACCGAAGAGCGTCCCATGCTGGTGGACTTCGGCGCCGATTGGTGTGGCGCGTGCCAGGAGCTCGAACGCGACGTCCTGAGCGACCCACGGGTCGTCGCCGAGGCACGACGTTTCGTGACCGTTCGCGTCGACCTCAGCACCGACAAGGCGACCGACGAAAAATGGGCGATACTCAAGGCCTATGAGCAGCCCGGGTTGCCCCTGGTGGTCCTTCATCACAGCGACGGCTCCGAGGCCGCGCGCGTGACCGGCTTGGTAGAAAGCGACGAGTTCCTCGAAATGATGGGTGCCGTTCGCTGATCGACGCGCGGCCGTGCTAGCCTCCGCCGAGGAGTGACCGGGATGAGGAAGAGCACCCTTTCGAGACGCGAGATGCTTGGCCACACCGTGCATTTGGCGGTGATCGGCTCGATGCCGATTCTGCTGAACGCCTGCACGAAACCTGAGTTCAGCTGCCAAGATGTGACCGGGCTCGGCGAAGCCGATTTGGAGCTGCGTTCGGCGCTCGAGTACCGTGACTTGTCCCCTCACGGCGAACAGAAAAGCTGCTCGAGCTGCGCGTTCTACAAGGCGGGTAAGAAGGACGCCTGCGGACAATGCACCCTGGTCCGCGGCCCGATTCATCCGCTGGGGTACTGCAACTCTTGGGCTGCGAAGGGCTGAGTCACTGAGGTCATGGCATTGTTCGAGGTGCGTGGCCTATCGAAGGCCTTTGGACGAAATGTAGTCCTGAACGAGTTGGACCTCGACATCTTCACCGGGGAGGTCGTGACGATCATAGGAGAGTCGGGCTCCGGCAAGAGCATTTTGCTCAAAGCACTGATGGGCTTGCTCGAGGTCGACGCGGGGAGCATTCGCTTCGATGGAGAAGAGGTCACAGGACAGACGGAGCGCGAGTGGATGCAGACTCGCCGCCGCATCGGGATGCTGTTCCAAGAATCGGCGCTCTTCGACTCCCTCAGTGTTCACGATAACGTCGCGTACGCCTTGCAGGAGCAGACCACGATGACCGACGAAGAGATCGCGACGCGAGTCGAAGAAACGCTCGCCTTGGTCGGTCTTCCGGGTATCGAGGCCATGTCGCCCGCAGATCTCTCGGGAGGCATGCGCAAGCGCGTGGCGCTGGCCCGCGCGGTGGCCGTTCGCCCCGAGGTCGTCTTTTACGACGAGCCCGCCGAAGGGCTAGACCCGATCAATGTCACACGCGTGAACCGTTTGCTTCTTGGTTTGCAGAAGACCTTGAACGTCACCTCGGTCGTCGTGACGCACAACCTCAAGGCGGCGTTTGCGATCAGCGATCGCCTCGCCCTCATTCATGACGGTGCGGTGCTGGCTACCGGCGCTCCAGAGGCATTTCTTGAATCCCAAGACCCGGTCGTCCGAGAATTCATCGGCGACCGGATGAGGCAAGTCCTGCGTGCAAGTTGAGTTCGTAGGCGCGGTCGGGGGAAACGTCACTGGGTCGCGGCACATCGTCCATACCGAGAACGCACGCATCCTGCTCGATTGCGGTCTTTTCCAAGGCCGCCGCTCAGAGACCATCGAACGCAACCGGGACCTCGGGTTTCGCGCGAGAGAAATCGATGTGATGGTGCTGTCCCACGCGCATATCGACCATTCGGGCGCCCTTCCTCGGCTGTACCGCCAGGGCTTCCGCGGATCGATCTATTGCACGCCGGCCACCCGGGACCTGTGCGCGGCAATGCTCGAGGACTCGGCCGAGATTCAAGCTCAGGACGCCGCCTACATCAATCGCAAGATCGAGAAGAACGGCGCCGACATGCAACCCGTCGAGCCGCTGTACGACCAGAAAGACGTCGTTGGGACGCTCGAGCTCATGGTCAGCGTTCCCTACCACCGGCCCCAACAGATCGCCGACGGAGTGACGTTGACGTACTATGACGCGGGTCACGTGCTCGGGAGCGCGATCGTCGCCCTAGACGTCGACGTGGTCGGCGAACAACGGCGCCTGGTTTTCTCGGGCGATCTCGGGCGACGCAACATGCCGCTCCTCCGTGACCCTGAGGTTCCCCCGGGGGCCTCATGCCTGCTCCTGGAGAGCACCTACGGGGACCGGACTCACGACCCTATCGGGCAGATGGAAGACGAGCTTCTCGATGTGATCACACGGACGGTGGAACGCGGCGGCAAGTTGATCGTGCCGTCGTTCGCGCTGGAGCGTGCGCAAGAGGTGGTTTATGCACTCAAGCAGCTCAACGATCAGGGACGTCTTCCCGACGTTCCGGTATACGTCGACTCGCCGCTGACCGTGAAGCTCACCGACGTCTTTCGACTTCACCCAGACTGCTTCGATAGCGAGACGCGAAAGATCTTGCTCGAGGGCGACTCTCCGTTTGACTTCGATGGCCTGCGGTATGTTTCCTCGGTCGAGGACTCTAAGGCGATCGATCAGAGGGACGAACCCTGCGTGGTGATCTCGGCAAGCGGGATGTGCGAGTTCGGGCGTGTGGTCCATCATTTGGTGGCCGCGATCGAGAATCGAAAGAACACCGTGGTCATCGTTGGATTCCAGGCGCAACACACGCTCGGACGCCGGCTCGTCGAACAGCGAGCGCGGGTGCGAATCTTCGGCGTCGAACGGGAGCGGCATGCGGAGGTCGCCGTGCTCAACGGATTCAGCGCGCACGCAGGCCAGGACGACCTCTTGGAGTTCGCCGAGGCTGTTCGCGAGGCGGGGCCGCTTCGGCACGTCGCGCTGGTTCACGGCGAGGACCAGGCGCGCAGTACGCTGAAAGCGCTCCTCGAAGAGCGAGGCTTTCCGAGCGTCCACACGCCGGGCCGCGGCGATCGACTCGACGTGTGAGGTCCGAGACCTTGACCTCGAGCGGGGTCTAACCGCATCCTCCTCGGCACGCGCTAGACGAGGAGGGGACATGAGCAAGGGCTTGATTGGAACTGGAGTGATCGCGGCAATCGCACTACTCCTGGTGGCAACTGGAGTGGGTAGCTACAACCGCCTCGTCGAGCTCGACGAAGGCGTGGACAACGCCTGGAGCCAGGTCGAGAACGTCTACCAGCGCCGCGCGGACCTGATTCCGAACCTGGTGGCCACCGTCAAAGGCGCCAAGGAGTTCGAGCAAGAGACGCTGACCCAGGTGGTGGAGGCGCGCGCCAAAGTCGGACAGGTCAATTTCGAGACGGCGCCCGACGCCCAGCAACTGGAGGCGTTCGAGGCTGCACAGTCTCAATTGTCGTCTGCGCTATCTCGACTGCTCGTCGTGGTCGAGCGCTACCCGGAGCTCAAAGCGACCGAAGCATTCCGGGACCTTCAGGCTCAGATCGAGGGCACTGAAAACCGAATCACCGTGGAGCGGATGCGCTTCAACGATGCGACGCTGGCGTACAACCGGACCCGCCGCCGCTTCCCGACGATTCTTCTCGCGAAGATCATGGGCTTTGACGACAAGCCGTACTTCGAGGCGACCCCAGGGGCAGAAGAGCCCCCGAAGGTCGAGTTCTAGCTCAGGTCGTGCCCCAGCGAATCGATAGATTCTTCTCGAATGCAGACCGGGAAGCGATCCGGACTGCAACGACCATTGCGGAGCGAGAGACGGCAGGAGAGCTCGTGGTCTACGTGACCGAACGCTGCGATCCTCATGTTGAGGTGGGCTGGAAGGCAGCGCTGATCGGTGGAGCCGTCGGAACCTTGTGCGCGGTGTTCGCAGTTTCGCGTTTTGGCGGCTGGGGGGCGCCCGACTATCTCTGGACCTTGATCGGACTGCAGCTTGGCC
>Ga0316187_10002619_pt1 | contig 15661 bp, 10 predicted proteins | sample CroRivburrow1_MG_FD_204927 | JGI IMG/M metagenome (GOLD analysis project Ga0316187, IMG submission 204927) | Coastal sediment microbial communities from Maine, United States - Cross River worm burrow 1 | ecosystem: Environmental > Aquatic > Marine > Coastal > Sediment | place: USA: Maine... | reverse complement strand
TCCCGAGCCCGTGCTTGAAGCCGAACCTGAGCCAGTTCCCGTGCTGGAACCACAGCCCGAGCCTGTGCTCGAGGTCCAAACGGAACCGGCGTCTGCCGCTAAGGACGTCCCGGCATGGGAGCGCGACCCAACGATTGCTGAACTGAGGCCCGACCTCGATGCACTCGAGAAAGCCATGGCATTTGCCCACGGCGACGTCGCTGACGAACCCGAACCCGTCGTCGCGGTGCCCGAGGCCAAAGCCTCCAATGTCAGAGAAGATCTCGACGAAATTCCGGAAATCACGCTCGACAATGCAATTCAGTCGCGAATTGAGGACCACCTCATCGACGAGCCTGGTCAGATCAGTCCGAACGCGCCGGAAGCGCCGGCCGGGTCCGCCAGCAGTTCCGACATACCGGAAGTCAGAATCGCACCGCGAAAAGCGAAGAAAGCCGACGCGGAGCTGGAGAGGATCGCTTCAGAATTGGCCAAGGCCAAGACAATTGAAGACGTCGACGACAAACTGGCAGAGACCCTGTTTGGCGAGGAACTCAGTTTCATTGCTTCACAAGTTGTCGCAAACCCGCCTTCCTCCAACGAATCTGCAAACGATGACGAACTGGCGTTGTTTGACACAGCCACCTCCCAGATGGCACAGGCGGCCGGATCAACAGAGGCCATCGAGGTTTCGCTCGAAACCCGAGACCATAGCGGCGAAGCCGGACTGGACTTGTCCGCGTCGCAGCGACTGAAGACCGTGCGCGCCTTGAACGCTGACTTGCACCCTTCGTTGCGAGAGCCGGCGGAAAAGAAACCGAACTCCGCCACCGACTCGCCTCCGTCGCCCGTCCAAACGCCTGATCCAATCGAGGACCAGATCAACATTTCGATGACTCAGACGCTCAAGGCGCTGAAGATAAAACCGCCCATCTCGGAACGCGCCAGGCCGACTTCGTCGCCAGTCGAAGATGAGGATGAGGATGAGGATGAAGAACAGAACAAAGGTGGTTTCTTCAGCCGATTCAAGCGCTCCTGATCTCTGGATCAAAAAAAAGCCGGGTCAAGCCCGGCTTTTTCGTCCAGGCTTATTTCGAAGCCTGTTTCTCATGAACTATTTCCCACAAGTAGTCCTGGTGCCCGCCACAAATCTCGGCGAACTCTGCGCCAGCTGTCTCTTCGTCTGAGTAGGTTGCCGCGAGAGCTTCCGAGCGTGCATCCATCAATGTTTCGAAATCCGCTGCAGTCAACGTATGTAACCGACGGAACCACCCGCCAACAACGTGTGCCTGCCAGCCCCACGAGGTGAGTTTGCCTTCTTCGACGAGTTTGTCGTAGACCGGCGCGAAGTTCTCACTCATGATTTCATCCGCACGATCTTCTTCTGTGATCTTGCAGGAGAAATACACCGAAATTCCTACTTTGCCGCGTTCCTTGCCGGTCGTCCCTGCCTTGACCTGCCAAATATAGTCGTCGTGGCTCTTACAGGACGCCCCAACCCCCGGACCGTCGTCACCGTATGCTTTTTCCATTGCGTCACCGAAAGCGGCGACTGCTTCGATCGCCCCATTGACCGAGTCAGCCTGATACCAGCGAATTCGCCGCCATTCCCCACCCGTGTGGTGGCGCATCCATCCCCAGGCATTCATCGCGCCGTCGTCGACCAGTTTGTCCAGGACCGGAACTTCATACTTCGCAACATAGGCGTCGGCAAGTTCCTCGGTACTCGTGTCGCAATTGAGGTAGGTCGCGTACGTGTACCTTTCCGGCGCGTCGTCGTCTTGTGCCACAGCCAGCGTGCTCGCAAGTACCAAGCCGGGTAACAGGCCAAGAAGTTTCGTCTTTATCATTGTTATTGCTCCCAATTTTCGCGGAATGCGAATACGAATCATTTTAGTTGAATGACCACAAAAGGCCAGCTAATTGCAGAATCATTCCGAAGAATTAGTCATAACGTATTGAGCTAACAAGATAAATATTTCCTCGTTTTGACAGAGGTTCGCAAATGAGGCAACGTCGCTGGCATGAGGAAACTGCACTCCGGAATGGATGCCTGGCGATACATCGTCAGCTCCCAATCACAACAAACAACAGTGGAGTCCTATCTTCCCCTGATTCTGAGCGCGGCAGGCGGACTCGGCGTGCTGCCGTTCGCCATTCTGCGTTACGTACAGGGAAACTGGATTGCCGCCGTTGTCGACACGATCATCGTCGTCGGCTTCCTTGCACTTGGTACCTATTCTCATCGAACAAGGCGCGTGAGAGCCGCAAGCATCGCGATTGCACTCCTTTGCATGGCTGGCGTGACTGCAACCGTGTATATCATCGGACCCCACCAGGTTTACTGGGCCTTCCCCGCCCTGGTGGCTTTCTTCTACCTGATTCGCCCGCGCGAAGCGATTTCCTGTGCGATTATCATGCTCGTGGCGCTGCTGCCTGCGCTGCTGCCATCCGGTGACTCGCATAGCACGACCACCATTATTATTACGATCCTCGTGACCAGTGCGTTTGCCTTCGCATTTGCAGTGATCACCAATCGCCAGCGAGAACAGTTGCTGACGCTGGCGATCAAGGACCCATTGACGGGTGCCGGCAATCGTCGTGGCCTGGATGCCAAACTCGAGGACATCGTGCACAAATTCAAGCGATCGGGCACACGTTCATGTCTCGTGTTGCTCGACCTCGATCACTTCAAGAAGGTCAACGACGTTCACGGCCACGCTGTTGGCGACCAGATACTCAAGCGCGTGACGGAGATCATCAATCTCCGCATTCGCGTGACAGACAGCCTGTATCGCATCGGCGGAGAGGAGTTCGTCGTGATACTGGAAGGCGCCGACCTGCAACGTGCTGCACATCTCGCCGAACAGTTACGCACTTTGGTCGACGCCAATGAACTCGTTCCCGATCAGACAGTGACCATTTCACTGGGTGTCGCTGAGCTCAAGGAAGGCGAAAGCGGCAACGACTGGCTGCATCGAGCGGACGAAGCCCTCTACCGGGCCAAGGACGCGGGCAGGAACTCGACCAGCCTGTCAGACTGATTCACTCTGCCGCATCGAGCTTCGCGTAGACGTCGGGAACAGGAACGACGGCGAGCAGGCGCGACACGATCGCGCGCCTATTCTTCAACCGCTTTCAGAGCTTCTATTCGAGCAGCCTCAAACTCGTCGCCTGGTACCCAGCTCGGCATATCATCTGCGTTTGCTATTGCGAGACCGGTCCAGTAACCGAGCAACGCGTCGCTGATCATGCCGTCCAGGTTCCAGCCTGGATCGTATTCGTCGCTTGGCTGATGGTAATTGACCTCGGTGTAGTGGTTCTGCTGCTCACGACCCCAGGTCGGCGGTCGATCCACGAAATCGGTACCTGTATCAAGGTACATCGCCGGCACGCCGATTTTGGCAAAGCTGAACTGGTCGGAACGATAGAAGTACCCTTTGTCCGAGAACTGGTCGGGTTTGACAACGCGCCCCTGCTCGTCGGCAATTAGCGTCGCGATCTCATCAATCGTTGTCTTACCAAGCCCTATATAAGTCACATCGTGCGTGTGGCCCCAGATGTTGCCGCCATCGTAGTTGAGATTCGCAGCAATTTTGCCCGGCGCAAATGTCGGATTGGCGGCGTAGTACTCGGAGCCGAGGAGACCCTGCTCCTCGGCGCCAACCAGATTGATGAGGACCGAGCGCCGTGGCGCTTCGGGAAGAGCCTTGATCGCTTTTGCAATTGCCATTACCTGTGCCACGCCCGTCGCGTTGTCGAACGCGCCGTTGTAGATCGCATCGCCATCTTCATTTGGCTTGCCGATACCCAGGTGATCATGATGCGACGAGTAGATGACGACTTCGTCTTTCAGCTCAGGGTCGCTGCCAGGAATCAAGCCAAGTATGTTGCCCGACTTCACGCGCGTAATCTCGACATCCATGCCGATAGATGTCGTGATTCCCAGTGGTACAGGCTCGAAGTCGCGGTTGTAGGCCGCTTCACGCAGTTCATCCAGATCGAGTCCGGCCATGGCCACGAGGTCCCTGGCGGTGTCCTCGGTCAGCCAGCCTTTGACCTGGCTGCGCGGCTCGTCCCCGGCAGGCAGTTCAAATTGCACGCCGGTCCACGAAGTCTGCACGACCTGGAACGGGTAACCCGCCGATGGCGAGGTGTGAATAATGATCGCACCGGCAGCTCCCTGCCCCGCTGCGCTCAGGTACTTGTAGTCCCAACGACCGTACCAGAGCCGCGTTTCTCCGCCGAACAACTCAGGATCCCAGTCCGGGTCGTTGTTCATCATCAGCAGAACCTTGCCCTTCAGATCAGCACCCTTGTAATCGTCCCAGTCGTATTCCGGTGCCTGGATTCCGTAGCCAACGAAAACAATCTCGGCCTCGGAGACCTCGGCTCGTGCTTCCTGGATGCCGCTGCCAACGATGAACTGATCCCATTGCTTCAGCGTCATGGACTTGCCATGGCCATCGAAAGTCCATGCATCAGGCTGCACGGAGTTCACACCTACCAGGTCGAATGACTGCTCCCAGGTACCATCAGCCGCGCCCGGCTCAAGGCCCAGCTCTTCCATACGGCCGGCCAGGTAGCTACGAGTCATGTCGTCGCCGGCAGTACCCGGACCGCGCCCTTCGTAGCGATCATCACTGATCTCGACGATGATGCCGCGCATGTACTCGTCCGTAATCTGTTGCGATGCGAGTTCCGCTGCCGGGTTACCACCTGCCGCCTCGACGGCAAGCGGTGATGCCAGTTCGGCGCTCTCTATCACGGCCTCATCCTGAGGCGCCTTGTCCCCCGAGCAGGCAACCAGGCTTGCGGCCAGTGCTGCGAACATTGTCACTCTTGTCTTCATACGATTCATACTCCCGGGCTACAGCCCGTCAAAAAGTTCTTCAAAAAACTGGGTCATTGCCTGCCACAATCGCCGATTGTCGGTCTCATCGTCGACAGTATTCGTGGTCAAATCGTTTGCCGCAGGATTGGCGAAGGAATGCATTATTAGTGGCGTCGAACGACAAACACCTCGTAGCGCCCTTTCGGGCCGACATACCAGGATGCGACGGTGCTCGTGATACTGACGACGATGGCGCCGAATACGGCAGACCAGAATCCGGTCACCGTGAAATTATCCAGGAATGCGGCCACCAGTCCGAACATCGCGGCGTTCAGTACGAAGATGAACAAGCCGAGAGTGACGATCGTAAGCGGCAGCGTCATCAGAAAAGCGATCGGCCGCACCAGCGCATTCACAAGGCCCAGGAGTAAGGCGGCCAGGATGAAACTCCCGGTACCTTCTATCCAGACACCCGGCACAATTCGTGATGCGAGAAACAAGCCCAGCATCGCGATCAACGTGCGAATTACGATTCCTTGCATCGGGGTATTATGAAGCGCATTCAGACCAGAAAAAAGCTAGAATCGCCCCGCTGCGCCCGTAGCTCAGTCGGATAGAGCACCAGATTCCTAATCTGGGGGCCACAGGTTCGAATCCTGTCGGGCGCGCCAGAATATTTGCGCCTTGTGTTAATCATTGTGGCGTCAAGCCAACAGGAACGCGCCATGGAGCATGAACAACGCATCAACACGCTGATTTCCGAGCACCGGAACCTGCTGCTGCGGATGGCGCTCAAGATAACGATCTACTACGTCGTGCTTGGGGCAGTGCTCGCCATCGTCGCGGCAACCGCCCCCAGCTTCGTCGATCAGTTACCGCTCGGCGGTGTTGGCGAAATCGCGGACTTCGGCTCCTCCAGTATTTATGATCTCGAAGAAGCGCTGCTCAGCGCCGACGACGAGGAAATCGAGGATATAGTTACGGCGAACACGCGTGCCCGCCTCGCACGCGGACCTGCATGGTTTCACGAGTCGCTGACCCTAATATACGCAATGTCTTCCACATTGCTCCTGATGCTGCCTGTCTCGTGGGTATATCGCGCTATCCACGAAGGTAGTGTTTTCGACCACTCGATTGACACTACGGCCCTTGTTCTTCCGGCCGTGGTCGCTGGCATTGTCACGGTCGTTCAACATAGCCTTGCGCTGGCATTCAGCCTGGCAGGAATCGTGGCTGGAGTTCGCTTCCGACGAGCGCTGAGCGATACGTTTGACACGCTGTTCATTCTTGCGGCGATCGGCGTCGGCATTTCGGCTGGCGTCAAATCTATCGAGATCGCCGTTGTACTGACGGTATTCTTCAACTACGCGTCGATCGGGGTCTGCGCCTTCGGTGATGGCCTCGAGTCCCAACACATCGTGCAGGAAAAGATCCGGCGCAAGAGCGCCAAGGCTGCGAAAGCCAGGGAAAAAGAAGCGCGAGACGACACGAAAGGTCCTATCTCCAGTCTTTAGGGCTCCGACGACTCTTCACCGGCCAACATTGCGTCGAGTTTTTCGCGTCCACGGCATCGATCGATCACGTTCTCCTTGAACGATGCTTCGTCTTCGAGCATCGCAAAGAACTTCTTGATGTAGGTGACGTTTCTGTTGCGAGTCAGCCGGCTTAACTCCGGGTGTTCCTGGTAAAGCGCAATGATCTCGCTTTTCTTTGACAACATGTGCGCAACGGCCTTATCCATGACCTCGGTGGGTTGGCAAAGCCCCCGATAGTATCGCGTGCGCACAAGCCGAATCGGCAAATGGTGAGGCGGCGCTGCGTATTTGGCATTGACGAGGCCAGACATGTCGAAGTCATAGGGAATCGGAAACCGTTTGTCTGCCGACTCTTCACGCGTGTACATCACTGCGTTGTGGCAGCAGTACTCCCCCTCCGCGCCCTGCAATACGGAGTAGTCATGGTTGGAGATCAGCAACTGGAACAACTCAAAGAGCGCTGTAGTCGATTGATCGAGATCTTCGAACCGGTTTTCAGCGACACGCGCCGCATCTAGATTCAGACGATCCGCAATGTCACCCTCATCTTCAATAACAAATACAAGGTCCGTCCAGGACTTAAGCTTGTCGTCGGAATCGACATAGCTAAGGCGAATAAGACGTGAGCCGAAACTGTAGTCCGTAAGGATTTCGTAGGTTCGGTATGCGAGATACTCAAGCACCAAATTCTGTTGCGACTCAAGGCCGTGCTGACAGGGTGAGACGAGTTTGAGTTTGTTCTGTCCCTTGAACAGCGTTCCCTTTACCTCGGACTTTTTGAAATTCAGCCTTATCGGGGGTAGCTCGCAATACTCTTTGCGGAAGTTACCGCGAATACGTATCGAGACTTCGAGACGATGCGATTCCCCATCACCATTCATGAAGGTCCACTGTCCGGGAAAGTACAGACGTACCTCCGAATCGCGCTGTGCGTAGGTCTGCGAAATCGGTGCTGTAAGGACAGCTTTGAGAGTGCTGTGATCCTGAAACAGTGGATTCCGTTCGGCAGCGCCAATGCTGCCGGCAAACCCAAGCGTTGCCATTGCAACAATGAGAAATGCGGGCTTCACAAGGTCGGTTTATACGGGAACCGCCCTAGAATGTCATACGAACAAACCGAGGTTTTACCCCCCGGAGTCCAGAATTCTCGCTGGCATGATAACGACGAGCAAAGCGAGGATCAGCGCAACCGTTGCCACATTAATAATGAGCCCGTAATTGCTCTCGCCCACGATCATCGCGGCGACTGCCGGACCCGATGCCAATCCCATTTTTGACGCAAATCCACCGAGTGCCGCCATCTGGCCTGTTGTATCAAACTCCGCATTCATGCCAAGCAGGTACGAGATCACGAAGGCCCACATGATCCCGATGGTTGCTTGCGCGAGCCAGAACACGGAAGAGACCCAGCTGTCCGGGTTTACCGAACTGTAGTGCAATATCCAGGTGGCGCAGGCCGTCGCCAGGATCGCCGCAACGATCGGCAGCAGACGGCCGAAACGGGTCGATATCAGGATCACAAGTACGGAACCGGCGATCGCCACCCAGGCGGCTACTCCGAGCGAATCGCTGACAAACGACGGGGTCAGGCCTGCGAATTTTCCGATGCCAATCGAGTACGCATAAATGCCCATATTGGCGGCCTGAAACAGGAACGTCGCGAGCAATGCAGCGGCCACGGGCAGGTAACGAATCTTTCCAGCCACGCGACCATGGTGATTCTCGCCGATTGGATAAGAGGCTAAAAATGGCACCATCAGCAAGGTCACAAAACTGAATGCTGCAAGAGCCAGGAACAGTGCCTTGGTACCGAAGATAGGTGCCAAAGGCGGCAGGTAGATGATTCCAAGACCGCCGAGGCCGAACTGAATAGTGAGCAAATACCCGAAGGTACGACTGACCTCCGACGTGCGCGACATAACCGAGAAACCGATGCCCACCAACGCGCCACCGACGAACCCGTGTGCGGCGCGCGCAGCAATCATGGTGCCCGCCTCACGAATGACCATGGAACCAATGTCCATCGACATCAGGGCGATCAGCAGCACATATGATGCCTTGCGCCAGTCGAGTCGCTTGACGAAGAAAACAACCGTGAACGCGCCGAGGGCTGCGCCGTAAGTATTTGCAGACGCGACGAATCCAGCTTCGCGATTCGAGAAGTTCAGGCCTTCGATGAGGCCGTCAACGATCGCCGGCATGATATTGACGTAGAAAATACCGGCCGTGGCCAGGAATGCCAGTAGCACACGTGCAATCTCGCCATCAGGCGAGGCGGTCGGAAAGCGCCGCTGCCTCTGATCGACTTCATTCATAGGGCGCTCTCCAGGATATCTGCGACCGGCTTCAGCTGGTCTTCATAGTTTCGCCATTTACCAACAGACGACGTAAACAGGTCTGACCGAACCTGGACAGCGCTTGCAGTTGTCGAAGCCTCGGGGTTCTCAAAAAATACGCGGCAACTTTCCTCGAACGAAAGACTGCAGTACTGCAGGAGGCCCTCAATGACCGTCTGTGGCTTCGTCACGAGCTCTTCGTAACGAACCACGTGCATCACTCCTGGCATGACTTCCTGCCAGTGGTTGACGAGTTTCTTGTACTCGACAAAGTAGTTCGCAAGCTCGACGAGATCGTAGGAGTACGGGTAGACCTCCCCAAACAGCGTCTTGTAAACCGCGTAACACGTGTCCATCGGATCACGCTCAAGCAACACGATTTTCGCTTTCGGTAGCGCCAGGTGTATCGGCCCTGCATACAGGAAATTGAGCGGCATCTTGTCAATGAAGTGAGCCATGCGCTCCCCTACCGGCCTGGCTGCGTTCACATAGCCTTCACCCAACGCCGCAAAATTCACATTGACGGAACGGGCTACCAGTTCACCGACATCGGTTGGAGGCTGTTCCTCAACATTCAGGCATTGGCGCATGAGTTCGACCGCGAAGGCCTGTGACTCCCCCGCCGACCGCACGACCGAGTGACTGCCAAGAATCCGTTCGACAAGCGTCGTGCCGGTTCGAGGCATACCGACAACAAAGATTGGCTCGGCACTCACATACCCTTCGACGTCGCGCTCGAACACATCGCGCGTGAAAGAGCTGCGAATCGCCCGCATCGCGAGGAGGTCTTTAGCAGGCGTGTATTGCATGCCGGCGCGACGCAGCGCCGAGCCTTCCTGCAAGTACTCAAACGCGCGGCCGTAGTCCGCAATATCCTCAAGCTCCTTGGACAGGGCATAGCAAATGTGCAGATGCTCGTGCGGCAGTTCACGCGTCAGCTTATGTGCGTCCAACAGAGACTGAATGTTGTTGCTTTCTGCAGTCTGCGTCCGCAGCCCCGAACGCAGCAGGTGTGCATCGGAATCGGCGGGCCGGTATTCGATACATCGACTCGCAGCGGCTTCCGCGGCTTCCGTATTGCCAAGAAAGCGCTCGACACTGGCAAGATTATAATAGTGCTGGCCTTCGTCGGGCTCGAGTTCGCATGCCCGTATAAAGCGTTTGCGTGCCTGCTCATGCTGCTGCAAAAGGTTCAGCAGGATACCGAACGACGAGGCCTCCTGCGCGGATTCAAACTCAACATCATCGAGCAACCGTGCCGTGTCCACGGCTGCCCGCATATCACCGGCCTGGAACAGTGACTGAGCCCGCAGCACCAATAACACTGGTCGTCCGGGCGCCAGCCGCAGCGCCTGGTCAATGGCCCGTACCGAAATCAAAGGCTCATTAATCCGTAGCGCCAGGTCACTCGCCGTTACCCAGCCGGACACAAAATCCGGGTGCTGTTGGTTTAGCCGATCACACACCTCGGCGGCATCTCGCAGCTGACCCGCTTGCGCCAGTCGCCGGACCTCGGCTTCAAGTTCTTTGGCTGTACTCATGTGTCGACTGTATCGGAATGTCGCAGAGACAAAAAACCGGGCACTGGGCCCGGCTTCTCGTCTTCCAGGAGGATCAGAAGTTGTACTTCAAAGCCAACCCGATAGTACGCGGCGTCGCGATGTACTCGCGTTGGTTGTTGCCATAGTAGTTTTCGAACACATTCGTGTCACTACTCATGTAGGCCGATGGGTAGTTTCCGGTAACCGCCTGTTCGTCGCCGATATTCTTCACAAACAGCGCGGCCGACCAGTTATCGCTGGACAGTGTTGTCTGGAAATTCCACAGCGAGAAGCCATCAAACTTCGCCTGAATCGACGTGTCCTGCACCGAGTTGATGGAGTCGGACTGGTAGTAAGCGCTCAGACGCGTCGTCAGGCTCATGCCGCTCGACATGTCCAGCGTATGCTGCAGCGCCGCGGTTGCCGTATTCTCGGCCGTGCCCGGCAGGCGATGGCCTTTCGTCGCAACGACCGCGTCGTTCTGAGGGTGAAGCAGATCTGCTGACAGCTCGGCCTTGGCATATCCATAGCCGACATTTAACTCGAGCGAGTCGGTGAGCAGGAATTGTGCCTCGACCTCAATGCCCGAAGTTTCGGCTGAATCGCCATTCTGGGCCATGAAGAACCCGTACCAGATGGTCGTGGTATTGAGCTGCGGGTCCTGCCAATCCACATAATAGACATCGGCGGAGTAGCGCATCCGATCAGTCGCACCCTTGATGCCCACTTCATAGTTGCGAACACTGTCCGCATTGTAGATTTCCGCTGCCTCGAAATTCGGTTCCGCAAAGAATGAAGGTGGTTTGGGAATGGCGTTCGAACCGCCTCTGCGGAATCCTTCGGAAATCGTTCCGTATGCCATCATCGAGTCACTGATATCGTAGGCCACGTTCAGTTTGAACTGAACATCGTCCTCAGCCTGCGTCGGGTATTCCTCGAACGGAACAACGACGCCTTCGAACAGCGGGAAGTCCAGCGCCGTGTTGTTCTTAAGTTCGTTATCAAACCAGCGCAGGCCGCCGGTAATGTGCAGCCTGTCCGTTGCGTGCCAGGTCATCTCACCGTACAGCGCCAGGTCGGTGAAGTTCTCCTTGCGAATGTAGTAGAAGTCGATCTCGGTCATCGGACCGGCGCCCATCCACCACTGGCCTCCGTTGGCGCATGCGGCACCGAGCGCCGTACATGCATCACCGTATTCGTTGATGCCGAGCAAATAACTGAAGTTATCCACCTCACGGTCCTGGTCCATGTAGTAGGCGCCAACGGTCCAGTCGATGGAGCTGTCGGAGTCGTTGGACACGAGTCGGAACTCCTGGATGAGCGCGTCTTCGTCGAAGCCTGCAGAAACATGCGCCACGGGACGCGGGTTGCCTGTGTACCAAGCGTTGAACCAGTCACGACCCGTGACCCAGAGGCTCGTGTTGTCTCGCCAGCCATCGCCGGAATGTTCGTAGCTGGACGTGCTGGACGTCAGCGTCGCAAATCCCAGGTCCCACTCGATGTCGAGGCTCGCGAGTTTTGCTTCACGATCAGACGGCTCGAGCATAGTTGCACCATTCTGGTCATTGCCGTTGTAGACATTGCCGTCGTAGTCCGCACCCTTGGTGATCGTCCGGCGAGCACCTATCTCGTCTTGCTGCCACTGGTAGTTGAGCTGGATGTCGAAGGTGTCGCTGGGCTGAAAACGCAGCGACGCGCGTGCGTACTTGATGCTCACATCGTCAGCGTCTTTCTTGCTCGTGTAGCAGGATCCGTTGAAGGCCAGTTCATCATTGGTCAGCGATGGATCGTTGACGCTGAGGCACTGCCCCCCGTCGCTCATCACTACGGGCTTGCCATCCTGGATCTGGTAAAGATTGACGTAATCAATGACGCCGTCGTTTTCGACTGAGCCCATAGACAACCTGAAGGCGGCTGTGTCACTCAACGGGATGTTGACCATACCGTCAAGGCTGACGTTGTTACCGTCGGAATGCTCGGTCTGCCCGTAGGTCATCCCCACGCTCGCATCGAACTCATTCGCATCCGGGCGATTCATGATGTAGCGAACCGTGCCACCCAGCGCACTGGAGCCATACAGCGTGCCCTGCGGGCCACGCATGACCTCGACACGCTGAATGTCTTTGAGCAGGAAATTCGCAAACAACGGCGTGTTGTCCACGTAAGTCGCCACGGTCGCCGCTGCCGACAGAGGAATGTCGCCGTTGACCCCGTTGTCGACGTTGACGCCTCGAATAATCAGGCTATTTACATGGCCCGCGTTACGATAGCCACGATCAATGACTGATACTCCCGAAATCGAGCGCATCAGCTCGGCCGAGTCCATGATGTTCTGGTCTTCGATGTCACCGCCATCGACTGCAGAGATGTTGTACGGGATATCCTCGATGCGTTGTTCACGGCGGCTCGCCGTGACCAGGATCTCCTCCAGGACATCGGCCCCGTCATCTGCAGACTGCGCCAGCACGACCGGCGACGTACCTGCCAACGCGCCACTGATGGCGATAACGAGCGGCTTTCTAATAAACGTATTCGACGACTTCATTTATTTTCTCCCCCTGCTCAACCCGAGCAAGATTATTCGTTCAAAAAATCTAACTCACACCGACGCCAAGCCATAGATCCAGCTGATCGACAATTACTGGTCCAGACGGCATTCCGTGGCTCATTTTCCCTCACCGCGAACGGGCATCCGTAAATCCCCAAGACGGCGCAACGCTTCCGAGTCATAGCCTTCCTCGTACTGGGGAAACCGGACATCGCTGTCGCGGAAACTCTTGAGGGGCTGACAGAGGTTGTTCCACCCGTGCCTTCTTACTTCACGTAAATACTCAATATTTAGCTTTATCGGTATGATTTCACGGCCTTTTCCGGCGTGATACAGAATCTCACCACCGGGCCCTACGAACAGGCTCTCACCGACACCCATCCGGCCCGCCACGTTTACATCGAGAAAATAGACCTGGTTTTGTGCCGCATGCGCACGCGACATGGCGAGCTCCGACTCACGATCAATCGAACTGGTCAGCGTTGGGTGCAGAATGATCTCGGCGCCCTGCCACGCGAGGGCGCGTACGGTCTCGGGAAACCACATGTCGTAGCAGATCGAAATGCCAAAGCGCGCGACGCCGGGTATATCAAACACAGTGTGTTGATCACCTGGTGTCACGCCATCCTCGTACGGGAAATACGGAAAAAGCTTTCTATGGCGGGCAATTACATCGCCCGTGGGCGAAATGACCGGCGCGGTGTTGTAGATCCGTTCACCGTCGGACTCAAAGAAGGAACCCGGCAAGAGCCAGATGCCATGACGCCTGGCGACGTTCTGGTAGTGCTGTTCGCGGGGCCCGGGCATCGCCTCGGCGCAGGATTTGTCGGTGCCACACGCACCCAACTCGGGGCATAACACCATGTCGAGCCAGGGGAAACGTCTCATGACGGCATCGATTTCGGCCGTTACGAGGCCCGTGTTGTCTCCGTTGGGCACTTCCAGCTGCAACGCGGCAATCGCGAACGAGGTCATTTGGATGCATCCGTCATACGTACGGACGGTACTGGTGAATACGGACCACGGACAGGTCCAGATTGAAACTACCTATGGGTCCAGAGTGGACCAGTCAGCTCGACAATCGGATGAACATTGAGTCGACGATTTGCTTGTCATCGTTGAAGAACTTGATCTTATCGCCGTCGATAACGATGAAATAGCCCTTCGTTTCGCCATAAACCCAGCGACTCCACTTGCGGAACCAGCGATCGCCCTCTACCCACCAGCGCCCCGTATCACTGTCCTCGTTCGCAAAGCCGCGTGTACCGCTCATCGCGCCATCCGGATGATAAACATAGGTGGCTGGCCAGCCGTAGACTTCCCGATCCAGGGCTGTTGCGCCGGACATCGTCAATTGCAGTTCTTCGCCAGTCAGCCACTTCCCCGATGTGCTGGACAGCGTTTCAACCTGCCCTTTCACGAGTTCCCGAATCAGACCAACCAGGCGCTCAACCCCGGGGCGGATCTTGTCGACGACAAGACTCGTTACACCCATGCGGAAACAATTCTCGGCCTCGTCCTTATTCATGTAGTAACGCTCAACCGGTTCGATCAGGATCCCATGGCGCTCGGCCTCGATCGCCAGGTTGGCGATGTCGAAGTCTTTTGGCGTGCGCACCCAGTAGGTTGTGCCACCGACTTCGGGCGATATTTCCAGAGGAATGCCGCGGATATTGCTCAGTGCGCTGCGTAAGGTCATACGGCGTTCGCGAAAGACCCGACCCAGCCTGAGCATCAGTGCGTCGTAGTGGCCCATGGACAAGAAGAAAGCCGTGGCTCGTTGATTGTTGAGCGGCGGATGGTTGAGTATCTGTCGCCGCAAGCGGCGCGCACTCTCAATGAAGTCGGCATTCGCAACAATGAATCCCAGCCGAACGCCCGGCGCGAGTACCTTCGACAGGCTTGCCACGTAGATAACACGCCCTTCGGTATCCATGCTCCGCAAAGCGGGCAATGGGTGATCCATATAACTTGTTTCGCACTCGTAGTCGTCTTCAATGATCATGAAGTCGTTCGTGTGCGCAGATTCCATCAAGGCTTGCCGTCTTTCGAGTGGCATTACGACAGCGGTCGGTATCTGGTGACTCGGCGTGACATAAGCAACATCAGCGTTGGCCAGAGCCTCGTCAACAATAACGCCTTGTTCGTCGACAGGCTGCGGCGTGACTGTTGCATCATTTATTTCGAGCAGTTCGCGCATGATGAAGTTGCCCGGCTCTTCCATGGCCACGACGGTTTTGTTGTCGGCCAACAACTGACTGATCAGGTACAGACTGTTCCGCGCGCCCATCGTGATCAGTATCTGGTCGGGTCGCGCGTGGATACCGCGACGTGTGAGAATCTTGGTCCTGATCTCCTCGAGCAGCATCGGATCGTCCGCATCACCGCTACCTGTCGACCAGTCAACGACATCCGCAACACTCAACGACAAGCGGCTTGCCTCGCGCCATTCCGCCAACGGAAACAGGGTCGAGTCACACTTGCCGTCGATGAACGGATATGGGTAGCGACTCCAGTTGGGCAAGTCATGGGCCGGTCGTCCACGCTCCTGTTGCGGGCGCGTTGTGCGTAGCCACGGCGTTGCTGTCGAGCGACCCGTCATCGGCGTTTGAGCGGCCGCCCCGACGCGCGTCCTGAGTATTTCCTCGCTCACGAATATGCCGCTGCGCTGACGGCTTACCAGGTACCCGTCCGCGATCAGCTGCTGGTAGGCTGCGACGACCGTATTGCGCGCAACATCCAGCTGTTGGGAAAGCTTGCGGGTTGAAGGCAGCTTCATTCCCGGCGGAAAAGCTCCGTTGATGATGCCGTCAACGATCTTCTGGCGAATCTGGTTCTGCAGATTGACCGGATTGTCCGGGTCTATGTAGATGATTGCGTCTTGCACG
>Ga0316187_10002618_pt1 | contig 15661 bp, 11 predicted proteins | sample CroRivburrow1_MG_FD_204927 | JGI IMG/M metagenome (GOLD analysis project Ga0316187, IMG submission 204927) | Coastal sediment microbial communities from Maine, United States - Cross River worm burrow 1 | ecosystem: Environmental > Aquatic > Marine > Coastal > Sediment | place: USA: Maine... | reverse complement strand
CTGCCAGCCAAGGAGGCGGTGGCCAAGGCGATGGACGAGGTGGGAGGCGCCATCATCGCGACGACTCTGGTGCTCCTTGCGGTCTTCGCACCGACGCTGGTGATGCCCGGTCTCACTGGTCGGATGTACCGGCCCTTCGCCATCACCATCTCGGTGGCCACGATTTTTTCCTCCATCAACGCACTGACTCTCAGCCCCGCGCTTTGCGGCATGTTGCTGCGCCCCAGTTCGGGAAAGAAGGTCGGTTGGTTCTTCAGGCAGTTCAATAAGTACTTCGATCGTACGTCCGCCTCGTATGGCCGAACGGTGGGTATGCTGGTGCGACGCACCGTCATCGTGATGATCGTCTTCGCCGGTCTGGTGGCGGCGATGATCTTCGGGTTCGGCAGGATGCCGGGCGGGTTCGTGCCGTCCGAGGACGAGGGTTACTTCTTTGTCAACGTCCAGCTGCCCAACGCCGCTTCGCTCGATAGGACCGAGGAGGTGATGGATCTGGCCTTCGAGCAGCTCCAGAATCTTCCCGGAGTCCAGAACGTGATCACCATCGGTGGCTACTCGCTGCTCGATTCGGTCCAGGGTCCCAACTACGGTGCTGCGATCGTCTCGCTAGTGCCTTGGGATGAGCGAGACCACACGGTGTTCGAGCTCATTGGAATGGTTTCGGCGGAACTAGGAAAGATGCGACAGGGGAATGTTTTCGCCTTCGGACCACCGCCGATTCAGGGTCTCGGCTCGGGAAGCGGCTTTCAAATGGAGCTGCAGGATCTTGGTGGTTTGGGTCTGCGGCAACTGGAGACTTTTGCCAACGACCTGGTGGCTGCCGGCTACGAGAGCGGGATGATCACCCGCTTGAACCAGAACTTCCAGTCCAACGTGCCCCAGCTCTTTATCGACGTGGATCGGGAGAAGGCCAAGCGACTCGATATCCCGCTGCAGACGATCTTCGATACCCTGCAGGCCAATCTGGGCTCGGCCTACGTCAACGACTTCAATCTGTTCGGCAGAACCTGGCGGGTCATGGTGCAGGCCGACCAGCAGTTCCGGTCTCGCATCAGCGATATCCAGCGCCTCGAGGTTCGGACAGCAGACGGCCTGATGGTACCGCTCTCCACCCTGGTAACCGTCCATGAGACAGTCGGACCCTCGGTGATCAACCGATTCAACATGTTCCCGTCGGCCACGATCACCGGCGCGCCCGCTCCGGGCTTCAGTGAAGGTCAAGCCGTCGACGAAATAGAGCGTCTGGCCAATCAGCTCCTTCCCAGTTCGATGGGCTTCGCCTGGTCGGGTGTCACCCAGCAGCAGAAAGAGTCCGGCGATGTCGCTGTCCTGATCTTCTCCCTGGCGCTCCTCATGGTCTTCCTGTTCCTGGCGGCGCAATATGAGAGTTGGTCGACTCCGCTGGCGGTGCTGCTATCGGTGCCCCTGGCCATTCTCGGGGCCGTCATCTTCACCCTAATTCGAGGGTTCGACAACAACATCTATACCCAGATCGGATTCGTGCTGCTCATCGGCATGTCGGCCAAGAACGCGATTCTCATCATCGAGTTCGCCAAGCAGCAGCGGGACGAAATGGGAAAGTCGACCATCGACGCAGCCCTCGAGGCTGCCAGGCTTCGGTTTCGGCCCATCCTGATGACCGCTCTGTCATTCCTGCTTGGCGTGATCCCCCTGGTGATCGCATCGGGTGCCGGTGCCAACAGTCGGGTCAGTCTCGGTACAGCAGTCTTCGGCGGCATGTTCCTGGCCACCGTGGCCGGCGTCTTCATGATTCCGTTGCTCTACGTGGTGGTGCAGACCGCGGCCGAGAAGATGAGCCGCAAGAAGCCCGCACCGACCCCGCAGCCGGCACCGACACCGCAAACACCGGCGTAGGACTCGCGTTTTGGGTTGAGGCGCCCGGCGATCCCAGCCCACCCTCCCGTCCTGGGGCTTGGGTCCTGGGTCCTGAACAGATGACCATCTTTTCTTGGAGGTCAGCCCGGGGGCAGGATCCCAGGGGGCTATCCTCCCTTCCGCTGCAAGAACCCCCTGGAATCCTGCCCCCGGACCGACCTCTTGGACGTACCCAGAGAACTCCCTCAGATCTGCTGAAACAACCCCCCGTTGGTTCCCACGCCGAACCTCCACAAGGTCATGGTCATTTACCCAGGACCCAGGACCCAAGCCCTTAAGCCCCTGTTGCCTTCGTTGAGGCCTTGAGGTACCGAGGCAATGAGGCAGAAGTTCCCCCCCACTGGCCCAAGGATCAGCCGGAGCCAGCGACGGCTGCTTCAACCCCAAGCCCTCAAAGACCAGCCGAAGGAACGCCGGCTGCCTCAACCCTTAGTGCGGGTACGTCTTCTCGCCGGCGTTGATGGCTACCTTCAGGTGGTTCTCCCGCAGCGGGAGGGTGCAGTTGTATGCGTCCGAGTAGTTACAGAGTGGGTTGAAGGCCCGATTGAAGTCGAGGACGAACTCCTCGGTCTGCGGCTCGTCGATCTGCAGATAGCGGCCAGCTCCATAGGTCTCCCGGCTCGTTGTGGCGTCCCGGAAAGCGATGAATAGGCCCTCGAGCGCCGAGCCCTCCGCCACTTCCTCTCCGTCTACTCGGCAGACGACATCCTGCCCTAACTTCTGCCAGTGCCAGGTCCCTTGCTTCTTCGTAACAGCGATCTGGGCCAAGGGGCCCGCCGCGTCAGCCAGTTCGAACACTCCGTCCTGAAAGGCCAGGTAGCCCTAAGGCTGCCACTTTCGAACCCGCTCATCGTCGAGTTGACCGCCTTCGAGGCTCTGAGAACGGCTGTTCTCTGAGTCTCGGAGGCCACCATCTCCCGCCACAGTCCAACCGACAAGCTGCTCCGCGAGGCGCTCGCGATCGAGGCCAAAGAGGCACAGCAGGCCGGTGCGCTCGGCTTCATGGCACGGCTACTCGTCCAGACCACCCTGCCCCACAGCAGACCACCCACAAAGACCTTTGTCCGCACCAATGGCGCTCTCAAGGTCTCAATCTCGGCCCACCCGCTCCTGGACCTGCCCTACGGTCGCTATCCACGACTCCTCATGGCTTGGGTGACGACCGAGGCCGTTCGGACACGAGAGCATGTGCTGCAGCTCGGCCCCTCGCTCAGCAGCTTCATGTTCCAGATCGGTCTGCTCCCGCGAGGTGGACAGACCGGTCCGATCGGGCCTGACCTCGAACGAGAACTCGTCAAGTGCCACTCTGAGGCCACTCCACAACCCAAAACCCCGCAACGCTGAAAAGCGATGTCCTACTCAGCGTATGAGGACGGTCTGAGGTGCGAGATACCGCCCTCAGTGGGGACTACCTACGCCGACTGATAACTTGCGTACCAGTCACCAAATCTCAGACGGTCGGCCGCTGAATCCCGAGCTTCTTCATCCGTGACTGCAACGTCGATCGTTTGAGCCCGAGGCGTTCGGCCGCGCCGTCGTTCCCCCGGACCTTCCAGCCGCACTCTTCCAGCACCCTGACAATGTGTGCGCGTTCCACCTCTTCGAGGCTGCTCTCGGGACGCTCGGGTGTTCGTTCGGATGTGGCCATTCCAGTCCGGCGTACCTGCATGACGCCCTTGAGCTCGAGCGAGGGGCCCGGCGAGAGAATCATGGCGCGCTCGACGATGTTTTGAAGCTCACGTACGTTGCCGGGCCAATCATGGGAGATCAGGGTATCCATCACCGATTGGGGGATCGTATCGAAGGTCTTCCCCAGCCGGGTCTGTAGATTGGTGATGAAATACCAGACGAGCAAGGGAACATCGGTGCGGCGTTGGCGAAGGGGGGGGATTTGGATCGGAAAGACGCCCAGTCGGTAGTATAGGTCTTCTCGGAATGCACCCTTCTCGATCAGGGCGTTGAGATCCCGATTCGTCGCCGCGATAACCCGCGTGTCCACGGTTCTCGTAGTCGACGATCCCAGCCGCTCGTACTCGTGATCCTGAAGAACGCGGAGCAGCTTGGCCTGGAGAGCGAGGGGAAGGTCGCCGACCTCGTCGAGGAAGATCGTCCCACCGTCTGCCAGTTCGAAGCGGCCGAGCTTGCGATCCACCGCGCCGGTAAACGCCCCTTTTTCGTGGCCAAACAGCTCGCTCTCGATCAGCTCGGCGGGAAGGGTCGCACAGTCCACGGTGACCATAGGCCGGTCTCTACGGTCGCTTTGGCGCTGGAGCCTGTGGGCAATGAGGCCCTTGCCGGTTCCGGTTTCACCCAGTATGAGTACGGTCGAGTCCGTGGGTGCCACCTGCTCCACCTGATGGAGAACGCTTCGGAACGAGTAGCTTTGGCCGACAAGCTCCCGGTGTTTGTGCGAGGTCTTGATTTCCTCACGCAGCGTGATGTTGTCGGCCTCGAGGTGAGCCTTGAGTTGTTGGATCTCGTCGTATGCCTGTAGCAGCTCGAGATCCGCGCGCCGGCGGTGCAGGGCGTTGTAAAGAACCTCGCCGACGGCACCGATACGATCGACAATGTCATCCGGCCAGACCTTGGCCTTGGGTGAGGAGATCGCCATCCCTTCGACGTGAGATTCCCTGTCACGATACTTCCAGAAAACCCCTGCCGGGACCCCGAACCGCCGAGTGTGCTCCTGGAACTGCGGCAGGTCATCGAGGTCCTCCAGCCGGTTATAGACCAGCGAGCCTTCGCGGTTCCACCGAGCGACCATCTCAGGGCCGGGAGGGGGGTCGATCTGATGGGTCGCGGACGGTGGAGGTCCATGGCCCCACACGCGCACCGAGGGGAGGATTTCGCCCGATTTCGAGATCGCGCCCAACGCGACGCGGGCGACACCGAAATGCTCTCCTATCCGAGCCAGGCAGTCATCCACCGCCGCGTCGATCTCCGGGCCCCGGGCAGCGACGAGCCGAACCGACGCCTCGCGGACTAGGCGGTAGAAGTTTGCGCGCTCGCTGAGCTCTTCCGTCTGCTCCTCCATGTTGTGGCTCCTGTTGGGAGCTTAGGTCAATACGGCCGAAATATCAACCACCATGGCCGAGATAACAACCACAGGCGGCCGACATTTCGGCCAGACTGCCATGACTGTCCAGCCAAATCATTCAAGCCACAACTATAAGTCCTTTGAAAACAGCTGCTTAGATTGACACCTTCGCAGAGTGTCCAGGGTGGCCAAGTGCTTGCAGTAGCAAACCCGCATGACGGTGCGAATTGAGACCTCAACGGAAGGGATGAAGACCACAGTAAGCGTTGCGGGCCGTCTCGAGGAAAGGGTAGTCAGCGAGTTCGTGAAAACGTGCCTCTCGGCCGAGAGCGAACTCGTTCTCGACCTCACCCACCTTCGCTCAGTCGATCCCGCGAGCATCAGAGAGATCCAAAAACTGGTCCAAGGGGGCGCGGTATTGCGAGGAGCGTCACCATTCATTCGACTCCTGCTGGACTCTCAGCAGCTCGCAACAGCCAAATAGTCACCGTCGCAAACGGAGGTTTCGTGATGATCAGAAGAACTCAGTTTCCCGGCCTGATAGCGGTCCTCGCCGTTTCGCTCTCGAGCCTGACTCTCGGCGCAGTGCAGGCAGAGGGATCGCCGCAAGCCGGGCCGAGGAGCGGCAAGCCCAACATTCTCCTGATCGTTGCCGACGACCTGGGTTACTCGGACCTGGGGAGCTACGGCGGAGAGATCAATACATCAGTACTGGACGGTCTGGCGCAGCAGGGCGTCCGCTTTACGGATTTCTACGTCAGCCCTACCTGCTCGGTTACCCGGTCCATGCTGCTCAGCGGAACGGACAACCATATTGCGGGCCTTGGAAATATGGGCGAATTGAACGCTCCGAACCAGATGGGACAACCCGGTTACGAGGGCGTACTCAATCAGCGCGTGGTCACGGTCGCCTCGCTGCTGCGTGACCACGGCTATCACACATACATGGCCGGGAAATGGCATCTGGGCCTCAAACCGGATCAGATCCCGCACGCCCGCGGCTTCGAGCGTGATTTTTCGTTGCTTGTCGGCGGCGGGAGCCACTTCGCTGACGGGTGGAACCTTGAATGGCAGATTCCGAAGGCGCCTTACACGGAAGACGGTCACCCCGTCGAGAGGCTGCCCAAGGATTTTTACTCCTCAAAGGCTTACACCGACAAGACCATCCAGTTCATCGATGAGGGCCGGGGCGACGGCAAGCCCTTCTTCGCCTACATGGCGTTTACGGCACCACACGGTCCGCTGCATGTGCCGAACGACTGGTTGCGCCGCTACAAGAACCGCTACGACGAAGGCTGGGACGGGATTCGCAATCAGCGCCTCGAGCGCATGCGGGAATTAGGCATCGTGGAGGAAGACGTCAATGCCGCGGATCGCCTCTATTTCCTGCCGAGGTCGACGACATTCGCGCCCGCGGCGCGAGTGATGCAGGGGCGGAAGATGGAGCTCTACGCCGCGATGGTCGAATACATGGACGACCAGATCGGGCGGGTCTTCAATTATCTCAAAGAGATCGGCGAGTACGACAACACAGTCGTGATCTTCATCTCCGACAACGGGGCCGAAGGAAACGACCTGAGAGCAATGGTGGCAGGGCAACTGGGCACCTTGGGATTTCTCCATGCCATGAACAACTTTGCCGAGGATGGGCACAATTCCCTCGGCCGCAAGGGCACGTACGCCGAGTACGGGCCGCTCTGGGCGCAGGTCTCCATGGCGCCGTTCCGGATCTACAAGGGGTGGACCTCGGAAGGCGGCATTCGCTCCCCATTGATTGTCAGCGGGCCTGGTGTGCAAGGCGCCGGCAAATTGAACAAGCAGGCCATCCTCCATGTCATGGACATTGTCCCGACCCTGCTGGAGCTGGCTGGCGTCCAGCATCCCTCGACCTACAAGGGACGTGAAGTGACCCCGATGCAGGGCAAGTCCTGGGTGGGGATGCTAGAAGGAAGAACTCAATCACCACGTACTTCAGATGATTGGCTGGGTTGGGAGTTGTTCGGGAACCGGGCGATTCGCCAGGGGGACTGGAAAATCAGCTGGCTCTATCAGCCCTTGGGTACCGGGGGCTGGCAGCTATTCAATCTCGCCCAGGATCCGGGTGAGGAGAACGACCTCTCCGCCGAGTTTCCCGAGAAAGAAACGGAGCTGATCGCTCTGTGGGATCAGTATGTGGCGACAAACGGGGTGGTCATTGGGGACAGATCGCCGTTTGAAGGGGCCAAGAAGGCGCTTCCCGATCGAGTGCCGGACTTTGACAACTACCCGCCAGTGCGAGGGATGGAAGCGATTCCCTATGCCAAATTGAAAGAGCTCATGGCCGGCGAAAATAAGGAAGATCGATAATGAGACAAGCAAATGGAACGACTCGCTCGCTGGCCTCCCTAGTGATCGCCGCGATCATCGTATCGTTTGGCGTACCTGCCCTCGCCACGGACGACGGCGCACGGGCCTACTGGAGCGCAAGGGCTGGCACCAACGCCTTCTCGTTCCAGTACCTGCGCTGGGACATCGACGCCACCGGCAGCCTGCAGTTCGACCCAGGCGCCTACATCTATCCGGGTGCTGATACCGAGGCCAGTGTCTTCGTCCTCAGCTGGGCCCGCCACCTGACACTGTTCAATCGAGCGTCGTCGCTTGCCGTCAACCTTGTGGGAGGCAATGTCGATGTCGATTTCAACAGCGGCCTCGTGCCGGCACCGTTCCTACCCGGCGGCGTCCTGCCGGGTGCCACGCTGAGCCAGTCCAGCTCCGGGTACGCCGACCCCAACGTGCAGCTTGTGGTCAATCTTGTCGGCACCCCGCCGCTCGAGAGCAATGTCGATCTGCTCAACTACGAGCCGAGCTGGACCGTCGACGCTGCGGTGATGTTAGCGGTTCCAATCGGTGAGTACGACGCCGACAAACTGGTGAACCTGGGTCTCAACCGCTGGTACGGCCGGCTCGCCCTACCGATCAAATACCACTTCGGGGTGTTTAGCCCCGGCTACATGTCGAGCTTTGAGCTCACTCCGTCGGTCTGGCTCTTTGCCGAGAACGACGATTTTGTCGGACAGAAGCTGGACAATGACCCTCTATGGCAACTCGAGGCGCATCTTACTCATGATTTCACCAGAGGCTTCTTCGGCTCGCTGGATGCGCTGTACCGTGGAGGTTTCCAGTCAGAAATCAACAGCACCGAAGTAGGGGACGAGCTCGACATCGGCAACGTAGGCTTCACTTTGAACTTTCAGATAACCGGCAACGTCACCATGCGCACGGGTTACAGCTCCAACGTGTTTGGCGACGACAATCTGGATAACAGCATTCTCCGGATGCAGTTCGTCTACGCGTGGAATCGGGACTCGGAAAACGCGAAAAAGCTGCAAGAGGGGCATTAGCCGTGGCAGAGGTGCTGGTTATTGCGTTCGAAGTCCTAACTAAGCAAAGGGGAAGAGTCATGAAGAATGCCACGCTCAGAATACTCCGGCTAAGTACCAGCGTATTCGTGTTGAATGTCGCGTTGGTTTTCCCGGGCGCGGTCTTCGCCCAGGAGGCAACTCAAGAAGAGCCTGGGGTGTCAGAGGAAAATATCGACAAGTACGAAGAAGCAAAAAGGGCGGCCAAAGAGCAGAGGATAGATGAGACCGCCCAGCAAGATCAGACCGGAACCGACCCGCGCGTATTCGCTAACAAGTGGACGCCCTTCTATCGCTATACGGAATTGGAAAACGGACTGACTCAGCACGACTTGACGGCGTTCGGCACCGTGCGCTTCACCAATCGAACTGGAATGTTCTTCGAGGCGCCGTTGGTCAAGTACCGCGATTTCAGTGATGTGCCAGGACTTCCGCCGGACGCACCTAGCGAAGCAATTGGGATGGGAGACCTTGATCTCAAGTTCTTGATGAGGCCGAAAGCTCTGGACTTCACATACGGCAAAGAAGGGAAGATGAGCGGCTCGGTATTGCTAGGTACCGATTTCGTTCTGCCTACGGCAACCGATGAATTGCTAGGCGGCGATGCCTTCGTGTTCGCGCCGATAGTGGCCATTGTGGTCGATATGCCTTTCCATGGGTTCATCGCTGCGTTGAACCTCTACTACTTCGATGTACTCAAGACGGAGTCTGCCCCGCAGACGTCACGGTACGTCGGAAAATGGTTCTACATGCAGCCCCTTACGAAACCAGGCGAGTGGTGGGGTGGCACCTTCTTGCTGCCCGAGTTTCAGCCGATCTACGATTTCGAGACCGGTGACTTCTCCTTATGGATCGGCGTCGAGTTCGGCAAGATGCTGGCGGCAGGCAGAATCATCTATATCAAGCCCGGCTGGGGCGTTAAGAATACAGAAGCCACAGACCGCAAGTCGACCATCGAATTCGGTTTCCGGTGGTTCTTCTAGTGAAGCGGTCCGGAATCACTGGACGCGAGTCGTGAACATCGAGAAGCGAATGGCAACAGTGTTGGTCGCCTCGACGCTGATGTTGGCGTCATTGCCTTCGCCTGCGGACGATCTGACCGGGTCGAGCAACATGCTGTGCACCGCGGTGCAAGCGACGGGGTGCCTTCAGCGTGTGTCATGAAGCCAAGAACTACTTGGTGAAGTCATGACCCGCGCCGGCCGACTTGGTCGTCTTCATCAATCCGGCAGCCAAATCGCTGCACGCCAAGCAGTTCGTTGAGAGAGGAAATGATGAGAAAGCCAAACGGGAAATCTCGGTTTTCAGCTCACTTGGAGGTTCCCCTGTCTCGGTACCCCTGGTGGGCACTGCTGGCTGTTTGCGTCGTTGCCGCCGGCATCGCCGAGCCCTCCTCGGGCCAGAAGAACTCCGGCGGGGATAGTTTGAGCGCCGCGACTCAGCAGGTTCTCAAGGACCACAAGCTCAAGAAGCTCGTCAAGCGGGACCCGGTCGAGGCGATCCGCACTCTCGACGGGCTCAGGTCGCCGGAGCGCGCCTCGGAGATCCGCATCGCCATCGCCGAGGTTGCGCTCAGAGCGGCCCGGTCAGCATCCCCGCACGACGCCAAGGGCCTCTTCATGACGTCGGCGGAGGAGACCTACTCGGCGTCGCTGAAGGAGGCGGCCGGCGGCCGCGGCCAGGCGCTCGAGCTGCACGGTGACGCGATCGAGGGACTCATCGGGGTGCTCGAGGAGACCGGCTCCGAAGCTCTGCGCGGCGAGACCGACGAGATCGTAGGCCCACTCGGCCGCTACGACCTCACCTGGGTCGACGCCGCGGAGCTCTGGACTCCGGCGACCCACGACTTCGAGCCCGCCTCCATCCTGCCCACCAAGAAGAAGGCGCGGGGTCTGGCCATTCGATACGGTCTCGGCGTGCCTGTAGTGGCGATACGCAGAGACGACGACTCCGAGGAGCCCGAGCGCGAGGAGGGCCTCTTCGAGATCTACAAGTACTACTACCCGCTCACCGCCGTGCTCGAGTTGAACGGGGGCGAGGGCGATCAACCTCGCTCCGCGGTCGTCCGACTGCTCGACCCGCGGTTGACGGAATCCCACGAGATCGCCGGCAACGAGTACCCGTTGTCGATCGACATCGGCGCGCAGTTCGCGACTCTCGAACGAGAGACCAACGCCATCTTCGCCAAGAAGGGGCTCCTCAAGTCCGGCAAGTACATGTCCCTGACCAGCCTCTACCTCTCCGAGCCGCTACGCCCCGGGAAGATCCCCCTCGTGCTGACCCACGGCCTGTCCTCCAGCCCCGTCACCTGGGCAGCGTCGGTCAGCGAGTTCATGCTCGACCCGACGATCCGCCGGAGCTACCAGATCTGGTTCTTCGCCTACCCCACGGGGGTCGCCTTCCCCTACACGGCGTCGCTGCTCAGGACCTCACTGCGCGAGGCGATGGATCGTCTCGATGAGGTGGGCGCGAGCCCGGCCAGCGACCGACTGGTGATGATGGGCCACAGCATGGGCGGCCTGTTGACCCGGATGCAGGTGACCGACACCGGGACGACGCTCTGGGACGCGGTCTTCACCGAGTCGCCCGAGGAGATCGACCTGCCGGAGGAGGACGTCGACGAGCTAACCCGAGTCCTTGTCGTCGCGCCCCTGCCGTTCGTCGAGCGAGTGGTCTTCTGCTCCACCCCCCACCGTGGCAGCAAGACCGCGGCCAACTCCGCCGGCAAGGTCGGCGCCTCGCTGGTGAGGCTGCCGAAGGAGACGCTTGACCTCAGCCGGCGGATAAGGCTCAGCGCCGGCGACGCCTTGACGGAAGGAGCGGCTCAAGAACAGAAGATCCCCGACAGTGTCCAGACCCTGCAGCCGAACGACCCAGTGGTCCTGGCCCTCAATACGCTGCCGATCGATTCGCACGTCACCTACCACACCCTCGTCGGAGACCGTGGCAAGGGCGATTCGCCCGACAGCTCCGACGGCGTGGTGGCCTACTGGAGCTCGCATTTGGACGGCGCCGCCAGCGAGAAGATCGTCCCCTCCGATCACGGCTCTCACGCTAACGAGGAGGGCATTGAGGAGCTGATGAGGATCCTCCACCTGCACCTGGAAGAGGTCAACTGAAAGGAGCCGACGATGAAAGAGGAACTCGAAAATCCGGTGAAGACATTCGAGGGCCTTGGCCCCTAAGGACTCCAGGTCAAAAGGGGAGTTTCTTGTCGAAGTCCCTGCCGAGTGCTTCGAGCCTCTCGCGGTCCCTTCGCTCAGCCTCGTCTTCGTCGGGTTGTGCCTCCTCGAGACCGTGCTCGACGGCGTACCTGTGGCGCGCGGCGGCAAGGACACAGAGGACTCCACTCGCGACGACCGTCCACCACAGCAGTCCGGGCCGCATGGCCAGAAGTGCCATACCCACGAACGGAGCCACAAGAACAGTACCGAGAACGAAATACTGCGGGACCGGAGGCCCGGTGCGAATTGCGTAACCGGTCAGCCCCGCAAGCGCCACACTGGCCAGTACCAAGGGCACCAAGACGGCCAGTCCTCGCTCGGGTTCGAGCAGCAGCAGTGGTTCGATGAAGTAGGCGCAGGCACCCAGGGCGGCCAGGACATGGATCATCCCCACGGCTCGACTGGTTCGGCTGCCCGGCACAATGCGTGATGAGCGCGCTAGCGCCATCCACGCCACCAAACCCGAACCCAGGATCATCAGCAAGCCGAGTAGCGCTGGCCACCACCACGAACCTGCCACCGTAGCATCGGGATGTGGGATCACGCGTCTCAGAACCAGCACGGCCAAAGGCGCGAAGATTCTTCCCACAAGGAACAGCGCCGCGCCCATGGCGATCCGCTGGATCACGGGCCGCGGTGCCCCGGGGCTCCAAGGTGTCCAGGCAGCGACCAGGAGGGCGACGGCGAAGAGGATGAGATGAGCCCACATGATCCACCGGATTTGCTGTCGGCGGCCCCGGGAGAACCCCATGTGCGCGAAGCTGTCTGTGGGTCCGTCGGACCCAGTCTCGTAGAACACTCCCTCCAGTACGACCAGGGCACCGTCTGGCAGTTCCACATCCTGGTGGATGGTCAGAACCAGCAGCTTGGCCGCGCCGAGGGCTTGCATGACTCGTTCGATGACGCCGCGGTCGAAGTCGCCCCGGTAATAGGCGGCTAATTCCTCCGGTGTCAAGGCTTCTACCAGCTCGGCACCGCTATGGGCAAAGGGTCGATTGGCGTCGGCAAACACCCGCATGGCTTCGTTTTCGAAGGCTCGGTTCTGCGGCTCGCTGCGGAAGACCGCGTGGGGATACTGCAGCCGGATGATGTCCACAACGACTCGTTCTGCTGCGTCTCTCACCGCCTCGTTGTCAGAGTCGGCGCGGAGGGTCTCGGTGATATCTTCATGCCGCGACGACCCCGAAACAGGGACGACCAGCCGTGCCAGCGGGTAGGCTCCTTGGAATCTGCGGCGACTGCGCTCGAGGTTGAGTTCGAGGTCCTCTTGCAGCGTCTCGATCCGTAGCGCCAGCTTCGTCAGATCGGCATCCGGGACTCCGGCTCTGGCGAGAGACCCTTCAGCTCGGTCCAACAGTTCTCTCGCCGCCGCAAACTCCGAGACCCTCCCGTTCTCCGCCAGACCGAACCAGAGCATCGCCTCGGCCTGTGCCGTTAGCCGGCGCGCCTCGGTTTGATCCTCGGCCTGAGCCGACTGAGGGATCAGGCAGCCGAGGCACGCGATGCCGACTAGCAAGCTCTGCAGGAGTCTCATGAGTGGCCCATGCTATACCGCGCGGGTGCGGTGTCGCTTGCGGAGATGGTCCACGATGCACTTGACCACGCGCGGGTCGGTGATGAAGCTGACGACTCGCATCTCGGCTCCACGTCGTCGTGGTTTACTCTCTCGATCGTTTGGCACGGAGCAACCACGACCATTTCGCCATTCGCGCTTTTCTGGCCGGCCTCGGCATCACTCTCAGATCAGTCTCACAGCCGATCGACGAAAGCCCCACCGGCAAGCTGATGGAAGGTGTCCTTGCCGCCATTGCCCTATTTGACAACGACCTCCGAGCGGAGAGAACAAGCCTCGGTATGAAGGAGGCCCTGAAGCGCGGCCGCTCTTTCGTTCCCCACTTGCGGATCGCTATCGACTGGAGGTCAGCCCGGGGGGCAGGATCCCAGGGGGCTATCCTCCCTTCCGCTGCAAGAACCCCCTGGAATCCGGCCCCAAAGATCAGCCGGAGCAAGCGACGGCTGGATCAACCCCAAGCCCTCAAGGACCAGCCGAAGGAACGCCGGCTGCCTCAACCCTTAGTGCGGATAGGTTTTCTCGCCGGCGCGGATGGCTACTTCCAGGTGATTCTCTCGGGGTGGAAGGGTGCAGTTGTATGCGTCCGAGTAGTTGCACAGAGGGTTGAAGGCCCGATTGAAGTCGAGCACGAAACTCTCGTTCTCCGGGTCGTCGATCTCCAGGTATCGCCCCGCTCCATAGGTCTCACGGCCGGTCGTGGCGTCGCGGAAGGCGATGAAGAGGCCCTCCGATCCTTCACCGGTGAGCTCGCTTTTCAGGGCGGTCAACTCCTGCTGCTCACCGTCCACTTCGAACTCGATGGTTGCGTAACGGTAGAAGGTCTTGATCAGGTTCCGGGTTGTAGGAATCTCGAGCTTCTCAGGCTCCGGCAGAACAACCATCTTGGCATCGACAGCGAAATTTCGGTCCGGTGGAAAGTAGAGGAGGTGCTCGAACGATGTCATTTCAGGCCGCTCGGGATCGAAGACGATGAAGGTGACCCTGTGCTCGCTCGGATAGAAGTTGAGATGCAATTCGCCGATGTCGAAGGACGCCGGACCTTCGAGGGCGGCGCCCACTACCACCGCCTCTTCGCCCACTTGGCCTACGACATCCTGCCCCAGGCTCTGCACATGCCAAGCCTCGTCCTGTTTGACAACTCCGACCTCGGTGCCATCCATAGGTGGTGAGTCAGCCAGTTCGAACACCCCGTCTCGGAGGACCAGATAGACCTCGTCCATCGGCTCCGACTTCAGGTACTGGCTGCCCGCCATCGGCGATTCCTCGGAGGTCTTGAACTCCACGTCGATCTCCTGCCGCTCCTCGAGAAGTGCCGCCGTCCACGCTTCGTCATCCAGCTTCACCTGCCCGACCGGCTCAGTGTCCGAGATCTGTTCGACCTCCGGAGGACTACAACCTCCGACCAAAACAAGCATCATCGCGACTATAGATAGGCTCTTCATTCTGATCGACCCCACTTCCTTCACAGGTGCCAAAGGTTCGTTCGGGTGGTTCGACAGGGGGCGCCGAGTCGAGCGCAGCGCAAGGTCCTTCATAGTGCACAGGAGATGGGGCGCGATGACGAGACGAGGCGGCGGCCCACCCATCGCAGTCTGAGTAGCCGTCGCCGTCCGCCTGCGGACCACCCGGGCGGGCCTGCCCACGACATTGGGCTCAGGGCTGCACTGCATCCTCGGCCCAGTGCCATCATCTTGCCTTGGGAAACTTCTTGAACATCTTCTTGGTCGCCTGGCGCGCGAGGCGTGGGAGCTTATTGGGGTTGGTGGTGGTCAGCACACCTTCGGCCTTGCCGCGCCAGACCAGTTCTTCGCTGGAGCCATCGTAGGCCTCGACTCGCAAGGTGCCGCCCTGGAACATCTCGTCGCGGTCGGTGTGAATTGCCATCGTGAAGTCGGCGGCTCCTTCCACCTTTTTGTAACCCTTTGCCGCGAGCTCCTCGTCGGTGGTCTTTTGAATGGCCTGCTTCACATCGAAGTTGGCGGGAGGGGTGCCTTCAGCCCAGGAATAGGTCGAAAAGGCAGCAATGTCGACCCCTCCGAAGAACTCCACATTCACGAACATGGCCATGGCAGTCGCCGCGACCAGGGCTCCAATACCCACCAGCAGTGTGACTCGGTGTGTCATCTGGCTTGCCAATTCCTCTCCCTTCCAACGCCCATTCCGACATTTGTGATTCGACTGCAAGACCCCGATCTGGCCAAGCCGCGAATCACTCTGCCTCGGCGCTGAGAAGCTCCTCGGGTAGCAGGAGCTTGGCGATTCGCTTGCTGAGCGTATAGATCCTTTTCATGTTGTCGACAATCGCCATTTCCCGTCGGAAGACGGTTGGGCGCTCCGGATCGTCGATGGCAAGGCGTTCCGCCTGCCGCAGATGGACCCGTGAGATGCTCCGGTTGACCTCACCCTTCAGGGCCAACACCTCCTGGGCAGCCTTCTGATTGTTGCCCTTCACCGCCTCGATAGACTTGCCCACTGCTTTCGACACCGCGTCATAGAGATCCCTCAACATCAGGAGGGTCTCTTCACTGGGCCT
>Ga0316187_10002617_pt1 | contig 15666 bp, 14 predicted proteins | sample CroRivburrow1_MG_FD_204927 | JGI IMG/M metagenome (GOLD analysis project Ga0316187, IMG submission 204927) | Coastal sediment microbial communities from Maine, United States - Cross River worm burrow 1 | ecosystem: Environmental > Aquatic > Marine > Coastal > Sediment | place: USA: Maine... | reverse complement strand
GTCGAGCGGATAACGCATTATTGGGTGGTTGGCGGACATAGTGACCCCGGTTGTCAGGCAATGCAGGAGTAGCCCGGTATCTTGGCAGAATTCGACCGTAAATGGGTACCGGATCGACCCGATATAAATATAAAAATCGGATAATTATTCGAAAAATAGCCAAAAAATGGTAGAATTTCTCGTCAATTTCAAGAAAAGTGAGAAAACCATGCTTGGGGAAAAAGACCGGTCGTTGCTGCACGAGCTGCAAAAGGATTCGCGACTCACCATGCAGGAACTCGCGGAGCGCGTCGGCATGTCCAGTTCGGCCTGCTGGCGACGCGTCCGAAACCTCGAGGAATCCGGCGTTATCGATCGTTATGCTGCATTGGTCAACCCCCGGAAAGCCGGGTTTTCGCTGTCGTCGATGACCCTGGTGTCGCTGGCCCGGCACGAGGAAAAAAACGTCGAAAAATTCGTCCGGGAGGTCATGCGGCATCCGGAAGTGCTGGAATGCTTCGCCACCAGCGGTGAAGCCGATTTTCACCTGCGCGTCGTGGTCGAGGATATGGACGCATACAATGCCTTTCTCGACGATTTCATATTTCGGTTGCCCGGCGTTTCCCAGGTTCGATCCAATATCGTTCTGAAGGAAATCAAGGTAGATACCGCACTACCATTTAAGCGGTAGCGGCACTATTTTTCTCCCGCTGGTCGTTCCAGTTCGGTAATATACGCCCCCCAAATAGAGAGCGTAGAACGCTGCGCTGCAACAATTTAAATATATGACTGACCCAACTATTAATAGCGCAGCAGATGGCCTGCCGGCCGATCGCAAGAATGCTTACAACTACGATGAGCTGATGCAATGCGCTCGCGGAGAGTTGTTCGATCCGGACAGTGGCAAGCTGCCATTGCCGAACATGCTGATGACTGACCGCGTTTCGCTGATCACGACCGACGGTGGTGCGTTTGGCAAAGGTGAAATCAAAGCGGAGATGGATATCAATCCGGACCTGTGGTTTTTCAAATGCCATTTCAAAGACGATCCGGTCATGCCGGGCTGTCTTGGCCTCGATGCCTTGTGGCAGCTCGTCGGGTTTTTCCTGGTTTGGTCCGGACTAAAGGGTCGTGGACGTGCACTCGGTGTCGGCAAAGTTAAATTTACCGGCCAGGTATTGCCGACAGCAAAAACGGTGTCGTTTCACTTGAACATCAAGCGGTTGATTACGCGCAAACTAATTCTCGGAATCGCTGACGGCACGATGTCCGTCGACGGGCGCGAAATTTACACAGCGGAAGACCTCAGAGTCGGGCTGTTTACTTCCACAGACAATTTTTAGGTATTAACGATGCGGCGTGTAGTCATAACCGGGCTCGGTGTTGTTTCCTGCCTTGGAAACTCCAAAGCGGCAGTACTGGATTCATTGCGTGAAGGCCGATCGGGCATTACGTTTAATGAGGAATTTGCAGAGTACGGTATGCGCAGCCAGGTCAGTGGCGCTATTGATATTGACCTGACCGACCATATCGATCGAAAAGTTCGTCGATTCATGGGGAATGCTGCGGCCTACGCCTATGTCTCGATGCAACAGGCGGTTGAGGACGCCGGACTGGAAGAGTCCGATATCTCCAATCCTCGTACCGGAATCATCGCGGCATCGGGTGGTGCGTCCAGCTTAAATATCGTTACCAGTGCAGACATTCTGCGTGAGCGTGGCGTGAAACGAATTGGACCGTACATGGTTCCGCGTACAATGGGCAGCACCGTTTCAGCCTGTCTCGCGACGCCGTTCAAGATCAAGGGCGTTAACTATTCGCTGACATCGGCCTGCGCGACCAGTGCGCATTGTATCGGCGCTGCGGCAGAGCAGATCCAGTTCGGCAAACAGGACATCGTTTTTGCAGGTGGTGGCGAAGAAGAGGGCTGGACTCTGGGCAGCCTGTTCGATGCCATGGGCGCACTTTCAAGCAAGTACAACGATACGCCGGCAACGGCGTCTCGGCCCTACGACGTGAGCAGAGACGGATTCGTCATGGCAGCCGGCGGCGGCATGGTTGTCGTGGAAGAGCTGGAGCATGCGAAAGCGCGCGGTGCAAAGATTTATGCCGAGATCGTTGGCTACGGCGCAACGTCGGATGGGAGCGACATGGTCGCTCCGTCGGGTGAAGGCGCAGTGCGCTGCATGCAATTGGCTAATTCAACTGTCGAAGGCTCTATCGACTATATCAACACGCACGGAACGAGCACGCCGGTTGGTGATACCAAGGAGCTGGAAGCTATTCGTGAAGTGTTCGGCGAGAGCGTACCGCGATTCGGCTCCAGCAAATCTTTGTGCGGCCATTCACTCGGCGCAACCGGCGTTAATGAAGCCATTCATTGCTTGTTGATGCTCGAAAACGATTTCATTGCGCCGTCGATCAATGTCGTCGATCTTGATCCGGCCGCGGAAGGCATGCCACTGGTAACCGCGCGCGTCGACAATGCAGGCATCAAAACGGCAATGTCGAACAGTTTCGGCTTTGGCGGCACCAATGCCACATTGGTCCTTCGGCGCGACTGAGCAGATAACCACGGTGGAGACACTTTCCGAGCATCGCGCATTCGGCGGCACACTCGGCTTCTATCAACACGCATCCACGAGCACCGGTGTTGATATGCGTTTTGCCGTGTTCTCACCATCCCAGGCAAAAACGACACCGGTCCCTGTTGTCACCTATCTTGCGGGCCTTACCTGTACCGAAGAAACGTTCATGATCAAAGGGGGTGCGCTACGCCTTGCGGCGGAGCTCGGGCTGATGCTGGTTGCGCCAGACACAAGCCCGAGAGGTGATGAGGTGCCGGACGATCCCGATGGTGCGTGGGACTTCGGCATCGGCGCCGGTTTCTATCTGAACGCAACAGAGGTGCCCTGGAAAACGCACTATCAGATGTATGAGTACGTCACGAGCGAGTTACCGGCGCTCATATTCGGAAATTTCAGTGGAGACAAAACTCGCCAGGGCATTTTCGGACATTCCATGGGCGGTCACGGTGCGTTGACCCTGGGTCTCAAGAATCCGCAAACGTATTCGTCCATTTCGGCATTTGCGCCTATTTGCAGCCCGATCCATTGCCCCTGGGGTCAAAAAGCGCTGAGCAATTATCTGGGTAGCGACGAGAGCACCTGGCTGGAAAGTGATGCCTCAGCACTGGTCGCAAGTATTGCCCGAAAGCCGGCCAACAAAATCCTCGTTGACCAGGGCCTGGCCGATCCGTTTTTAGAGCAGGAACTGCATCCACATCTTCTGGAAGAGGCCTGCAGCCAGCATGGCGTTGAGCTCGAAATTCGACGGCATGAAGGATACGACCACGGTTACTATTTCATATCAACATTCATGGATGATCACCTGCGGCATCATGCTGCGATATTGAACCGCTAGGTCAGGTGCGCCTGCACTTATGCATGAGCTGATACCCCTCGTTGTCGCGATGCTGCTTTCGGGTTGCGTTGCCGGCCTGTTTGCCGGATTGCTGGGCGTTGGCGGCGGCATTGTCATTGTTCCAATGATGGAGGTCGCGTTGTCACTGATTGGTATCGATCCTGCGATACGAATGCATATCGCTGTGGCAACGTCGCTGGCAGTGATTATTCCTACGTCACTATCATCGGCCCGTGCGCATCACAAAAGGCATGCTGTCGACGTAGCGCTGGTCAAACGATGGGCCGTCTTCGTCCTGGTCGGTGCGCTTGTTGGAACCTACGTCGCAGCCCAGGTTCACAGTCGGGTACTGTCGGCCATTTTCGCCGTATTCGCATTCCTGATCAGCATAAAGATGTTGCTGCGGCAACAAGACAAGGCAATGGTCAGCGACGTCCCGAATGGTTTCTGGGTATCGTTGATTCCAACCTGCATCGGGTTTTTCTCCAGTATGATGGGTATCGGTGGAGGCACGTTTTCCGTGATGATACTGACGCTTTTCGGCAAGCCTATTCATTCGGCAGTGGGAACAGCTTCCTTATTCGGCTTGTTTATTGCGGTGCCGGGAACGATTGGCTTCATGGTAGCGGGATGGGGCAACCCTCTCTTGCCGCCGTTGTCGCTAGGCTATGTCAGCCTGGTCGGGTTTGCGTTGATTGCTCCCGCAACCGTTTTAACTGCTCCAATTGGCGCTAGAATTGCACACGGCTTGTCGCAACGAAATTTGAACCTGGTATTCGGTTTGTTTTTGCTGGTTGCGGCAATCCGAATGATGACCAGGGCTATTTGAGGGAAAAATGAGAAAGTCTGAAGATTACAAAGCGGACTCATCAGAGTCGTTTTTCAGAACTCTGCTCGAAGCGGCACCCGATGCGATGATTATCGTCAATAACAAGGGTCGCATCGCTATCGTCAACAGCCAGGCTGAACGGCTGTTCGGCTATCTGCGCGAAGATCTCTATGGCGAGCCGATCGAAATTCTGCTGCCCAAAAGAGTGCGCCACTCACACGTAAAGAGTCGCTCCGGCTACGCGGTTGACCCTCATGTCAGGCCTATGGGCCGCGGTATGGAACTGAAAGGCCTTCGCAAGGACGGCAGTGAATTCCCGGTTGAGATCAGCCTGAGCCCGGTTACGACAGATAGTGGATCCTTCGTGTCGAGCGTAATTCGGGACGTGACCGAACGCAAAGAGATGGAAAAGGAAATCATTGACGCCAAAAGCAGCGCAGAACGGGCCAATAAGGCTAACTCGGCGTTTCTTGCGGCTGCCAGCCACGATCTTCGACAGCCGGTTCAGGCACTCAGTTTATTAAATGGCGCACTGCGCCGGACGGTTGATAGTCCCCTCGCGCTGGAAATGATCGATAGCCAGCAGCAATCGCTGGATTCAATGACCAACCTCCTGAATTCGTTGCTCGATATCAGTCGCCTCGACGCGGGCGCGATCGCACCGGAAATAGAGGTATTTCCATTGCAGCGCCTGATCGACCGACTGTCGACGGATTTCGCTCGCCACGCGAAACAAAAAGGGCTGGAATTTGAAGCAGAACCCAGCGATATCCTGGTCGAGAGTGACCCGAATCTGCTTGGAGAAATTATCCAGAATTTCGTATCCAATGCGATTCGATACACCAGCAAGGGTAGCGTCACAATGCGGTGCGAGCAGTCTGACGGCAAGGTGTGTATCAGAGTTGCAGATACCGGTATCGGAATCGATCCGGAAAATATTCGGGATATTTTCGCCGAGTTTCATCAGTTGAAATCGCCCGGCCAGAACAATGAAGGCTTCGGTCTTGGCCTGGCAATTGTGCAACGCTTGTCCAATCTTCTCGATCATGAAATCGAGGTAGAGTCTGAGATCGGTAACGGATCTGAATTTTCTATCTGCCTGCCGGACATCGGTGTGCATGTCGGTGAACTGAATGCCGATACGACAGGGCGCACTACCGGGAGTGAAGGAGGCAAGTTCGGCACAATTGTTCTGATAGAAGATGACCCTTCAGTCGCAAACGCGTTGGCTGCGCTTCTGGAATCAGAGGGATACAGGGTCGCGGCTGCGGCGTCGGCAAAAGAAGCTAAGTCAATTGCGAAACATATCGGTGAAGCGCCACAGCTGATTGTGACCGACTTTCATCTGCTCGATGGTTCGACCGGTATCGAAGCTGTACGTCGGTTGCGCAAGTTGTTTGCTGCGGAGATTCCGGCCTTGATCGTGACCGGTGATACATCGATCGTTGTGGAAGAAGTCAGAGAGCTGCCTAACAGCATGCTGATCCGCAAACCGGTAAACCCGGATCAGCTGTTACAGGACGCGGATGTCGCGATAGAGACCGGAGAAGTGCCGAAAGGCTAGATCGGCAGGGAGAACGATTTGACCGGGTAGGTGGGCTAACTCCCCGTGTAGGTGTACCTACTTATTGTTTGGGCCGCCATTTTCGGCAGACTGTATGCGACTATGCCCGTTTGTGGCGTCTGACAATAAACGTTTATGCCTGATTTCTTTCGAGAAACCACACTGTTGTGCGGAGCAACATTGATGGTGGCGTATTCAAGCGCGTTGGCTCAATCCACTGATGCTGATGCCGATGAGAATTCCCTGGATGAAATCGTCATTGTTGCGCACAAAAATGCGCGAGCGGTCAGTGACATTGCAGCGAACGTCACGGTCCTGACGCAAGCTGACATTAGTGACACCTTGTCGACCTCGTTCTCTGATGTATTGCGCTACACACCGGGCGTCGACTATGAGGCATCGGGTACGCGATTCGGCAACGAAGGCATCAACATTCGCGGCATCGGCGGCAATCGCGTGGCAACGCTGGTAGATGGTGTCCCGCTCAGCGATCAGTTTGATGTTGGCAGTTTTTCCAATGCAACCCGTGATTTCATCAACGCCGGCCTGGTTGACAGGGCCGAGGTTTTGCACGGTCCCGCGTCAGCGCTCTATGGCAGCTCGGCAATCGGTGGAGTCGTGGCGATTCGTACGCCGGATCCGGCCAGATTCCTGGCGCAGCAGAAAGTTGGTGGCAACCTTCAGGCAGCCTATCAAGGCGCTGACAGCAGCTTTCATGGCACGGGCATCGTGGCATTCGGCGATTCCGATCGAGGACTCTTGCTGGGCGGCAGCCTGCGTGAAGGAGAGCAAATGGATTCTGCCGCAAGCGATGAAACCCTTGATTTTCGTGACTACACACGGCGCTCGGCGTTAGCGAAATTCGTCGCCAATGATCGGCGCGGGAATACCTGGCGAATCGGATTCATCCATCAGGACTCCAACGTTCAATCAGATCTCAACTCAATGTTGGGCAGCGGGCGTTTTCGCAGCACGACAGCGATGGAAGGCGATGACGACTACAACATGGATCTCCTGAACCTGAGTTACGAGTTCGGTGATTCGGAAGGGTGGATCGACGCAGGCGTGATTCGCGCCTATTACGAGGTGGCAGGCGTTCAGCAAACGACGCTTGACGAGCGCGGTCTTGCGAGGAGGCCGGTCTCAATTGATCGCTACTTCGAATTTACCCAGGATATCCGCGGGGTCGAGATCAACCTGCAGAAGAGTTTGTCCGGCCGCACTATTGAGCATCAACTCGGCTTCGGCGTCGAGTATCGTGAGCGAGTAACGGAAGAATTCCGGGACGCGCTTGAGACAGGGATCGATGACGGTCTTGAGACGAATGTTCTGCTGGGTGAAGTGTTCCCCCTGCGTGATTTTCCCATCAGCCACTCCGATGCGTGGGGCGCATACATCGAAGATGTAATGTCGGTTGGCGATTGGTCAATCATCGCAGCGATCAGAGCCGATTCCTACTCGCTATCTCCGCAAAACGATCCGATGTACGCAGAGGACTTTTCGTTTGCCGATCCTGTATCGCTTTCAGAATCCGATATTTCACCCAAACTCGGTCTGATCTATCATTTTTCGCCCGGCACCGAAGTCTACATGCAGTATGCGCACGGGTTCCGTGCACCGCCCTATGAAGATGCCAATATCGGGCTCGAGATTCCATTATTCAACTTCAGGGCGATTCCAAATCCCGATCTCAAGTCCGAGAGTTCTGACAGCATTGATCTCGGCCTGCGATGGCGCGGAACCAGCTCGGACTTCCGGGTTGGCGTTTTCCATACGCGATATGACGATTTCATTGAGTCGAAAATGCGTATAGGCACAGACCCGGAAAGTGGTCGGATGTTGTTTCAATCGCAGAATCTCAGGGAAACCGTGATTCAGGGCATTGAAGGCGGTTGGAGTCTCGCACTGCCAGGCGCATGGGACAGTCTTTCTTTCGATGGTTCCTTTTATCTTGCGCGCGGCGAAAACAAGGACACCGGCGAGCCGCTGAATTCCGTGGGTCCCGCGCAACTTACTACCGGATTACGATGGTCGGCGGCAAGCGGCGACCAAAGCGCACGTTTGCAGGGAACATTTACGGAGGAATGGTCAAGGCTCGACGAGTCTTCCGGCGAACTGTTCAAACCACCCGGCAACGCCGTATTCGATTTCTATTTTTCACAAAAACTTGGCGAGCAGCTGACCGCGCGGCTCGGCTTGTTGAATCTGACCGACAAAACGTACTGGCGCTGGACAGACGTCCGCGGTCTTTCGCCTACTGATCCAACCATTCCTTATCTGGCTCAGTCCGGGCGAAGTATCAGCTTCAATCTGACGATGAATTGGCAATAAAAATGCAGGAATTACTAATTAAAGGGTAGTCAAAATGAATCTTTCGACATGGTTAAATAAATCGCACTGGCTGGCGCTGGCGCTTGTTATTCCGATGACCGCATGTGCCGAGCAGGAATCCGGTACATCAGACACCGCCGTGCACCAGGCTGAAGCTCAGCAGGGTGAAATTTCGGACATTATGGCCCGGGGCGAAAAAGTCTACCTGTCCAACTGTTCGGCTTGTCATCAGCCGACAGGTACAGGACTCACCGGTGCGTTTCCGCCGCTCGCAAAGTCTGACTTCCTCACGGGAAATCGCAAAGAAGTGTTAGCGGTTGCACTGTTCGGCAAGTCCGGCCCGTTAACGGTTAATGGTGTGGACTACAATGGCGTGATGCCGAGCATGGGCTACCTGAGTGATCAGGAGCTCGCTGATGTGTTGACCTACGTGCTCGGGTCCTGGGGAAACACGGGCTCTGCAGTTAGTGTCGCGGAAGTAGCAGCACTCAGGGTTGAGCTCGGACAAGAGGACCGCGCCGCTGGCGAGCGCCATAAAGGCGCATCAGAGGCTGAAATCCGCTACCAGGGCGGTGAATCCACCATCACGGCAGAGGATACCAAGGCGCTGATGAGTTCCGAGGGGCCCGCGCTTACCGACGATGAGTACCAGATGGCGACACAAATCTTTTTCGAGCGTTGCGCCGGTTGTCATGGCGTGCTGCGAAAGGGCGCAACAGGCAAAGCGTTGACGCCGGATATCACGAAGGAGAAAGGTACGGATTATCTGAAAGCGCTGATCACCTACGGCTCACCGGCCGGAATGCCGAACTGGGGAAGCTCCGGCGAACTGACCGAGCAACAGATCGATGTAATGGCCAGATTTCTGCAGCAGGAACCGCCGGCACCACCTGAGTGGGGTATGTCGGAAATGCAGGACAGCTGGAAACTGCTGGTTAAGCCGGAAGACCGGCCGACCAAGCCGCAGCATGACAGAAATATCGAAAACTTCTTTGCGGTAACACTGCGTGATGCAGGCCAGGTTGCTCTTATCGACGGCGACACCAAAGAAATCGTTGCCATTCTGCCAACGGGTTACGCAGTACATATTTCCCGTCCGTCAGCATCCGGTCGTTACGTATTCACAATTGGTCGCGACGCGAAGGTCGATATGATCGACATGTGGATGAATCCGCCGCAGATCGTTGCTGAAATCAAAATCGGTCTGGAAGCACGTTCAGTAGAAACATCGAAGTACAAAGGCTACGAAGACAAGCTCGCCATTGCGGGCGCCTACTGGCCGCCGCAATACGTGATCATGGATGGCGACACGCTGGAGCCGATGAAAATCGTGTCCACGCGAGGCATGACGGTCGATACCCAGGAATATCATCCGGAACCACGCGTCGCAGCAATCGTTGCTTCACATGAGCATCCGGAATTCATTGTTAACGTCAAAGAGACGGGCCACATACTTCTGGTGAACTACGAAGACATCGACAACCTTGCGGTAACCGATATTCCGGCAGCAAGGTTCCTGCATGATGGCGGCTGGGATCGTAGCAAACGGTACTTCCTGACTGCTGCCAACCAGTCAAACAAGATTGCGGTTGTGGATTCTCGAGATCGAAATCTTGAGGCGTTGATTGACGTGGACAAAATCCCGCATCCGGGCCGCGGCGCGAACATCGATGATCCAGAATACGGACCTGTCTGGGTGACCAGTGCTCTGGGTAACTCCCACATTACGTTCATTGCGACAGACCCGGAAGGGCACCCGGATAATGCATGGAAGGTTGTCAGAGTCCTGGACGGAATGGGCGGCGGTTCACTGTTTGTTAAATCACACCCGAACTCCAAGAATCTCTGGGTTGATGCGCCTTTGAATCCTGACGAAAACTTCAGTCAGAGCATTGCCGTGTTCGATATCAACAATCTGGACGCTGGCTTCGAAGTGTTGCCGATCGCTGAATGGGCAGACCTCGGCGAGGGACCGAAACGCGTCGTACAGCCTGAGTACAACAAGGCAGGCGATGAAATCTGGTTCTCTGTCTGGAGCGGCAAGGAGCAGGAATCTGCGCTGGTTGTAGTGGATGACGCGACCCGCAAACTGAAGCACGTAATCAAGGGACCTGAAATCGTAACCCCGACCGGCAAATTCAACATTTACAACACAGTTCATGATGTCTACTAACTGACTGACAAGGAGATAGTCAGATGTTGAAACAACTCTCTATTGCCGCTGGATTGGCGGGCCTTTTACTAGGCCCGCTTTCCCTGGCGGCTGACACGGACGCTACTGCTGAAAATCAATCGCTGGTCGATGCGATTATTGCCGGCACGCCGCATGTCAACTTTCGTTATCGATACGAATACGTCAGTGATAACGATTTCAATAAGAATGCGAACGCGTCGACACTACGTTTTCGACTAAATTACGCAACCGGACAGTGGCGCGGTTGGTCCGCTTTCGGCGAATTCGATTACATCGCGGAATTGCTGTTTAACGATTTCAACAGCGGTGCGGGGACCAGTGGGGCAGACAGAAATGTGTACCCGGTCGTTGCTGACCCAAAAGGCGCTGACCTGAATCAGTTCTACCTGGACTACGATGGCTTCTCGGATACGAAACTGAGGTTTGGGCGCCAACGTATTCTGTTGGACAACCAACGATTCGTCGGTGGTGTCGGCTGGCGTCAGAACGAGCAAACTTACGATGGTGCGTCCGTCAAGTTCAAAGGGTTCAAAAATACGGAGGTATTTTACAGTTATGTTGGCCAGGTGAACCGTATTTTCGGCGAACGCTCTGCGGCCGGACAACAACGGATGAAGACTCACCTGATAAACGTGCCAATCTCGATCGGCGAAAAGTGGAAGGTTACGCCGTATTACTACCATATCGACAATGACGATTTGGCCGCCTTCTCGACGACTTCGAGTGCAACGCTTGGCGCGAGAGCGAGTGGCGATATTGCATTGGGCAACAGCTCACTGAAATTGCTGGGCGAAGTGGCCACACAATCTGACATTGGCGATAATCCGGTGAGTTATTCCGCCGAGTATTATCACCTGACGGCGGATTGGGCGATGAAAAATGGTCTGTCATTCGGGCTGGGTCTGGAATCGCTGGGTGGAGATGAAGACGAAGCCGGTAAAGCATTCCGAACACCGCTGGCCACCCTCCACGCGTTCCAGGGCTGGGCTGACCAGTTTCTTGGTACGGCAGCATCAGCTGGTGTGCTCGGGGCTGGCGTTGACGATCTCTACGTTAATGCCAAGTACAAATGGAGCAAGTGGAAATTCCAGGCGATCTACCATGACTTTTCCGCAGCAGCGGGATCGGCAGACTGGGGTAGTGAATTTGATTTGGCCGCGAGCAGAAGTCTTGGCGATAGATACTCACTATTACTGAAAGGCGCATTCTTCAGTGCGGATGATCCGGCATTCCGAGATGTCACAAAACTCTGGGTGCAGTTGGTCGCCAATTTCTAAACAGAATATTTACCAGGTGAATGAAAAACCGGAGCCTTGCGCTCCGGTTTTTCGCAAGTGATCTTGCCAATGCAATTGCTTTAGAATCATGAAATCGGGATACAGCGATCTATAGGGAGTTAACCATGAATAAAATAGTCACTCTGGTCGTTGGGTTGATCGCGCTATGGGCCCTGTTCCAATTTGGCGCCCGCAATAAAGCTCCTGTCATACAGGATGACATCCAGGCCCGTACCGAAATGGCGATCATCGCCGCCGACCTGACGGAGGTGCAGGTATCGGTCGACGGTCGCGATGTCGTCCTGAGTGGTTCAGTCGCGACTGATGAGCAATCAGCGCAGGCGATGGAAACAGCTTCCAATGTTCACGGTGTTCGAGTAGTCAATGCGGACCTGGCTGTCGTGCCGGACCAGCCGTACTTCACCCGGTTCTGCAAAGAAGAGTCCCGAATCGTGCTGACAGGTAGCGTGCCCGATGAAGCGGCGCGCAGTGAATTTCCGGACCGGGCCAGGGACTTGTTCCGGCGCAGAGCGATAGAGGAAGACCTGGTCATTCGCGACGGCGCCCCTGAGGGCTACCGCCGTTTTATGGATCAGACACTGACCGAACTCGGACAACTCGACGAAGGTTGTGGGACTTTGAGTGGCACCGATGTCGTGATCGGTGGCACGGTGCGAAGCGCAGCCGCAGAGGAGCGGATACGCTACCGAATTGAGCTTGTTAGCGACCTCGGATTCAATGTCAGTTTCGATTTGCAACTGCCAACACTTTCAGAACAGGCCGCAGCCTGCCAGGAGGCGTATAACAATCTGCTGGAGCCCGGCGAAGCGGTGCTGTTTGATTTTGACAGTGCGACGATTCACACCGCAGGCAGGCAGTTACTCGACGAGATTCTGAAGATCGCCACATTGTGTCCCGATGTCGGCGCGGTGGTTGCCGGACATGCCGATGCCATCGGTGATAAGGAATACAACATAGACCTGAGTGAGCGGCGTGCAAAAGCAGTGGTGGCCTATGCTGTTAGCAAGGGCATAGACCCGGAAAGGCTGACGCCAGTTGGTTTCGGTTTTTCCCAGCCAGTGGCTGACAACTCAACTGACGAGGGCCGGGCGAAGAATCGGCGTATCGAGTTCCGCGTACAGGAGAAATAGAGATGGACTATTTAGTCGAACAGATTTTTTTGTATTTGCTGGCGGGATTTCTGCTGGGCGCGTTGACAGGATGGTTTGTCAGCAGGCAGGCGAGCAGTAAGAGAATTGCCGAGCTTGAGGCCAAACTGGCTAGCCGCAATACCGGCACCGGCACCCCTATTGAGACAATTGAAGGTATTGGCGCGGGATTTGGTAAACGCCTGAAAGCAGATGGCGTCGATACGACGGAAAAGCTGCTGCAGCTGTGTACCACCGACGACGGAGTTGCGCAGGTTTGCAGGTGTGTTGACCTTGACGCTGACACCGTACGGAATTGGGGCACGATGGCCGACTTGATTCGAATTAAGGGTCTCGGCGGCCAGTGGGCCGAGCTCATGTGGCGTGCCGGCGTGAAAAGTGTGCAGGATCTTGGCAAGCAGGACATAGGCCCGCTGCGGGATCGCATGCGCGAGGTCAATGACGCCGAGCATCGGGTAGCGGAGTTGCCCGGTGAAAAGAGGGTTGCACGATTCATTCAGGCAGCGGCTGAGCTGGACCCTGTGTTGCCGGATCGTGGTTAGAGATTTGGCAATTGTCTTGTAGTTGAAAGGTTGGAACGGCAAAATCCCGTCATGTTCATGAAATTCACCGAGGGAGCGTTCTGGGTAGTCGGTTCACTCCTGACCGCCTTTTTCCTTGGCTCTCTCGGATTATCCGAGTTGCAACGGCAGCAGGACATTGCGGCCTTCAAGGCTATGCGACCAGTGATGCTGGCGTACACGCCGCCGGCAGAATTGCCCCCCCTGGTGACTGCCGTGGAAGAGCCGTTTGTCATTGACTATATCGTTGAGGATCCTGACAAGTCATTGTGGTCGACTGGCAGGATTGCATCCTTTGCGGAGAGTCTTGGCAAGGAGACCAGCGATGTATTGGGCATTCTGGAGATTCCGCGGCTGGAGTTAGAAGTCCCCTTATACGACGGTGCGTCTGATTTACATATGGACCGCGGCATCGCACGTATAGAAGGGACGGCGATGCCGGATGAGAGCGGCAATATGGGAATTGCCGGTCACCGCGATGGCTATTTCCGGGTATTGAAAGACATAAAATTTGGCGATGAGATGATCGTAAGCTCCAGTGCAGGGTTGAAGCGCTACCGGGTCGAACAACTCATGATCGTCGAACCAAGTGCAGTTGAAGTGTTGGATCCAACAGACGACACGTCAATCACATTAGTAACCTGCTACCCGTTCTACTTTGTCGGGCACGCGCCACAACGATTTATTGTACGAGCGGTGTTGCAGGATGATTCGTTAATAACGGGAGGATAATAATGACAATTAAGAGAGCTTTTTTCGTTTTTCAGGCTGTATTCTTACTGGCGATTGGCGCCCCGGCGTCTGCGCAAACCGACCTGACCTGTGCTGACATCACTTTCGAGCAGGAAGTACTGTCAAAGTACCCAAGTGCTACCGAGGGTTGTCGAGACGTGGTTGAAGTAGACGGTGAGCGTTACGCGAAAATGCGTGTCGAAATAATGGGGGCGCGCGGCAATGTCGGAACGTTCCGATTCATGAACAAGGATGGTACCTACGGCCCGCTGGAATCCGTCACTGTCGATGACGACTGGCGAGCAAGCCTGGGTGGCAAGGAATATCGAATGCGCCAGTTGTCCAAGGGCCAGGAGATCAATATCTATATTCCGGCTAATCGATGGGAAGCGCATGTTGCTAGCGATATGAGCGGAGAGATCACAAGCTACTACGCCGTAGTGATGGTTCATCAACCTACAGGTGGCGGTGCCGCGTTACCTTCAACCGCAAGTCCGCTGCCGCTGATCGGCATGCTGGGCATGGGCAGCCTGTTTGCTGCGTTCCTGATGCGAGTCAGACGCCGCCGCCAGAGCTGAGCCGGTAAGCGTAAAGCGTTATATTAGCTTAGAGATTCAGGCGGCGGCTTCGTCGCCTGATTTCTCTACTGGCGTCTCAAACCAGTCCGGTTTGACGATCAATAGATCACACGGCAGGTGCTCCAGCGTTCGTTCAGCCGTCGCACCGACAAACAACCGTTTCCAACGATTCCTCGCGATGGCACCCATTACGATGACATCTGCTTTGAGCTTCCTGGCGATCTCCGGCAATTCTTCGTGCGTCGCGCCACTGATCAGGTGCTTGCGATCCTCCGGGATGTCATAAAATTCGGTGACTTCTTCAAACCGCCGTCCGTGTAGTTCCCGCATGTCCTTTTCAATCTCCTCGTACGGTAAGGACGCAGGAATATAGGCGTTCGCAGTTGCTGTTGCCAGCGCAATGCGCGGATCGAACGAATGAAACGCGTGCATGACGGCATCCGTTTTGCTGGCCAGGTTGCTGGTCAGGCTCAGGATAAAGTCGTCAAGCGACGCCGGCTTGTCGTGTTCGTGGGTCGGGTCGATTGCAGCAATGAACGTTGGATGCTTGTGCAGTTCCTTTGCTTTCGTTAGCCACAACGGTGTGGGGCAGGTGCGAATCAGGTTCCAGTCCGTATTCGTGAGCAATGCACGCTCCAAAACGGAATGATGGTGCGTGTCCTTGAAGATGATTTCCGCTCCGCTTTCGACGGCTTGCCTGACAATGCCTTCATATAAAGGGTGGTCCCAGGATACGGTTGTCTTGACCTTCAGCCCGGCGCTCCGCAAAGGTTCCGCAAGCTTGTCCAGATATTCGGTGTTGCGCTCGATGACCTCTAGGCGCGCCTTCTTAAGTGACGGAGCATCCAGGAATCGTTCCCCACTCAGATACTCGTTGTAATAACAGATAAAAAGCTCAAGCTCAGCATTCACGTTTTGTGCCAGCCAGGCTGCCCGGTGCATTGCGGGTTGGACGCTAGTGGTTGGGTCCACCACACACAGGATTTTGCTTATGTCTTGCATCTCAGCACCTTATCGCTTGTCGGTTACG
>Ga0316187_10002616_pt1 | contig 15666 bp, 14 predicted proteins | sample CroRivburrow1_MG_FD_204927 | JGI IMG/M metagenome (GOLD analysis project Ga0316187, IMG submission 204927) | Coastal sediment microbial communities from Maine, United States - Cross River worm burrow 1 | ecosystem: Environmental > Aquatic > Marine > Coastal > Sediment | place: USA: Maine... | reverse complement strand
TCGTTCTGGTGGACTTCCATTCGCGGCATCTCTGGCTTCGCAAAGCGGTCGAGCAGCGGCTTCGAGAGGAGTTTGTCAAACTGCACGTGGAGGTGAACGAGGGCAAGACTCAGAGGGTCGACTTGCAAAGAGGGGAGAGTTTCGGATTTCTGGGCTTCAGGTTTAGTCGCATCCGCAGTCCGAGCGGTCGATGGATGCCGCTGCGCATCCCGCTGCTCAAGAAACGGACGGCGTTACTCCGAAAGCTCAAGAACCTCTTCCGTCGCTTCGAATCCCAAGCGACTCGTGGATTGATTGAGGCAATCAATCCGGTCCTGCGCGGCTGGGTTAACTACTTCCGATCAGGACATGCCAGTCGATGCTTCTCGTACATTCGAAACTGGGTAGAAAAGAAGATTCGGCGACACCTGGCACGGGCCCGAAAGCGTCGGGGCTTCGGCTGGAAGCGGTGGAGTAGACGGTGGCTCTATGAGAGTGTCGGACTGTTCGATGACTACCAGATCCGATACTACGTGCCATCGTCGAAAGCAGCTCTGGTACGATAGGCTTCATAACTCTTGATGCGAAGTGTGTAGGAGCGCGTAGTGCGGGAAAACCGCACGCTGCGTGCGATGTGGCGGGGGCTGGAAACGAACTCACGGTGTGGATAGTGAGGCACTCCCAGAGGAAACGGGGAGCACGGATAGGCCACACCTACGGGGTACCGCGCCAGCCCTCGACCCTACCGCGCGCGAGGCTGAGGCCCGGACTACGCCGGCGGCATCCGCAGGGCAAAGACGACGACCTGAAGCGCGTTGGTAAGGTAGTGAGAGATGATCATGGGTCCGACCCGACCGAATCGCAGATAGTAAAGACCCATGATGAGACCATAGATACCTGTCCACACAATCCTGCTGGGTCCCTGCCAAGAATGGGAGAGGCCAAACAGAATCGCAGCGAAGACAGCCACGCCCAGTTTGGCGGCGGTCGAAGGCCACACCTTCCAGAGGCGGCTGAGCAGAAACACTCGGGTCAACTCTTCCTGAGCCACACCGATCCACAACAGCACGCCCAGGAACAGGGCAAGCATGCCTGGGCTTTGACTCAGCCACCTGAAGAGATTGATGACAGCCGTATTGGGAGGTGCCGGCAGCAGTCCGGCCAACAGTCCGTTCGCGAGGATGTTCGCTGCCAGCGTCACGACGGACAAGATGAATGCGGCGAGAAGATCCTTGGTCCACTCACCGGGTTTCATGTTGAGCTCTCGAGGGTTTTCTCCGCACAGAAATCTCAGGAGGAGCAGCAGCCCAACGATGATCGGAAGGGAGATCGCCGTCGCGTACAGAATTAAATCCTGGGGAGAAGAGGGCTGTTCCGACCGGAGACCACTGGCGAGGAGGATCGCGTAAACGGGAATGGGTCCCAAAGCGACAGCCAGCAATTGCCTTGCTGAGCTACTCCGCCGAGACTTTGCTGTATGTCCGGATGGCACTCGCCAGCTATCGCTTGGCCGTGCGCTTGCGTACTTTGGCGGTCTTCCTCGCACGAAGCTTGGCACTCTTCTTGGCCACCGCCTGCTTTCGCCTCGCCGAAACCGCCTTGACCCCGCTCTTGGCGATGTTGCGGTAGCCCTTGGTTCCCATGGTTGAGAATAGTACTCCACGCCCGGCGGCCTCGAGGCAATCACGGCAAATTGGGGCTAGCGATGGCCGCCGTGTCTATTCCTTTAAAGCAAAAAGCGCCGCTTGACCGATCCGCGTCGAATACACCATTTGTTCCACGGTCAAGTAGGTGCCTTTGACCTGAAAACGGCTAGCTCGAGACTCTCTGGCGTGTTCTTCTGACCAGAAGAATACGGAATTGCGTCAGAAGTCATCGATGATGTTCGGCTTGGTGAAAGTCGTCCAGTCCACTTCGGGCTCGAAAACGAGGATCTGAGCCTCCTTCTGCTTCACGCTCCACGCGCCGTCCGAATCCAGACGAATGTGAATCTCTTTGCCACAATGGGTGCAGCTCGTTTCGATTTCGACCGAGAGGGCCTTGCCGCGTAAGCGCCCTTGCACGAAGGGCGTTGCTATCGCATCTTCTCCTCAAGCACCAAACAAGCGCTCACCGGTACTGAAGTGCAGCCGGTGCGGCGTTCGGTCCGTCGTTAGCGGATAGGCCCAACTCACCTCGCCGGCGTCGTTTCGGACCAAGAAGAAGAGCTTTCTTTCAAGCTCTTCCAGGATGGTTTCCACCCTGGACCGCTCGAGCCCCGTTTTGTCGACCAGGTCCGCGAGCGCAAGAGGTTTGCCGCCGTTCAAGGGGAGATTCCGAACCGCCGTATTGCGGACCCGATGGTGCTCGGACGTCATGAAGGAGAGACGTTCGGTCATGTCGATTTGCTCGTGTGCTCTTAGCCAGTCGTCTGCCGGCACTTCCCGAATGGATTTGCCTCGACCCAGCAAAACTGTGTTCTTCAAGGCTTCCTCTCCTTCTCGTCGACCTACGGCTCTGGAGAGAACGAATGGCCGGTCATGACCTCCAGGGACCGGTAGCTTCGAGCATATCCCGGCCGGACGCAGGCAACCAGCGAGCGCCGTCGTGCTCACTGAACCGCCTCGTCGGCCGGGGCCTGCGCCGCGGTCGGCGCTGCCCGGAGGACCGAGATGACGCCGGGGGTTCCGGGCCGGCGCCGGACCGGCTATACTGATGACCCAACGACGCCCCTGACACGCGTTGCCTCCCCGGACGGGAGCGGCTTCATCGGGACGCGGGGCGAGACAGGCCGAGTGGCCGAACAGGATCCGGGGACGGTCGCGTGAACCGAGCTCCAGACAACTCCGACGGCACCGGACGAACCGACGCGCCCAATGGCGCCGAGACCGATCAGCTGCTCCTCCCCGGCTGGTCTTCCCTGGTCATCCTCCTGATCATCTTCGGTGTCCTGTCGACCGTCACGATTCTCGCGATCGTTCGGGAGGGGGACGTGCACGTCACCCCCGATGTCGGAGGAACGCAGGCCCACAGTCCGGCCGAGTTTCCCGAGATCGGTTTTGACGAGCCGCTCCTGCCCGCGGTCCTGGAGGCTGACGGAGACGACCAGCCGGGGGGCTACAACGTGCCGCCGCCGCCGTTCTCGAACGAGGACATCTTCCCCTGTACGTGGTGCCACGAGGAGATGGACGTCAACTACGAGCGCCGCGAGCTCGTCGACATGCACGACGACATCCAGCTCCACCACGGGCCCAGGGAACGGTGGTGCTTCGACTGTCACGACGCCGAGAACCGGGACAGTCTGCGATTGGCCAACGGCACGCGGGTGAGCTTCGAGGAATCCTACCGCCTGTGCGGCCAGTGCCACGGGACGATCTACCGCGACTGGAGACAAGGCATCCACGGGCGCCGTCGAGGATTCTGGAACGGGGCGAAGAGCTATCTGCTGTGCGCGCACTGCCACAACCCGCACAGTCCGGCGTTTCAGCCGCTGAAGCCGCTGCCGCCGCCGGTGCGGCCCCAGTTCCTGGGCGCCACGAACGAGGAGCCGGAACCATGAAGAAGCCACCGGACTCGCGATACGACGGGCCGGGCTCGACCGGGCGGCGCCGCTTCCTGGCCACCGGAACCGCGGCGATGGCGTGGGTGGCCGCCAGTCTCGCGGGGGCGCCGCCGGGGTTCGCCGAGCTGATGATCCGCAGGCACTTCAAGGAGCTCTCTCCCGAACAGCTCGACCGGATCCTCCGGCAGATGGAGCAGGAGTACAGCACCCGATTCGACACCCCCGTTTCCGTGACGGCCACGCCCCCGATGGAAGGCGTGCTGTTCGGATACGGCCTCGACCTTTCCAGGTGCGTGGGTTGCCGTCGCTGCGTCTATGCCTGCGTGCACGAGAACAACCAGTCGAGGAGCCCGCAGGTTCACTGGATTCGTGTCCTGAAGATGCACAAGGAACGGGGGATCGAGCTTGCGGAGTCGGACCCATACTACGACCCGCCCACCGTGCCAGAGGAAGACTCGTTCTACATGCCGGTGGCCTGCCAGCAATGCCGCCGACCGCCCTGCACGCGTGTCTGCCCGGTCAAGGCGACCTGGCAGGACCCGGACGGCATCGTGGTGATCGACTACGATCGCTGCATCGGCTGTCGCTGCTGCATGTCGGCCTGCCCCTACGGCGCGCGCCACTTCAACTGGTCCCATCCGACGATCTCCGCTGCGGAGGTCAATACCGAGATGCACTTCCTCGGAAACCGCATCCGACCCAAGGGCGTGGTCGAGAAGTGCACATTCTGCATCCAGCGCGTCCGCAAGGGGCGGTATCCGGCATGCGTCGAGATCTGCCCCGTCGGAGCGCGCAAGTTCGGGAACCTCCTGGATGAAGAAAGCGAGATGCGTTACCTGATGCGGGAGAAACGGGTCTTCGTCTTGAAAGAAGATCTGAATACCCAACCGAAGTTCTACTATTTCTACGCGACCTGACATGGTTCGGAAAACGTTCCAGTTCATTGTCGGCTCTGCGCGGCTCGCCACGGGCGGCGGCTGGGCCTACCACACCTGGATGACGCTTCTGACGCTGCTCGTCATCTCCGGTGCCACGGCCTACTGGCACCAGCTTCGCGACGGGCTGATCGTCACCAACATGCGAGACCAGGTTTCCTGGGCGTTCTACATCGGGAACTTCACCTTTCTGGTCGGGGTCGCGGCCGCCGCGGTCCTGTTGGTGATACCGGCCTACGTCTACAACTGGAAGCCGATTCGCGAAATCGCGATCTTCGGCGAGCTTCTCGCCGTCAGCGCGATCGTGATGTGCCTGCTGTTCGTGACGGTCGACATCGGACGGCCCGACCGGGTGTGGGCCCTGATGCCCCTGATCGGGAGTCTCAACCTCCCGAGCTCTCTGCTGGGCTGGGACGTCATGGTGCTCAACGGGTACCTGGTCTTGAACGTCGTGATCGTCGCTCACTTCCTCTATTCCGGTTATCATCGCCAGCCCTACAAGACCGGGTTCGTCGTGCCGCTGATGCTGTTCTCGATCCCGGCGGCGGTCAGCATCCACACCGTGACCGCCTTCGTTTACGCGGGCATGGCGGCCCGGCCGTTCTGGAACGCGTCCATCCTGGCGCCGCGGTTTCTCGCGTCCGCATTCTGCTCGGGACCCGCGATCCTGCTGATCCTGTTTCAGATCCTGAGTCGGACGACGAAGATCAAGATCAAGGACGAAGCCATCTGGAAGATCGCGGAGCTCATGGCCTACGCGATGTTCATCAACCTGTTCCTGTTCGGCGCCGAGATCTTCAAGGAATACTACTCTTCGACCCACCATCTCATCCACACCCAGTACCTGTACAGCGGCGTGCACGGTCACCGGGCGCTCGTACCCTTTGCCTGGGCCTCGATCGTCTGCAGCGTGGTGGCCTTCGTTCTGTTCCTCGTGCCCGCCACGCGCCGCAACATGCTGACGTTGAATCTCGGTTGCCTGCTCATCTACACCGGCGTCTACATCGAGAAGGGAATGGCGCTGGTGATCCCCGGGATGACGCCGGACACGCTCGGCGAGTTCTACGAGTACGTCCCGACGATGATCGAGCTGCGCGTCGGCGCCGGCATCTTTGCCGTCGGCTTCATGGTCTTCACGATCCTGTGCAAGATCGCCGTTCCGATTATCCAGGAAACGCACGACGCTCCTGCGGGCAGCACAAAGGAACGTGCCGCGGTTCCCGTGACGTAGCGCACGACCCCCAAGCACAGGGTCTTCTCCGGTTGACGCTGGAAAAGTCCGGAAGACGTGTGCGATTGCCCAGCATCGATCCCTCGCAAAACGCGATAAGTCGTTGAGGAGGTAGAACCTAGCGCCGCTAACGACACCGTTTACATTTGATGGCCGGGTGCACTCCGCTCCCTCGTTTCGTTTGACCTCGATCGGACATCACGGTACGTTTCCTGATTGCCAGGTCGTGAGAAGAGCGGTCTCGATGCTCATCCGAGGAAGTGCGCCGCCCGCTCGCTCAGGGGTTTCTCAGATGAGTAAGCAACCGGGGACCGAAAGCACCGCTCTCCCGCAGGGCGCACCCGACTACGAGCGAAACTTCCGGGCGCTCTTCGAGCGGACCAACGACGCAGTCTTCCTGATCGGTCTCGACGGGCGGTTTATCGCCGCGAATCGAAACGCCGCATCCCTGTTAGGCTGCGACCCCGATGAGCTGGTAGGTGTGCGTGCCGTGGACTTCACCGCGCCAGACGATGGACAGAAGGCCCAAGCGAACCTCCAGCGATTGCTTGACGGGCAGGAGCTTCCGCCTTACGAGCTTCGTATGATCACGAAGGCTGGCGCCCCAGTGCAGACCGAGATCGACGCCGCCCTGGTCCGGGACGTTGACGGAACGCCCGTTTATGTTCAGAGCATCGTCCGCGACATCTGCGCGCAAAAGGCGGAGGAGCAACAGCGGCGCCTGATGGTCGAAGGGTTGTCCGCGGTCACGGGTGAGGATTTCTTTCGCACGATGGTGAGGCACTTCGCCGCCGCGGTCGGCGTGAGAACTGCCTTCGTGGCCGAGCTCCTCGACGACCGCGGCAAACGGGCGCGCACGATCGCATTCTTGCGATTCGGTGAGTTCACTCGCAACATGGAGTACGAGGTCGAAGGAACGCCGTGCGAGACGGTTCTGCAGGGCAAGTTTCGGATCTACCCGGAAGCGGTGCAAGAGCTGTTTCCGGAAGACCGGGATCTCAAGGAGTTGAAAGCAACGGGCTACCTTGGGATACCGCTGCGGGATTCGAAGCGGCGCACGGTCATCGGCCACTTGGTCGCGATCCACGACCGGCCGCTGTCGCCCGACCTTGCCGACGACTCGCTACTCAAGGTCTTCGCATCGCGCGCCGGCGCAGAAGTTGAGCGCCGCCGCATCGAGGAGCAGCTACTCCAGGCTCGCAAGATGGAATCCGTCAGCTTGCTCGCCGGCGGGATCGCGCACGACTTCAACAACCTCTTGATGGGCATACTGGGCAACATCTCGCTTGCCCGGGATCGCATCGATCCGTCGGACCGCGCGCATCGACTGCTCCGAGAGGCCGAGCGCGCTGTCGACCGGGCGAAGCGGTTGACGCAGCAGCTGCTGACCCTCTCGAAGGGAGGTGCCCCGATTCGCCGCGCGACGTCCGTGTCCAAGCTGGTTCGGGAATCGACCGAGCTGGCGCTCAGCGGCAGCAACGTGCGCGCGGAGTATGTGTTCCCCCCGGATCTGTGGTCGGCCGACGTCGACCGAGGCCAGATCGGGCAGGTCATCGAGAATCTGGTGATCAACGCCGTTCAAGCGATGCCGCAGGGGGGGGACATACGGATCGCTGGAAAAAACGTCACCCTGGGCACGGGCCGGGGCGACTCTCTGGAGGCCGGTGATTACGTACGACTCGAGATCAGGGACCAGGGCCCCGGTATTCCGATCGAGAATCTCGGCCGGATCTTCGATCCGTACTTTACGACCAAGGAGGACGGAACCGGGCTCGGTCTGACCACGAGCTACGCGATCGTGACCAAACACGGAGGAAAGCTCGAAGTGCATCCGGCGTCAGGAGGCGGATCGAACTTCGTCATCCATATTCCGGGACAAGAACGGGAACCGGAGGACGTCTCGATTCCGGGCAAGGTGCGCTTCCTCGACGGACCGCGCCGCGTCCTTTTCATGGACGACGAAGAGATGGTCCGCGCTGTCGTCGAGGAGATGTTGACGAATCTGGGTTACGAGGTGGAGCTGGCCACCGACGGAGAAGACGCGGTCGAGAAATACCGAGAGGCGCACGTCGACGGCATTCCCTTCGATGCCGTGATTCTGGACCTGACCGTGCGGGGCGGTCTGGGCGGAAAAGACGGGATGCGCCGCCTGATCAACATCGACCCGAACGCGGTGGGCATCGTGTGCAGCGGATACTCCGACGATCCGGTGATGGCCGAGTTCGAGCAATACGGTTTCCAGGGTCGTATCTCGAAGCCGTTTGTTGCGACGACCCTTTCGGAAACGCTGGCCTCAGTGCTCGATGACTGAAGTAGCGGAAGCCGGGGGCGTGCCGGGTTCGGCGCTCTTCACATACTTGTCGAACCACTCGATCTGTTCCCAAAGGACGTGCTCGATGCTCTCCCGCGCCCGGTAGCCGTGGTCCTCGAACGGCAACAGCACGAGGCGGGCGGTGCCACCCGAGCCGCGCACGGCCTCGAAGAAGACCTCGGACTGGAAGGTGAGCGTGCCGGGGTTGGAGTCGGCGTTGCCGTGGATGACCAGCACGGGCTCGTTGACTTTGTCGGCGAAGAACGTGGGCGAGACCTGGACGTAAACGTCTCGGGCCTCGAAGAGGGAGCGCCGCTCGGACTGGAAGCCGAAGGGCTGGGTGGTCTTGTTGTATGAGCCGCTGCGGGCAATACCGGCGCGGAACAGGTCGGTGTGGGCCAGCAGGTTGGCGACCATGAGCCCGCCGTGACTGTGCCCGATGACGCCGATGCGCTCGGGATCGGCCACCCCGATCTCAACGGCCTTGGCCACCGCCGCCTCCGCGTCAGCCACAAGCTGGGGTACGAAGGTGTCGTAGGTGGTTTCGGGGTCTCCGATCATCGGCATGGCCGTGCGGTCGAGCACGGCATAACCCTGGAGCAGAAAGAAGAGGTGGGAGGAGCCGTAGATGCCGCTGAACCTCTGGGTCGATCCGCTGACCTGTCCGGCGGTGGCCGGATCGGAGTACTCCAGGGGGTAGGCGTACAGCACCGTGGGCAGCGACGTGCCCTCCTGATAGCCGGGAGGGAGGTGCAACTGGAAGCTGAGCGGCACGCCGTCTTCGCGCTCGTAACGAACGAGACGCTTTTCGATCTGGCGTAGCTGGGGTGTCGGGTCCTCGAAGCGGGTGATCGGCGTCCGGGTGAGCGCCCGGGTGGCCTCGCCCTCGGCGGCTTCGATGGTCTCACCCAGGGTCGCCAGGTAGTAGTTGGGCACATCGACGGCCGATTCGGAGCGCATCACAAAACGGTCCAAGCCACCGGCAAAGGCCACGAAGTACTCGTAGCGATCCGGTTCGCACCGGAAAAGGCGCTCGACCCTGCCGGTCTCCATGTGGCGCAGGTCCAGGAATGGCCTGTCTCCATCGTGCGTGGCGCCGTCGCCGGAGAAGTAGACCGCGTCGTCTTTCTGGTGCAGCACCCAGCGGCCGTTGGGCAGGGGACGAAGCTCGGCGTAGCCGGGCGAATTGTAGCGGTCGCTCTCGTTGAGATCGAACCAACGGCGTGAGGTGCCCTTGTCCACGTCCAGCAGCCAGGTGTAGCGCCAGCGGCGAATGCGCTCGCGCTCGGTGAGCATCAGCGTGCCGCCCTCGGCGCCCCACCCGCCATGCCAGCTCACGATACGGTGCTCGGCCTTGAAGACCTCTTCAGGCTCCCCGTTGAAAGGTGCGTTCAGGCGCATGAGCCGGTCGCGGTGGGTGGCCTCGGCGACGGGATCGCCGCCGTCCAAGGCCTCGACCCAGTACAGCGTGTGCGGTGCGGTGGCACGCCAGTCGGCACCCCGCGGCCCCAGGGGCACACCGTGAATGGGCACCTCGTCGGCCAGAGGCAGGGAGGCGAGGGTCGCCGCGGGCTTCGCATCCTTGTCCCAAACTTCCAGCTCGCTGGCGAAGCGCCACCAGGGCACCGCGTGGGACCAGGGACCCACCAGACGCTCGACGAGCAGGTAGGCGCCGTCCGGGGAGAAATCGGAGGTGACATAGACCGCGGGTTCACCCAGAGCTTTCACCTTGCCCTTTGCCGGGTCCACGATCACCAGTTCCGAGGTGGCGTAATACTCGAAGAGCGCGTCGTCGTGAGCGGTCTCGAGCAGGTTGCGCGCCTCGTAGGTAGAGCGGGCTTTGGCTCCCTCTCCCTCGAGGATCTCGGGCCCTGCCGGGATGGCCGGCGGCTGGGGCGGCGATCCACGTTTCGGGACTCGGCGAACCAGGAGTCGCTGTTGATCAGGCATCCAACGCACTCCTGTGTCAAGGAGTGGGTTGACGGCCACGTTCTCGATCTCGGTCAGGTCGCCATGGATCGAGCCCACCCACACGCCCATGTGGTCGGCGTGTCGGGTTGTGAGGGCGAAGCGTTGGCCGTCGGCGGTCCAGGTCACCGCTTGCACCTCGGTCGTGTCTTCCGGAAGATCAAGGGGCGTCTCGGCGCCGCCCTCGACCTTGACCAGGCGTGGGGCAGTGGCCCCATGGCGTCCGTGGATGTTGTTGACCACCGGATCCACCCGCATGCCGGCCAGCACGTGCATGGGCCCCGCCAATTCGGCGAGCGGAGGATAGGTGACGGGATCGGCCATCAGCAAATGCTCTCCCGTGGGTGAGGTCCACACCCGTGGAAGCCGGGGAGCATGGAGGACCTCCATCACCTCTTCGGGAGGGGTCTGCCATCCGGTCTTCGAGGGTCGGGTGTCGTCGGCAGCCTCGGCGAATGGCGCCATCATCAACGCCACGGCGGTGAGCACGGTCAAGAATCGAAACATGTTCCTTCTCCTCGGTTCATGGCGCTCCGCTCGAGCACCCCTCGCGGCACGGCCGATTCGGGACTGGTGCCCGGTGAGTCGTTCCATTCGGATTCTCTAACCGTGGCGCACGCGAATCAGGCTATTCTATCGTTCGACAGCCGTTCACTCCAGGAGGAATTGGACAGTGGACCGAATCATCAACGTCGAAGACGCGGAGACGCACTCCGGTAAGAACGGCGTCCGCCCCGCAGGTTACGTCGGCGAGAAGAACAAGAGCTATTCCGGCGCCTATGACGACGAGGACGGCGCTCCGGTGGCAGCGGTTCTGAAACGCGGTGAATGATGAAACAGGGTCACAACGACAAGAAGACTGCATGCCTGAATAGCCGGGCAGCCGTCGTGATGTTGGCCGTTTCCTGTCTCGTGGTCATGGCCTGTGACGGCAGCGGCGGAGGGGTGATCGTCCCGGGCGGAGACGATCTGTCCGACGTCTTGGACATGACCGGCACCTGGACCCTTACCCTGAACTCGGTCGACGCTCCGTTTACCTTCGACTGCACCGAGGATCTGGTCGGGAGGGATTTCTCATTCTGCGAGTCGTTCGAGGTGACCGTCGTCCAGGACGGGCTGTTCTTCCTGCCCGAGTCGGGAAACGGACAGGGCGAACCGTTCTGCGACTCGCAGTTCGAGATGAGCGGTTCCTCGACAGTCCAGGAGATCTCCGGTGTGATTGTCCGCACCCGCACCCTCAGCCGCGTTCCTCCGGAGGTCGAGATCCAGAATCTGGAGTTCCAGGCCGGCGTTATCGGTGACGTCGCAACGTTCGCTCTCGCCCGGCTGACACTCCAAGGCGGCGCCGGCGAGTGCACGATGGGCGGTTCCTACCTCGGTCTGAGGGCCGACTCTCCCTAGACACCAGGGAAAGTGTTTGCCGCGATGGAATGACCTGTCTATCCGTCGGTCAGCAACTCGACGTTGTGAGTTCCGCTCGGCACGTTGACCTCGACCCAGTTGGTGCCCGAATCGATGTTGCTGACCGCCGAGCCGTCGAGAGCGACTCCCGAGATCGCTGGATAGGTGAATCGAACACTCGTTCCCGGGGACACGATGCTTCCCCCGGTGCCGCGCACATACACGCTCACATCTTCGGCAGAGACGAATCCGACGGGGGGACCGTCGGTCGTGCTGAACGAAGTCCCTTTTCGGACAAAATAGAACACGTTGGCGTCATTCGATCCCTTGCGGCACAGCAGAGCTCTCCCGGTGAAGGTGTTTCCGTCATGGGTCAGTGGCGCTGCGCCAGTCGATTCGAACGCATAGTCCATGACCCCGGCCTCATGATCGATCATCGCCCCGCTGGAGCCCGCCACCAAGAGCCTGGTCATCTCGGCCTTGGGGTGCTCGGAATCGTGGGGAAAGAGGATGGCGACCAGGTTCTTCTCGCCGCTTCCCGGAGCGGTGTACTCGGACTCGAGGTACTCGCCTTCGAATCCTCCGCCGGGTGCTTCCCAGGTGGCGACTCCTCCGTCCAGGCGCCGTACGGCATCCGGCGGCGTGGCATAGAACAGGGTCAGCTTCACCCGATCGGGCTCGACAGCGACTGCGTCGATGGTCGCCGTATACTCCGTCTTATTGACGTTGGTCTGAATCCCGGTCGTCGCCAAAGTATTGGGGTGGAGGTTCATCCAGATGCGCTCGCCGCTGTCTGCATACACTTCGTCGAAGAGAACGAAGTAGGCATTGCTCGAATCATCGGAGTGCACGAAGACGAAGTTCCGCAGATGAACGTCACTTGGGAGAGCCGGGCCGTCATCGCCCGAGGCGTAGTCGAACAGGGTGTCGGTAAACCCCTCCACCACACCGCCTCCCGTCTTGGTGGCATGCCGGCTGTTTGTTCTGAGCGTGTTGCCCGACCTCTCGTCGTCATGGATCCATGACCACGAATACCCGGGTGGTCCGGAGTCCCAGCCCGCATAGCCCGAATTGACCAGCAGATATTCGTTGTAGCCGGCAAGAGCGATTGCGTTGACTTCGTAGTGGCTGTGGCCCTCATAGCCCATGGTGTTCCACAGGACACCCCCCATCGCCGTTGAGCGGGCAGCCTGGGAAGGCATTGCTTCCAAGAAGAAGCCTCCACCATCCGGGTAGATCTTGCTGGTTGCATAGACTGCCGGGGGAAGCGGCCCGTCAGGCAAAACGTAGCTCAGCAGGTTGCCGCTGATCTGTGCCGGCAGATCGGTCGCTGCGTATTGCCCGACTGTGGAGCCGAATTTCTCGGCGCGATAGAGGGGTGGCTCATCGTAAGTATGGCCTCTGTAGGGCTCAATGGCACAATCGCCGAAAGAAATCGGGGCACCGAACACAGCGTCGCTCTGTCCGTAGAGCCACTCATACAGACCGATGATTCTCGGGTTGTTGTAGTACCTCCGATCCACCCCGGTGAACTCCAGGACGTCCATATACATGTTCTTGACGTATCGGCTGGCGGCCGTCCAACGCGCCCAGGCGTAACACCTGCCACCGTAGAAGACCCCATCCTGACTCAGACCGTCCATGAGGCTGCTGTAGTATCCGTCATCCGGAGTCGTGCGGGCTCCCGTGTAGACGTCCCATGTGCCGATGGCCCCCAACCCGGCGGACTCCCAGTCTCCCGTCCAGACGTCATTCACCTTGTCTTGCATCTCACTCTCGCACGCGGCGACCTCGGCGGGGGTGAGGTGATTGTAGACAACGTCGAGGGCCAGGGTGAGGTTGAACAGAGCGTGGGCGGGCGGAACAACCGTTCCCCAGTCGTTGCTGCCAAAGGTTAGAGTGCCCAGGTGATCGAGGATGGCGTCGCGCACTCGAGTGGCATAGAGGCGGGCGTTGGTTTCGTCCAGGACGTAGGCCAGGGCCGAGGCGCTGGCGAAACGGGTCAGGTTCCGGGCGATCTCGAAGTTGTTCCCTCCGGGGACGTATCCGGCATTGGAAGTGGCGATCGCGTCGGCCATCATGGAGCTCCACGGTTCCAGCGCTGCGCGGTCGCGCATGGCCTGGAAGGAGCTTTCCCGGATGATCAATTTGGGATGCGGCGCCGCCACGACGTAGAATTGGATCCCTCCCGCGGGAGGGCTGTCGACGTACGAGTTGACGCCCGTGTTCGCGATCTCGTGCGGGATGTCCGTCGCCGTCGAAGCCACCGTGGAGCGGTAGACGTGGTAGGGCGGTGAGCCTCCGGTCCACTGCAGGGTGACCGAGGGCGGCGTATTTGTCAGCGTCAGGTCGATACCGTCCGACGACTCAGAAAGAGAGGGCGGCGCGCAGATTGCGACGACAGCCATGACCAGGCACGCGATGTGAGGGCGCGAGTCGCCCATTCGGCTCCCCCCGCTTGGGATACTCCGATTATATGGGTCGGCGAGTTCCAACGGCAAGCGGTTCTCGAGTTGGAGAGATCATGAGGATAGTGGAACGAGCAGGAGCGACGGGGTTCCTGGTTGTAGTCCTCGGTGGTGTCGGTGCAGGCTGCGCCCCGGAAAGACCACTACCATCGAATGCGCCCAACATCCTGATCGTCACGCTGGATACGGTGCGTGCCGACCACGTTTCCTGTTACGGCTACCCGCGGGAGACGACTCCGGTTCTCGATCGCCTTGCCGTCGAAGGGCAGCGACTCAAGAACTTCACCGCGGTCTCCTCTTGGACTCTCCCTTCACACGCTTCTCTCTTCACGGGGCTGTTTCCTTCCAGCCACGGAGCCCACTACAGCGGTGACGCCCGCAGATCTCTGGGAGACGCGGTTGGAGGACGGGATTTCTACGAGCTGTTCCGTGCCAATAGACTGCCGGAGAAGGCAGTCTGCCTGGCAGAGGTGCTTCGTCGCCACGGATACGCGACAGGGGGTGTCGGAGCCGGTCCGTGGCTGAAGTCCATGTTTGGCCTGTCCCAGGGATTCGACTGGTACGACGCCGACACCAACTCGCTCCGGGGGCGCCCCGGCGAGGAGGTGAACGAGCTTGCCATCCGGTTTCTCCGCAAGCACCGGGACGAGCCGTTCTTCCTGTTCGTCAACTACTTCGATGCCCACGATCCCTATTCGCCGCCGCCGGACCTCCGGTTCAAGTTCTTCGATCCGGCGGGCACGGATCAAATCTCGACCGATCCCGAACGAGCCCGAGAGTACGAGATCAGTCAGTACGACGCGGAGATCTTCCTGGTGGACCGTCATCTAGGAGTTCTGCTGGAGGCGCTCGAGGATCTCGGAATCTATGAGGACACGTGGATCATGGTGATCTCCGATCACGGCGAGCAGTTCGGGGAGCACGGGATCGAGCGCCACGGCTTCTCGCTGTTCGAGCCCGAGATTCGAGGGGTCTTCGTCCAGAAACCCCCTGCGGACCTGGACGTGCTCCGCGACGAGAACGAGCGCTGCCAGCACGTGGACATCATGCCGACGATCCTGAGTGAGCTGGGGATCGAGCACCAGCTCGAGATGGAGGGGCAACCCCTCGGTTCCCTAGATCACCCGGTGATCGCGGAGCTGTTCCGGAATGCCGGGAATATCCGCTGGAAGGGCCCCCGGTTCGACCGCGATCTCCGGGCGATTTACTCGGATCGACTGAAGCTCATCCGTTCGACACGGCAGGGCGATCGCGATTCCGGACTGTTCGACCTCGATCAAGACCCGGATGAACGTCACGACCTTTCCCTGGACCGTCCCGATCAGAAGAACAAGCTGCTTCGTCGGCTGGTCGAGTGGGAACAGTCGCGTCCGGCGCCTCTTTCGGGCTCGCGCGTTCCTCTCGTCGACAGTGAGACCGTCGAGCAATTGCGCGCGCTCGGTTATCTACCATGATGCTCGTGGGGCTCCCGCAGAACTCCGAACGAAAGAATCAGCTCGCAATGACGACGCGGAACGGGCAAGCACAAACGAACAGGCAAGGCTGATCGAAGGGTCCGCGCGCAGATTCCGACTATCAATCCGTCAGGGCGTCGCCTCACCACACCATGCCGCCGGCAGGATGGAATCCAAAACCGTGCGGTAGTAGCTGTCGCTGTAACCGCACTGCGTGCACTCGGACGAGCCCGGTGGGCGCGCGCAGGTATCCGAGACGGTCACACCGCCCTGGTCGATGACCTGGGCCTGGGGCGTGTAAGGGCAGGTGTCCTGACAGTCCGCCAGCTGAACACCCGTGAGATCGCTGCACGACTGCGAGAATCGCGCCCATGAGCT
>Ga0316187_10002615_pt1 | contig 15672 bp, 12 predicted proteins | sample CroRivburrow1_MG_FD_204927 | JGI IMG/M metagenome (GOLD analysis project Ga0316187, IMG submission 204927) | Coastal sediment microbial communities from Maine, United States - Cross River worm burrow 1 | ecosystem: Environmental > Aquatic > Marine > Coastal > Sediment | place: USA: Maine... | reverse complement strand
GATCTCATCAAAACAGGTTCCTGGCCGGGCAGATAAAACAGAAAGCACTGCATCGGCTACATCCTGTGGCAGGATGTAGTTCTCCTCAGTATCACCAGGCTCAAAAGAGAGATTCTCAAAAAAACTGGTTCTGACCATGCCTGGGTTGATGATAGTGCTTCTGATGCCAGAGTTGGAGCACTCCTCCCGCAGTGATTGGGCAAACCCTCTCAGTGCAAATTTGGTCGCGCAGTAGACAGCACCCTTGCGACTGCCACTCAGGGCTGCTTCTGAACCTATGAAGATAAGATCACCCTGTTTGCACCGTTTCATGTTTGGGAGCAGCTCCCGTGCCAAAAGAATCTGACTGGTGAGATTGAGATCTATTAATTGACGTATCTGCTTTGGCGATGACTCTTCCAGTGAGCCAAAGCGTCCTTCACCTGCATTAAAGACAATTCCGCTGATGTCTGAGTGCTGTTTGGCAATAGATTTGGCCTTTTCAGGTAACTCACCCAAATGCGCCAGATCCAGCAGTAGTGGAACAAACTTGGCTGGCGCCTCTTTCCATGTGCTGAAATCACGGGCAATACCAATAACCGTTGCACCCTCCTGAAGCAGAGCTTTACTAATGGCCCGACCAATACCCCGGCTTGCCCCTGTTACAAGGATCTTTCTATTTTCTAATCTCATATTGCAGCACTGTTATCTGTCAGGATCTCCATACAATAGCCGCAGTACGGTGCAATGGACAAGAGCATGCCGATAGAAGGCTGTATTTAGGTGTGTTTTCCTGATCAATGAGCTTGGGATCAGAAATCATAAGAATAATCTGAAATACCCCTGCTATTCTTGTGATTACCCAGCCTCTACGGTAGAGTTTCAAGCCATCATGGTTATGTTGTCAGGGCTGATTACAGGGAAACTCAGGAACCCGCTTGAATACCAAATATCACAATAAGCAAAGTTTCCCTCACTACGTGGTTTCCGGCAAATCGTGCCTAGAAACCGCTGGCTATATTCTGGCAACCGATCAACTTAATCAAGAATAAATGCCGCCCATAGACCTTATTCTACTGTTGTTGGTGGATAAATAATCAAACAGAAAAATTAAGAGATACCTAAGGTATTGTGAATGATCAAATGTGAATTAGCCCGCTTGATGTCTTGTATTAAAATTTTAGATTTTAACTGGAGTTTACCTGGAAATGTGAATATCAGTTGTCGGAAAGCTTCTTTTTATCTATTAATAATTTTCTTTTTATGGGGCCAGTTAGCTTCTGTTTATGCCATAGAGGCAGAAATGATAAAGGATATCAATAAAAGCATATTAAACCCTGGGATATGCTCGGAAATTGTAGAGTCCAATGGCATTATTTTTTTCTGTGCCAGGGATTCACACGGCGATGAGGAGCTATGGAAATATGATCCAACTGGTTCTGGTAGAGTCCTAGTAAAGGATATTTATCCTGATCCTGATAGGTCTTCCAGACCACATGAGTTAATTGATGTCGGCGGTACGCTTTTTTTTATTGCTTATAATGGCAATGAGTACAAGCTTTGGAAATCTGATGGCACTCAAGCAGGAACGCAGCTGGTTAGGCCACCGTTTGGTCTATCAAACCCGTCACATCTTATCAATGTAAATGGCACGCTTTTTTTTGTACGTGAGCAGATGGGTTACTATGGTGACCTTGGTTATCAGTATGGTTATCATTTGTGGAAATCAGATGGTACAGAAGTTGGCACGGTAAAGTTGAAGGATCTTGGTCGCTTTCGCCCAGAATCTTTTATGAATGTTAACGGCACTTTGTTTTTTCTAGCTGATGGCGAAAAATTTGACGATTTATGGAAGACAGATGGTACGGAAGCAGGTACTGTTAAAGTAAAAGAATCTGTTTGGCTAAGGCAATTTGCTGATTTTAATGGCGCGTTAGTTTATACCACGTATCAAGGTGAACTGTGGAAGTCTGATGGTACTGAGACTGGCACAGTATTGATTAAAGCTGGCATAAACCAGGCTGAGCATTTAACAGTTGTAGGTGGTCTATTGTATTTTACAGTTAGCCATGATGATGTGCATGGTAAGGAGTTATGGAGATCGGATGGTACTGAAGCAGGTACAGTATTGGTTAAAGATATTTACGCTGGGAGAACCGATTCTGAACCAAAGGGGCTCGTAGATGTAAACGGTGCCCTTTTTTTCATAGCTGATGATGGTATTCATGGTGATGAATTATGGAAGTCAGATGGTTCCGAGGAAGGAACAGTATTAGTAAAAGACATACGATTAGGCTCTGATGGCGCAAATATCGATACTTATACGCTAATTAATGTGGAGGGTACCCTGTTCTTTTGGGCAGATGATGGTGTCAATGGCCGTGAATTATGGAAAACCAACGGTACTGCGTCAGGTACCGTTCTGGTAAAAGATATTCAGGTAGGAAGCCTAGGTGGTACCGACCAAATACGACCGCAAAAGCATGCAAGCATAGGCAATAAGCTATTTTTTTCGGCTAATGATGGTGTCAATGCTGGTGAGTTATGGAAGTCAGATGGTACAGAAGCAGGAACCGTCCAGGTCAACGCTATTGGTGCTCATACCGACAGTTCATATCCAACGTATTCTTATGCCCCTCTAGCAGCGACCCAAGAGACTCTTTATTTCATTGCCAATGATGGTCATGGTAAAGGATTGTGGAAAACAGATGGCACTGAGGGGGGGACGGCTCTAGTCAAAGAGAGAACACTGGAGTGGCAACCAATCATGCATGAGCTAGTGAATCTTAATGGGTGGGTGTACTTTATTGTGTTAGATGGGAAAACATCTGAATATAGCCTATGGAAAACAAATAGCACGGAAAAGAGTATGGTAAAGGTGGAAGACCTTGGTCGACTGTCTTCCCCCAATAGACTCCTAAAGTTTGGCCATGAAATGTTTTTCACCCTTTCTATTGATGGCAATCGAGCATTTCTAGTCAAGTCAAATGGTACACCCGGAGGGATAGAGTTAGTTAAGGACTTTTCTGAAGGTTACTATGGTGCAGATATATTGAAAATGCAGGTTGTTGGGAGCAAGCTGTTTATCAAAGTAGTCACGTACGGCCCTGGAGAACAAGTTCATTTATGGGTGGTGGATAGTGCAAATGAAAATGTAGTGCAATTAGATTGGGGCGGGCCTTATTATAATCCAAGCAACTTTTTTGAGTATAAGGGGCAGATACTGTTCACAGCCTATGGCAGTCTTTACCAGACTGATGGTACTAAAGCTGGGACAAAAAAAGTAGAAAATACCAACTTCCCTGGAGGCAGCAACTTTATGAAGGCATGGGATACATGGATTTTTTCGAGTGGGGAAAACTATGAAAAAACATTTTGGAAGTTTGATGGATCTCCACAAAAAACTGTGCAGATAATTAATGTAGCTGGTGGGATGCCTATATATATTAACGGTACACTTTTCTTCTACCATTATGATGCTGTAACAGGAAATGAATTATGGAAGACGGATGGTACACAAGCTGGAACCAAGATGGTGAAGGATATTTGGCCTGGCAGTGAGAGTTCTTACCCACAAGAACTTACGAGTGTAAATGGTATTTTGTTTTTTTCTGCAGATGACGGTGTTCATGGAAAAGAGTTGTGGATGTCGGATGGTACCGAGGGAGGAACAAGACTAGTTAGAGATATCTTCCCACCTGTCGAGAGGTATACAGCTGCGGCTTCCGTTATGAAGCCGCGTGGTTTGAGAAGACTTAATGATATGCTCATATTCATAGCAAATGATGGTATTCATAATAGTGAGTTATGGAAGGTAGAACTTACTGATACCGACAATGATGGAGTTATTGATGATGTTGATCAGGATGATGATAATGACGGTGTTAGTGACCGGTTAGATCTTTTTCCGTTAAATCCCGATGAGTCTGCCGATGCTGATAGAGATGGTATTGGAGACAACGCGGATACTGATGATGACAATGATGGTCTCCCTGATGTAGATGAAAGGCGATTAGGTACCAACCCCAATAACAAGGACAGTGATAACGATGGGCTTGATGATGGATGGGAGGTTGATAATGGCCTTGATCCAACAGATGGTTATTGTCCAAGTTGGGTCTGTGGTGCCAAAGGTGGTTGGCGTCATGCAATTCACCAAATTATGAGCCGTTAAGATGGGAGCAGGAACAGAAAATTCTGAGGTGAAGTGCTTGAGATTATACATGTTGATATGTAAAGACATCTCATTCTGTTTTCTGCAGGAAAATACAAATGCCCAGTAAAATAGTAGCGATGTATTGGCGTTGGTTAACAATCCCCATTTTAAATCTATTATTGGGTTGCTGTTTGGTTGTTGCCAGTCATACGGTAATTGCTGCTGAAGAGATGCGTGCTGTAGATTATTTTCCATTAAGTTCGGGAAATAGCTGGACCTACCGCGAAAACAGAGCAAGCAGTTATACACATACAGTGCTGAATGGCACAGTAAATATAAATGGCATTGCAACAAAGCTTGTTCAAGATTCAGATGGTCTCCTGTCTTATTACACCAATGATGCTAATGGCATTAGACTTCATAAAGAGACAGATGTAGATGGTTTTATAGTCTATAGCCCCCCTATGAAATATACTCATTCGCAAATTAATGTTGGGGATGTGATTCATAGTAGTGGCACAGCATGGTTTGATATACCTGATTATGGAATATATCAAATGCCTCTCAGTTATATAGCTACAGCACGAACCACTGCGATTGAAACCGTGACTGTTCCCTTGGGTACGTTTCAGGCAGTAAAGGTTGCAGTTCATGTACGAATAACTGGAGCAATCTATGGGGAGTCGTTTGAGCTGTCTATTGTTGATACAACCTGGGCTGCAAAACACATTGGCCCCGTTAAAATGCTATCTCTTTTCGAAGGGGTTACAGATGTTTATGAACTAACGGCTGTCAATATAGACTCTGATGATGATGGTATTAATGTGATTAATGATAATTGTCCATTAGTATCGAATGCCAACCAGCTGGATACAGATGGTGATGGACAAGGCAATGCCTGTGATTTGGATGATGATAATGATGCAACACCAGATGCAAGTGATAATTGCCCGTTAATCTCTAATGCCAGCCAGCTTGATACTGATGGTGATAAACATGGCAATGCCTGTGATTCAGATGACGATAACGATACGGTGCCAGACGGTATAGATGCCTGCCCACTAGGCGCAATTAACTGGGTTTCAAATAGTAGAACTGATAATGACAGAGATGGCTGCCGTGATAGCAGTGAGGATCAAGATGATGATAATGATGGTGTTAACGACAGGGATGACCTTTTTCCATTAAACCCTAATGAGTCTGCTGATGCTGATAGTGATGGAATTGGTGATAATGCAGACACCGATGATGATAATGACGGCCTTGCGGATACAGAAGAGCAGCGGCTAGGCACCAATCCATATAATAGAGATAGCGATAATGATGGACTTGATGATGGATGGGAGGTTGATAACGGCCTTGATCCAACAGATGGTTATTGTCCAAGTTGGGTGTGTGGTAGTAAAGGTAGTTGGCGTTATGTAATACCTCAATTGATGAGCCGTTGAGATAAAAGCTACTATCTATTTTTATTTGCTGAATTGACTCATCAGCTGATCAATTTTATTAAGCTGCTCTTTGATTAGTTGTGAAACCCATTTGGCTTTTATGCCATGCCCAGGTTGATGGCTGTTGTCTGAAATGATCTTCAGACAGTAGCCGTTTCCTTCTAGTGCAGAAAGAAAACCTGCTGCTTCCATATCAAACGCACCTGGTCGGGTGTAATCAAACTCAGGTTGACTCAATGTGGTCAATGTCTCCAATTCACAGGGAGGATTATGGCAGGATGGGATATTCCATTGTTCCTTTGAATCTTCATCTGAAATGCATTGAGCTAAAACCATATCACCTATCTGTCGGCTGGCATGCCCGGCAATCCCCAGATTGATCCAGATGATCTCTTCTTGCTGATTGGGGTTATCCAATAAAAAACGGGTGGCCTGTTCAGATACCTCTTTGCCCACGCCTGAGCGTACTAATGAAATGGAGCCATTTTGATAGATAGGAAAATCACCATCAGGCTGTTTGCGTTTGAGTCCAAAATGAGCAATCAGAGGTTTGGCTTCAGCAGGAAGTGCAACTACAAAATTAAATAGAGGGCTGCTCAATGTTTGTCCTGAATAAGTTGTTGCTGAAAATGCTGTTCTTTTTTTAAATAAATCTGGGCTTGATCTTCTTTACCACGCTTTATTGCACCTTGCGCAAGTATGCCTGCCTTTTTTATGAGTATTTCGGTAGCTGCTTTTCTATCGATCGGTGGAAGTTCTGAATGTGCAATGATATTTTCCAATGCCTGAATACGAAAACGATCCATGCCCCAATGTTTGCGGGAGAGCTGGTCCTCATGACCACCGTGTTTGATAATCTGAGGTGTCTCTATAAACAGCGTGGGGTGAAAGGCGCAGATGCGTAGCCAAAGGTCGTAATCTTCGCAAGCAGGCAGTGTCTCATCAAATAGGCCTACCTCTTCAAATAGAGAGCGATGAATGATGACTGATGAGGGTGATATGGCGCACAGTGGCAAGCAGTGCTGAAAAATCCATCCACCTGTTTTTGCATGTTTCTTCATTTGATTGACACGCTTGCCATTGCGAATCCAGATCTCTTCAGTGTGACAGAGCTTCACGTCTGGTTTGGATTTTAGAGCCGATGTCTGTGTGGCAAGCTTATCTGGCATCCACTCATCATCGGAGTCAAGAAAGGCCAGCCATTCACCAGTTGCTGTGCTGATGCCGCTATTGCGGGCGCTACTTACCCCTTGGTTTTGTTGATGAAGATAATGGCAGGCAGGGAAATTATTTTGAATGAGTTCAGCTGTTTCATCTGTGGAGCCATCATCTACGATAATAACCTCTGCTGGAGGCAGGCTCTGTTTTAGCACAGACTCAATGGCCCGACCGATAGCGTGGGCTCGGTTATGGGTGGGAATGATGACTGAGATATTCACATTTTGTAATAGGTAGTGGCTGAACGACACAATATATCAAATAGATAAAGTTGAGTGATAGTTGTTAGCCTCATATACTCTCAATTTTCCAGTAGCAGTTGTTATTACGAAGTACATTCCTATGGGTGAGGTTGTTTCATTTAAAAAACCAAAGTTATCTGAAAAGCATAAGGGTAAAACCTTGTGCAGGAATGGTCATCATAAGTGGGAGATTGTCAATGAACAGCAGTTTGATGTAAAACTTGGCAAGCTGGTAACGCGTTACAAATGCAAACGCTGTAGTGCTACAAAAAACAAATCAATTTAACTGACGAGTGTATGAATGAAGATCGGATTGCTCAATGCCTACGCCTATAACCCAGATGTTGAAGATTTTCGGCAGAGGTATTGGCCCATGTTTCAGCAGTTTTTTACGGAACATGTCTCATCTGATTTTTCACTGCATGAGTATAACGTCACGCAACGATGCTGGCCAAACTCGCTGCAAGAGTGTGATGGCTGGATTATTGGGGCATCTCAACACAGTGTTCATGACAAATCCTCCTGGGTTACAAAATTGATGGAATTTGCCTGTGCCTGCCACTTTAACCAAAAGCCACTCATCGGCATTGGTTTTGGACATCAAGTGATTGCACACTCTCTGGGTGGTGAGGTTAATAAATCACGCAAAGGGTGGGGCACTGGTGTGCGTGATTTTAATATCCGTCAGCACAAGCCCTGGATGACACCAGAGCTGGCAGCTTGCACGCTCAGTTTTAGCCATAAAGAGCAGGTGGATATGTTACCAGGCCAAGCAATGCTTCTTGCAGGCGATAGCTTTTGTCTGCACCAGATGTACGCTATCGAGGATCATATTTTTGCCATTCAGGGGCATCCGGAATATGACCAGGCATTCATGCAGGCATTACTTGGTGAGCATAAAAAAAACATAACAATAGAGTGCTATGAACAAGCGCTTGCCTCTCTGGATCAGTCAACGGATTCAAGAGTAGTTGGTGACTGGATGCGGCAGTTTTTTATAGCGGGACAGAACTAAACAATCTCTTCAGATTTTGTTTCCAGTTTTTCTATATCTAGCAGTTTGATTGAGCCGCGGGCAACCGTAATCAGGTTTTTGATTTCAAAGTCTTTGAGGATGCGGCTAACGACTTCACGAGAGGTGCCAAGGTCTGAGGCAATCTCTTGGTGTGTGGCCTGAATGACAGGTTGGTTGTCGGCATGGTGGCGTTTCAGCAGGTAACTTGCAATGCGTCGATCTACGCGACTAAAGACCACCTCTTCAACCAGACTGATGATGTCAGCCATGCGTTGGGCAACCAGTCCAAAAACATAATCACGCCAGGCAGATGATTCTGCCATCCAGCGATGCAGGGTGCCTGCCGGGATAAGAACCACGTCAAGATCCTCTTCACATTCAGCGTAGGCAGGGAAGGGCTGGTGGCTTACGATGCATGAGGCCGTGAGTATGCAGCTTTTGCCCGCGCCAATTCGATAGAGTGTGATTTCACGGCCACTTTCACCGAGTTTATAGATGCGCGCTGAGCCGTTTAGTATTAAAGCCAAATGCTCACAGGCAGATCCCTGAGAGCAGATGGGTTGTCCTTTTTTAAGGTGAGCTAAAAATGCGGTTTGCAGAAACTCTTTATAGTGATGTGCATCGCACTTCTGCAGGAATCCAAATGTCTCTTGCAGTTTTTTCTCAAGTGCCTTGTCAGTAATCATTAAAGGTTCTCTGATGCAAAGTCTGCCAACCTTGAACGCTCACCTTGCATAAGGGTTATATGGCCACTGTGCTGCCAGTTTTTGAATCGGTCTACTGCGAATGTCAGGCCAGAGGTGGTCTCTGTGAGATAGGGTGTATCTATCTGACCAATATTTCCGAGACAGACAATCTTGGTGCCAGGACCCGCTCGGGTGATGAGTGTCTTCATCTGTTTGGCAGTTAGGTTTTGTGCCTCATCAATGATGATGTATTTTTTCAGGAAGGTGCGTCCACGCATGAAATTCAGGGAGTGGATGCGGATGCGGTTACGCAATAGGTCATCAGTTGCAGCGCGCCCCCATTCGCCTCCTTCGGTTTGTGTGAGCACTTCTAGGTTATCTTTTAATGCGCCCATCCAGGGTGCCATCTTCTCTTCTTCAGTGCCGGGCAGAAAACCGATATCGTCTCCCACAGGTACTGTGGCGCGGGTCATGATGATTTCATGATAGATGTTTTGATCCAGAACTTGAGCCAAGCCTGCGGCCAGAGTAAGCAGGGTCTTACCTGTACCTGCAATGCCAAGGAGTGAGACAAAATCCAGCTCCTGATCAAGTAGCATATTGAGTGCAAAATTCTGTTCTCTATTACGTGCATTGATTCCCCAAACAGAGTGCTTGGGGTTGTGGTAATCCTCCAGTAGCTCAATGACAGCGACGCCATTGCCCAGCTCGCGAACAATGGCCTGAAAGCTGGGGTCTCCTGCCATGGTTAGACACTGGCTGACATGCCAGCTTTCGAAATCTGCACCGTTTACTCGATAGAATGATCGCCCCTCTTCCTGCCAGGACTCCAGCTTCTTGCTGTGCTCATCCCAGAAGTTAGCTGCCAGCTCAAGGTGTCCGCGATAGAGCAGGTTTACATCATCGAGCACCTTGTCGTTGCGGTAATCCTCTGCCCGTATCCCCAGCACTGCTGCTTTGATTCGGAGATTAATATCTTTGGATATCAGGGTGATGATGCTGGTTGGGTGCTCCTCCTGAAGGGCTAGTGTTGCCCCTAGGATGTTATTGTCTGGGATATGCCCGGGTAGACTGTCAGGCAGAAGATTGGGCAGGTGACGAGTCTGAAAGAAAAGACGGCCATGTTTAGCTCCCTCTAATGCTGTGCCATTTGTGGGTGTAGGAATATTCTCTGGTGCAGGAAGAGGTAACCCCCTTTTAATATCGGCTTTGGTTGCACCTGTCATGAATTCATCAAGAAAGCGGCTGGCTTGACGTGCATTACGAGCGACCTCAGATAGCCCTTTTTTACCGGCATCCAGCTCTTCAAGTACTACCATTGGTAGAAACAGGTCATGTTCCATAAAACGAAAAATAGCAGTGGGATCATGCATCAGGACATTGGTGTCCAGAATAAAAAGATGGTGTTTTTCAGGTGTCTTAGGCATCGCTTATTCCTGTGAAGTGGTTAGCCTTTGATAGGGTCCAGTGCAGCATCCAGATTCATTGCATCACAAAACTCCAGAAAATCATCACGGAGCCCGGCAATATGCATTTCGGCAGGGATTCCAATGCTCATATGTACCGCAAACATGGGCGTGCCGGTATGTGCTGCGGCATAGCTGCTGGTTACCAGATCTTCAATGTTGATGCTGCGTTCTGAGAAAAAATTAGCCAGATTGTGCACAATGCCTGGGTGATCCATTGCGACAACATCGATGGCATAGGGAAGGGTTTTGCTTTTGGATTGGCGTTCATTGGTGCGCTTTGAAATGACAGTGAGGCCGAGCTTTTCGCCCTGTTTTGGCAAGGCATCCTCCAGTTTTGTCAGTGTGTTCCAATTGCCTTCAACCATGAGCAGGATAGCAAATTCCCCGCCCAGAACAGTCATCCGGCTATCTACAATATTGCATTCGTCTTCCAGAATGATTTTGCTGAGTTTATCTACGATGCCGGGCTGGTCTTTCCCCAGGGCTGAAATGACCAGGTAATTTTTTTTTGCGGGCATATGTTATCTCACTACATGTTAGCGGCTTGTATTTATGGCACTGATGCCTCTAAAGGTTCAGTGTAGCCTGTTTTGCTCTTTGAACCGAAATTATGAGCTTTTACATATTGTTATGCCAGCTTAAAAAGGATGTTTGGCACTGCTTCATAAAGCACTGTAGAATTGCGCGTTTAGCCTGATTTATTTGGAGTTTGTGCATGTTTCAGGGCAGTATCGTTGCATTGGTTACACCCATGCGTGAGGATGGCCGTCTGGATGAGGAGAGCCTTCGGAGCCTGGTCGATTGGCATATCGAGCAAGGCACCGATGGTATCGTGGCAGTAGGCACTACAGGTGAATGCCCAACGCTTGATGAAGATGAGCACTGCTGGGTGATTGCCAAAGCTGTAGAGTTTGCGGCTGGACGCATCCCGGTTATTGCGGGCACGGGCTCTAATTCCACAAGAGAGGCGATTAGCCTGACCCAGCGAGCTAAAGAGCTTGGTGCTGATGCTTGTCTGCTGGTCTCACCTTATTACAACAAGCCTACTCAGGAAGGGCTCTACCTGCATCACAAGCTTATTGCAGAAACAGTAGATATCCCTCAAATTCTCTATAATGTGCCTGGCCGCACCGTATGTGATCTGTTGCCAGAGACTGCTGCACGGTTGTCAAAGATTGATAATATTGTTGGCATAAAGGAAGCCACGGGTGATATGGAACGAGTGACCCAAATCAGACAGCTGTGCGGAGAAAATTTTGCAATCTATAGCGGTGATGATGCTACAGCTCGCGAACTGATGTTGCTGGGTGGGCATGGTGTTATCTCAGTGACGGCTAATGTAGTGCCTGCGCTAATGCACAAGATGTGTGTGGCAGCATTGGCAGGCGATAAAACAGAGGCAGAGCAGCTTGATAGCAAGATGGCAGCGCTGCACAGTGATCTGTTTTTGGAAGCCAATCCCATTCCTGTAAAATGGGCAATGGCTGAGTTGGGACGAATTCAGATGGGTATACGTTTACCGCTGACAGGGTTGTCTAAACAACACCATGAGCCTGTGCGTCAGGCCATGTTAAAAGCAGATGCACTTTAAATCTAGATAATTTCACGGTAATTCATATGTTTGTCAGATGGACAAAAATCCTCACTATTTTGATTGCTTCCAGCCTTGCTGCTTGTAGCATGATGCCGGATGTTGGTTCGGTTTTACCTGATCGCAAGGTTGATTACAAAAAAGAGAAACAGGCAGAAGCAGATCTGGAAATTCCACCAGATCTAACCAGCAGCTCTATTGATGACACCCGCATGGTGCCTGACATTACGCCTTCTGGAACCGCAACCTATTCAGATTATGTTGGCGAACGAAAACTGACTGCCCCTACCAGTCGTGTTGCAGGGAGTGGAGCTGTACTGCCGCAGATTGAAAATATCAGTGTAAAACGAGATGGTGATCAGCGCTGGCTTGTGGTGCGAGCTCCAGTTGATGATGTTTGGTATAAGGTCATTTCGTTCTGGCATGAGAATGGCATTCTATTGCTAGAGCAAGATCCTTCCGTAGGTGTAATGCGTACCAATTGGATTGAAAATCGTGCAGATATCAAATCTGATTTTGTGACTGATTTTGTGCGTAAGGCATTCGATGGTGCCTATTCCGCTGCCACACGAGACCAGTACCGGGTACGTCTGGAAGAGGGTGAAGAGGCAGGTGTTACTGAGATCTATCTAACACACCGTGGCATGGAAGAGCAGTTTATTAAAAACGCATCTGGTGATGATGAGCATACAACCTGGGCTATTCGTCCCACAGACCATGGACTGGAAGCAGAGATGGTGCGCAAGATGATGATCTTTTTTGGCGTATCTGATATGCGTGCCAGTAAGGATTTGGCAAAGTCTGATACCCGCAAGCGTCGCTCCCAACTGCTGCAGGGACGAGGTCAGTCTGAACTTAAAATTGCAGAAGAATTTCCACGGGCCTGGCGCATCACTGGAATGGCACTGGATCGTGGTGGTTTTGCTGTGGAAGACAGAGACCGTGGTAAAGGCATCTACTATGTTCGCTACAACGACCCCATGCAGGGTGCAGAGGAGAAAAAAGGCATCCTCTCCAAGCTGGCGTTCTGGAGCGATGATGATATTGATAAAGAGACCCAATATCAGGTCAGATTACATGAAAGTGGTGAGGCCACACGTGTAACCATCCAGGATAACAAGGGTGTGCAGAGTAATTCAGATACAGCTAAACGTATTCTGGGTTTACTGCATGAGCAGATCAAATAGGCTTGTAGCGAATTGCCGCAAGTCTTATGCGTTTTGCATCTTTAGGTAGTGGCAGCCGAGGCAATGCCACCCTGATTGAAGCAGGTGGCACTCGGCTGTTGGTAGATTGTGGTTTTTCTGCGCGGGAGACTGAACAGCGACTGGCCCGGCTGGGTGTCGCTGCTGATACGCTCGATGCGGTGCTGGTGACGCATGAACATGGTGATCATATCCGAGGTGTAGGTGCCATGGCCCGCCGTTACCAACTGCCGGTCTGGATGTCGGGTGGTACCCGGCGTAATCACCGTTGCGGTGACCTACCACATCTCAATAGTTTCAGTAGCCACCAAACACCCTTTATGATCGGTGATATTCAGGTAACTCCTTTTCCTGTACCACACGATGCAAGAGATACTGTCCAGTTTACCTTTACAGCAAACCAGGTGAAATTTGGCATGCTCACGGATAGTGGTGCTATTACCCCGCATATTGTTGAATTGTTGCAGGATTGTGATGCGCTAATGCTGGAGTGCAATCATGACTCAGCAATGCTGGCTGATGGCCCTTATCCGCTGGCACTCCAGGCGCGAGTAGGTGGCAGCTTGGGGCACTTAAGCAATCGGCAGGCTGCTAATCTATTGTGCAAAATTGACCATGGCCGACTATGCCATCTCATGGCTGCGCACCTCAGTGAAAAGAACAATACGCCACAACTTGCCAAAGAGGCGCTGCTAAGTGTCTCTCAAAAACTTGAAGACTATCTGACCATCTCTGAGCAGAATGAGCCAACAGAGTGGCTGGAGATCTGCTCCAGCTAAACCACGCTTAAAATCAATGCCCATTATGTCTGCTCTCTTTCCCAAACAATCCCGAGTCTTTATAGGGCAACGTTGGGCCAATATCCTGTTGCGTACGCTGCACCTGTTGGGGATGGCTGGTATTGGTGGCGGCTACTTTTATGCGGCTGTTGGGAATGCTTGGCAGGGGTTTTTCTATCTGACATTGGCTTCAGGTGTGGCCATGATGTTGCTATCCATCTGGTCCAATGGCATTTGGCTATTACAGTTACGCGGGCATGCCATCTTGCTCAAGCTTGTATTGCTGCTGTTGATGCCGCTCTGGCCCGCCTACCAGATTACAGCTCTTGTTCTAGTAATTGTTATCTCTGGATTGATTGCCCATGCCCCAGGTGATGTTCGTTACTACTCCATTTTTTATCGTAGACGGCTTGATACGCTGTAGGGTTAGGTTGATTTCTAGTATCATTGCCACTTCTTTTTACCCCGAAATCTAGGTGTACAATGCTGATTCTCCGTGGCGCGCCCGCCCTCTCTGATTTTCGTCTGAATAAACTGCAACAACGAGTAGTCGAGTATATAGGTCGACCTGTTTCCCTGTATGCAGAATATCTCCACTTTGCTGATATTGAGCAGACATTGAGTGAGGCGCAGCAAGCGGTACTGGATCGTCTTTTGCGTTATGGGCCACACTTGGCTGAACATGATCCTGAAGGGCCGCTGGTTCTGGCTGTACCACGTCCTGGCACCATCTCACCTTGGTCCAGTAAGGCATCAGATATTGCACACAACTGTGGTTTAACCACTATCGAGCGCCTGGAACGAGGCATTGCCTATTATCTCACCACAACTGGAGAGCCACTTTCTGACCATGAGCTAAATCAGGCTGCTGATCTATTGCATGACCGGATGACCGAGTCTGTACTCTCTGATCCGCAAGATGCCAATTGCCTCTTTATTCATGCTGAACCTACCCCATTGCAAACAGTAGATGTGATGGGTGGCGGGAAAGATGCATTGAATGTGGCAAATAGTGAACTGGGATTAGCACTTTCACCGGATGAGATCGACTATCTGGTAGAGAGCTTTCAAGGGTTAAAGCGCAACCCTACCGATGTTGAGTTGATGATGTTTGCCCAGGCCAACTCGGAACATTGTCGCCATAAGATATTCAATGCCGACTGGATTGTGGATGGAGAGAAGAAAGAGCACTCCCTGTTCAAAATGATCCGCAATACCACCAATAAGTCACCGGGAAAGGTCTTATCAGCCTACAAAGATAATGCATCAGTGATTGAGGGTAGCCACGGAAAACGCTTGTTGGTTGACCGAGAGGGCACCTATGGATATCAGGATGAGGATATTCATATCCTGATGAAGGTAGAGACCCACAACCACCCGACTGCCATCTCTCCTGGGCCGGGTGCTGCAACAGGTGCGGGTGGTGAGATTCGTGATGAGGGTGCAACCGGTCAAGGCTCTAAACCCAAAGCGGGGTTGGCTGGGTTTTCAGTCTCCAATCTGCGTATCCCCGGTGCTGAACAGCCGTGGGAAGAGGATTTTGGCAAGCCGGAACGTATTGTCTCTGCGTTGGATATTATGCTGGAGGGGCCAATCGGTGCGGCATCCTTCAATAATGAATTTGGCCGTCCTAATCTGGCGGGTTATTTTCGTACCTTCGAAGCGAAAGTTCCTGGGCCAAATGGTCAGGAACTACGGGGCTATCACAAGCCCATCATGATTGCGGGTGGCATGGGTAATATCCGTGCTGGGCATGTGCAAAAAAATGAGTATCCGGCTGGCACACCTCTGGTTGTGCTGGGTGGCCCGGCCATGTTGATTGGATTGGGTGGTGGCGCAGCCTCCTCGATGGACAGTGGTGCCAGTGCTGAGGATCTGGACTTT
>Ga0316187_10002614_pt1 | contig 15677 bp, 7 predicted proteins | sample CroRivburrow1_MG_FD_204927 | JGI IMG/M metagenome (GOLD analysis project Ga0316187, IMG submission 204927) | Coastal sediment microbial communities from Maine, United States - Cross River worm burrow 1 | ecosystem: Environmental > Aquatic > Marine > Coastal > Sediment | place: USA: Maine... | reverse complement strand
GAACACTTGATCCTTCCTGACGATCCTTATTTGATAGCCTATTTTCACTATTACAGCCCGTTTAAATTTACACATGACGATGCTAATAACGATGCTGAAACATGGGGGACAGCCGCTGAAAAACAGACGGTCGATGATAATTTTGACGTTGTGCAAAAGTGGTCAGTCGACAATAATGTTCCCATTTTACTAGGTGAGTTTGGCGTTGATAATGTTCGTGATTTGGCGCCGCGACTTGCGTGGTATCAATATATTGTAGAAGGAGCAGTTAACCGCGGTTTTGCTTTTACCGTGTGGGACGCCGGCCCTCAGGCAGGGAAACACACATATTTGCGCCAGGCGGACTCATGGAGGGCGCAGCAGTTAAATGTAATTACCGGACAAGGAATTTTCACCGACACTTTGGCGCATGTCTCCGGTAAGATAGAGGCTGAAAATTTTGATACCGGCGGCGGCGCCATTGCCTATTTTGATGCGGACTCACTGAATTCATCAGGGTTCTATCGTCTTCAGGAAGGCGTTGAAATAGATTCAGTGAACGCCGATAACTATTCAGTATTGCTCGATCAGGCCGGAGAGTGGCTGGAATATTCTATGTTTGTTGATTCAGAGGGGTTTTACTATTTAGATTTTTTTGCGGCCGCGCTAGACGAGCAAAAGCAGCTTTCTTTCAAGTTTATAAATGGACTGGGCTCGCAATTTGTCAATATCCCAAACACAGGGAATTTAAAGCAATTTGCGACAATCCGTGATTCCGTCTACCTGAATGACGGGTTTCAGATATTGCGGATTACAGCTGAGAGCGGCGGCGTCAGCCTGGATAAAGTATTAATCTCGCTGAAAGAGAAAAATACGGAGAAAAATTTGCTCTCAAACCCGGACTTTGAACTCGGCTCCTTTGACTGGGTAGCAAGGAACTGCACACTTACGCCCATCAATTCACCAGTTCAAGGTGGGAGCGGCGCTATTTTGGTGTCAGGCAGAGGCGAGGCTTGGGGCGGGCCGATGCAGACTATTGATGAACAGTTACAGGAAAATGGCCCTGGTTACTATTTGGTTTCAGCGTTTGCCCGCGCTATTGCCGACACCGGCGTCAATGCCAAGATTTCCATTAGTCTGGACTATGATGGACAAAAACATTTCACTGGCATTGCCGCCCGCATTGATACCAATGGCTGGACAAACATCTCTGGCAGGTTATTATTAAACTGGAATAGCCCAGTGGACAACGCTATTTTTTATGTTGAGACAGTAAAAGGATATACTGGCGATTTCTATTTGGACAACGTCAGACTCATACCTGATTCATTGCTTACCGAGGTAGAATCTGCTGACAACGATTTGGTTATTCCCGCCGATTTTCACATGGTTAACTGGCCGAATCCGTTTAATCCATCAACCAATATCTCATTTTTATTAGAAAAACCTTCGCAAGTGCGGTTGGTTATCTATGATATTCTCGGACGCGAAGTAAATGTGCTTGTAGACGATTTTCGCCCCGGGGGCAGCTATACAATGAAATGGAATGGAAGAGCCGCAAGCGGTGCTCAGGTTTCCAGCGGCGTTTATTTTGCCAGACTACAAGCAGGCGGCAATGTGGCAGTGAACAAAATGATGTTGGTGAGGTAGCGACCAGAGATGACCAAATCTGGCCGTCATACGTTCATCACGGGGATAACTATTCTTCTGCTTGCCGCGCAGGCTATCCTTGCGGATTCCCGGCAGACGATATCGCTCATGGATGCAAATCTGTATGTTAGTGGAGCGCGTTATATAAACCGTCAGGCCGACTGCATATCGTTTATGCGGCATCAGGATTCCCTGTTCAGCCTGCCTCGCGAAACGCTTGGTTTTAACCCGGAAAAGGCCAAAACCACGACGGGCGTTATCGTCTTGTTCAAAACCGCAAGCTCCCAAATCTGTCTGACCTTCGAGCTGGGTCTTGGGGTGAATCGCGGCTCCGAGTTCGGTGTGTTTGAGAATGGCGAATTTGTGCGCAGTTTTATCTTCGCGGCTGAAAACAAACAGATGAAGCTGGAAATTTCCTCATCCACCTCCGGGTCTCCTTCGGTTTTTGAAATTGCGCTGCCAAGCTGGTCAAACCCGGCGTTGGTTGAAATGCAGACAGACGTCGGCTGCGAGCTTTTACAAATCAAACCCGACTCCGAAAAAATATACGTCGCTTATGGGAATTCCGTCACGCATGGCACCGGCCAGGGTTCGGCGTCGTTTTCGACCTACCCATTCCTAGTGTCACGCTCATTCCGATATCAATTGTTTAATATCGCCATTGGTGGCGGGAAATTATCCTTGCCCGTTGCCAATATGCTGGGAGATTTCGCTCGAATCGATTTGATGACCATCCTGATGGGATATAATGATTGGCAGTCCGGGCAGACGCCTGAACAATTCAAAATTCAATACAGGGGTTTTTTAACCAAAGTTCGAGAAAACCATTCCGACGCGCGCATCGTTTGCATCAGTCCGCTCCACACACGTAAAACTGTTTCCGACAAAAGCGGGACGCCAATCCATGGTTTCCGCTCGGCAATTTATGAAGTGGCGCAGGAATTTCGTGAAATGGGAGACCATAAGATTTTTTTCATTGCGGGCGACCAGATAACCTCTGAAGAAAATTTGAAGAAGGGGTCGCCCGATCCGGTGCATTTGTCGGTGAGCGGGGCGAAACTGTTCGCTGCGCAACTAACCAACGCAATCCGTGGATTGTACAGCAATGACGATATTTTGCATACAGAAACAGACATTGCTTCCCGCCCAATTGACGCCTCGCCAGATTCAACTTTCCACTGGCCTGGCAACGCGTCCGCTGCTATCGCCCTGACCTACGACGATGCTTTGGACAGCCATCTCGATGTGGTTGCGCCGCAGTTAGCGGCTCACGGGTTCCCAGCCACTTTCTACATCACCGGGCAATCTGCATCACTCGCCGCACGTTTGCCTGAATGGAAAACGCTTGCAGAAAAAGGCCACGAACTGGGGAATCATACATTGTTTCATCCATGCGATGGTCGCGAGCGCGACTGGGTGTTGCCGGAGTATGATTTGACTGGTTACTCTTCCAGGCAGATTGCAAACGAACTCAGCGTTATGAATACATTTTTACAGGCGTTGGATGGTAGAACGCAACGAACATTTGCTTATCCATGCGGAGATTTTCAGGCCGGTGACTCTACTTTCCGAAAAGAGGTTAGTCTTTTGTTTGCCGGCGCTCGCGGTGTGGATAAGAGACTGACTTCTCCCTCGGACGTTGATTCATTTATGTTGCCCGGATTTGGGGTCGCAGGAAAAACATCTAAAGAGATGATTGCTTATGTGAAGTCGGTTCAAAAAAGTGGAAGCGTCGCTATCTTGCTTTTTCATGGCGTTGGCGGCGATTATTTATCTATGGCCGCAGAAGAGCATGCAGCCCTGTTGTTTTTCTTAAATCAAAACAGGGAGCTGTTCTGGATAGATACCGTCGTAAATATTGCAGACCACATCAAATTAGAACAAAAGCGTATGAATCGGGAAATTGCTGCGCCCGATAAAAAGGGAGAAAAAAACAGTTATGGGCTCAACTAAAATTCCGAGAGAAGAATCGATGAAGCCTGACCGTTTGAACTCGGAAGCGCCAAACGCTGGCAGGAGAGATTTTCTGCGTAAGGTCGCTGCAGGTGCTGTTTCATTGTCATATCTGCCATGGCTTCCGACTCTTTTGCAGAGCGAAGAAAAGAGACTCCCCAATATTGTCTTCCTTCTCATCGACGACCTGGGTTGGATGGATCTGAGCAGCTATGGTTCAGAACTGTACGAGACGCCTGCAATCGACCGGTTGGCGAACGAAGGGATGCGTTTTACGCAAGCCTATTGTGCGCATCCGAGGTGCGTCCCTTCCCGTTACTCCATCATGAGCGGAAAATATCCGGCCCGAGGCGGTGTGCCTGGAAAATCGTCGACGCTGCCGCTTGATGAAATCACCATGGCCGAAGCTCTGAAAGCGGGCGGCTACAAAACATTTTTTGCCGGCAAGTGGCATCTGGGCGGGAAAGGGCATTCCCCGGAAGAGCAAGGGTTTGACGTCAATATCGCCGGCGGCAAAGCAGGCGCTCCGAAATCCTACTTTGCGCCTTATAATGAAGCTCGGCAACCGTGGCACAGGAAAAAGGCGCCCATTGAGGGGCTGGACGATGCGCCGGACGGTGAATATTTAACAGACCGTTTGACCGATGAAACTATTCGGTTTTTAGAGAACAATAAACAGAACCCTTTCTTCGTTATGTTGTCGCACTATGCCGTGCATGATCCGCTTCAGGCGAAAGAGGAAACGATAAATAAATATGAAGATAAGCTCAAAACCATGCCTCAGCCTGATAGTCCGGAGTTTATCCGCGAAGGCTCAGGGGCGACCAAAATGCGGCAAGACGACCCGACATACGCAGGTATGATCCAAAGTATGGATGAAAGTGTCGGTCGTATCATGGCCGCGTTGCAGGAACTTGGACTTGAAGAAAACACGCTGGTGGCGTTGACTTCAGACAACGGCGGTTTGTCAAATAAGGGCAATAAAGATCGTATTCTGGCAACTTCAAATCAGCCATTGCGCGCCGGGAAAGGATGGTGCTATGAAGGGGGGATTCGTGTTCCACTGATTGCGAAATGGCCCGGAATCATCCAGCCAGGCGTCGAGTCCGCCAGAATGGTTACCGGGACTGATTATTTCCCCACCTTTCTTCAGGCGGCCGGTCTGCCGCTGCAAAACGCGCAGCATCTTGACGGTGTGAGCTTTCTAAATACATTGAAAGGGAACAAGGCGCCCGGAAGAAAGCCGCTCTTCTGGCACTCTCCTGTGGGACGTCCTCAGAATACAGGCGATTCTAATTGCACCGTGATCCGGGACGGCGATTACAAACTTATCGACTGGTACGATGAGGAACGCGTGGAACTCTACCACATCCCGACGGATCTGCGCGAAGAAAATAATCTTGCCGCTAAAATGCCTGAAAAAGCAGATGAGCTTCTTAAGAAGATCACTGATTGGCGGAATGAAACGCAGGCGTATATCAAATCAAAGCCAGCGCAAAAATTATGAAATTTATACCCGGTCTGAGCGAAAATGTTTAAGCTTGAATACAGACAGGCGACGGAAAACGAATCATGAAGTCGCTGGAATGAAGACGCGCACGATTTCAAATATTAGAGGATAGACGCCATACAGGCAAAGCCTGAAAAAAACAAAGAATATTTGCCAAAACGTGCAGCTTGGCGCGGCAAAACATTGATTTTATAGTAAGCCAAAAGGAGGATGAAATGAAGCAGAGTGATATTTCAAGGCGGGGTTTTATAAAAACAGTCGGCGCGGGCGCAGCTTCCATGAGCCTGCCTTTTCTTTTCAATGCATGTAAAACATCCGGAAAAAAACCAAACGTTTTATTCATTGCAGTTGATGACTTGCGCCCGCAATTGAATTGCTATGGTCACAGCCAGATGATTTCCCCCAACATCGACAGAATCGCCGCAGATGGCGTTCTCTTCAAGAGAAGTTATTGCCAGGTGGCTGTCTGTGGGGCCTCAAGGGCAAGTTTGATGACCGGCATTCGGCCAAATCGAGATCGTTTCCTTACTTATTACACACGAGCAGATGAAGACGCGCCCGGCTCTTTAACGCTTGTCGATCATTTCAAAGCGAACGGCTACAATACGATTTCAAATGGCAAAATTTATCATCACATGGATGATGATCAGGACGCCTGGACAGTAGAGCCTTGGCGCTTCAACGGCGAACATAAATATATGTTGGCCGAAAACACCGAAATTCATAAAAGGAATAAAAACCGTCAAGGCGAGGGGTTGGACGTGCCTAATAAACGTGGTCCGGCCTTTGAAACCGCAGATGTTCCGGAGGATCAATATCCGGACTATCAGCTTGTGGAAAAATCCATTGCTGATATGAAGCGATTCGGCAAATCAGAAAACCCGTTTTTCCTGAGCGTCGGTTTTACCCGACCGCACCTGCCGTTCAACGTGCCAAAAAAATACTGGGATCTCTACGAGCGGGACGAAATCGATTTGGCTGACAATCCTTTTCGCCCGAAAGGCGCTCCCGACATCGCCTTGCACAAATGGGGAGAACTTCGCGCCTATGACGGCGTCCCGGTCGATGGTCCGGTCTCCGATGAAATGGCAAAATCTCTCATTCACGGCTACTACGCCAGCGTCAGCTTCGCCGACGCCCAAATCGGACGTCTGCTAGACGCCCTGGAAGAGCAAGGACTCAAAGACGACACCGTCATTGTCCTGTGGGGCGACCATGGCTGGCAGTTAGGCGAACACGGGTTGTGGTGCAAACACTGTAATTTCGAGACCTCTCTGCATTCGCCGTTGATTGTTAGCGCGCCCGGTGTAAAGGGCGGAAAAACCGTTAACGCGTTGACAGAATTTGTCGACATCTATCCATCTCTGTGCGAACTCAGCGACCTGCCATTGCCAAAGCATCTCGAAGGAAAAAGTTTCGTGCCTTTGATGAAAAGTCCTGAAAAGCCGTGGAAAAAAGCCGCTTTCAGTCGCTGGGAAACCGGAGACTCCATTCGCACCGACCGGTACCGGTATACGGAATGGACGGATGATGATGGAAAACGGGTCAATCGCATGCTATACGACCATCAGCTCGATCCAATGGAAAATGTAAATATTGCTGAGTTGCCCGAAAATCAGGAATTGGTGGCGCAACTTTCAAAAATGGTTCGCGATGGTTGGCAGGCTGTAGTCAATTAGGCTGGTTGGGCAATCGAGCATGTTGGAAAAGGAAAAATCTATGAAACATTTGCTGAATTCTACTTTAAAGCGTCGTGAGTTTTTAAAAGTCGCCGGATTAGGAGCCGCGACCCTGAACTTGAGTAGTATTTTTTCTTCTTGTAAGAAAAATAGACCTTCGCCTAATATTGTGCTTATCATGGCAGATGATATGGGTTTTTCAGATATCGGTTGTTTTGGCGGAGAAATTGATACGCCAAACCTCGACCGTCTGGCCGCGAATGGCATTCGGTTTACCCGGTTTTATAACGCCGCGCGTTGCTGTCCGACCAGAGCGTCTTTGCTGACGGGGTTGTATTCTCATCAGGCTGGTATGGGCTGGATGACGGCCGCTGATCTTGGCGCGGACGGCTACAAGGGAGAAATCAACAAAAACTGCGTCACAATTGCTGAAGTTCTGAGGCAAGCCGGATATTCAACCTATTTGTCGGGAAAGTGGCATTTGACGGCGGATAAAAATATGAAACAGGGAGGCTCTCGAGACTCCTGGCCTATCCAACGCGGCTTTGACAGATATTTCGGCAATCTGTCGGGTGGCGGCAGTTATTTCTCGCCTTCAACCATGTTTGAGGACAATGAAGCGTTTACGCCGGACGAGGATTTTTATTACACAGATGCAATCAGTGACAACGCCTGCTCATTTGTCAAAGAGCATTTTCAACAAAAAGAGGATCCATTTTTTTTATACGTTTCCTATACGGCGCCGCATTGGCCTTTGCATGCCAAGTCAAAGGATATCGAAAAATATGTGGGAAAATACAAAACCGGCTGGGATGATCTTCGAAAAGCCAGATATGAAAAATTGCAGCAAATGGGCATCATCAGCGATGAGTGGGAGCTTTCGGCCAAGCCTGACAAAATCCCGGACTGGGATAGTCTGAGCGAACAGAAAAAAGAGGAAATGGATCGCCGAATGGCGGTTTATGCCGCTCAGGTGGACTGCATGGATCAGGGGATTGGGCGACTTTTGAATACACTTCAACAGAATGACGCTTTGGAAAATACGGTTATTTTCTTCCTCTCCGACAACGGTGGCAGCTCTGAGTTGCAGTCGAGGGGGGAGTCAAAGGCTACGGCTGATATCGGCAAAGCGGAAAGTTGGGAAAGCTATCGCGAACCGTGGGCGAACGCAAGCAACACCCCGTTCCGCACCTATAAAAGATGGGGGCATGAAGGGGGAATTGCCACGCCTCTAATCGTTCACTGGCCTGCTGGAATTTCTGCCCGGGGAGCATTGCGTCATCAGACAGGGCATGTCATCGATCTCATGCCAACCTGTGAACAGCTCGCAAATGCAGAATACCCTGCAGAATATGAGGGAGCCCCGATTATTGCTGCGGAAGGAAAGAGTTTGGTTCCGGCTTTTTATAACAGGGAGATAGAGAGAGAAGCCCTTTTCTGGGAGCACAATGCCAACCGCGCGGTGACGTCGGGGGATTGGAAATTGGTCTCTTTCGGTAAAAAAGATGCGCCCTACACAACAAAATGGGAGCTTTATAATCTGAAAAAGGATCGCACTGAAACGAACGATCTTGCAAAGAATTATCCGGAGATAGCTGAAGAACTTGCGTCGAAATGGCAACAGTGGGCGGAGAGAGCCAATGTCCTGCCGCTTGACGGCAGAATATGGCCTGAAAAGCTTAAGAACCCGACCGGAAGGTGAAATTTAATCCTGCAGAATGGATGTCGTAAAACCAAACCGCTTCACCTGAGCAAAAAATGGTTCGGGCTGGCTCGCTTTAAGATACCGTTATTGAATTTTGGGAGATGAACAGACAATGAAATTTGGTTTTTTTGACGACAAAAACAGAGAGTATGTCATTACCGATCCCCGGACGCCGCACCCTTGGATTAACTATTTGGGCAATGATGACTTTTTTTCTCTTATCTCCAACACCGGCGGCGGCTATAGTTTTTTCAAGGACGCGCGCTTGCGCAGAATTACCCGGTATCGCTACAACAACATTCCTTTGGACTCCAACGGCAAGTACTTCTATATCAACGAAGCCGGCGAAGTCTGGAATCCGGGCTGGCAGCCGGTGAAAGCTGAACTGGACTCATACGAATGTCGCCACGGCCTCGGATACACCAGAATTTCTGCGACCAAAAACGACCTTTTTGCTGAAGTCCTTTATTTCGTGCCGTTGGGTTTTAACGGCGAGGTGCAAAAAGTCACCTTAAAAAACCGCAGCAAGCAGAAGAAACAGTTTAAGCTCTACTCTTTCGTCGAGTGGTGTCTCTGGAACGCTCTTGACGACATGACCAATTTCCAACGCAACTTTTCCACGGGAGAAGTGGAAGTCGACGGCTCGACGCTCTACCATAAAACTGAATACAAAGAACGGCGCGATCACTATGCTTTTTATTCCGTGAACAAGCCTGTCGCCGGGTTCGACACAGACCGGGAATCTTTTGTCGGAACCTATAACGGGCTGGACAGACCGGATGTGGTTTTTAACAACCAACCCGCTAATTCGGAAGCGCATGGCTGGTCTCCTATTGCTTCTCATTGCCTCGAAATTGAACTGGAACCGGATCAGAAAGAGGAGTTGATTTTTGTTCTGGGCTATGTTGGAAATTCTGAAAAAAAGTGGGAAGCGAGCGGAGGACTCAATAAATCAAAGGCCAGGGAAATGATCGCTGACATGCAAACGCCCGACCAGGTTGGGGCTGCATGGACAGAATTGAAAAATCATTGGGACAATCTGCTCTCCGTTTACCAGGTTAAAAGTCATGATGAAAAACTGGATCGAATGGTCAATATTTGGAACCAGTACCAGTGCATGGTTACTTTTAATATGTCGAGAAGCGCTTCATACTTTGAGAGCGGAATCGGACGCGGAATGGGTTTTCGTGATTCCAATCAGGATTTGATTGGCTTTGTGCATCAAATTCCGGAGCGGGCAAAACAACGCATTCTCGACATCGCCGCCACGCAGTTTGAAGATGGCGGAGCCTATCATCAATATCAGCCTCTGACCAAAATGGGCAACCATGAAATCGGCTCCAATTTCAATGACGATCCGCTTTGGCTGATTTTGTCGGTTACGGAATATATTAAAGAGACCGGCGATTTTGATATTCTGGCTGAGATGACGCCCTTTGACAACGACGAGAGCAAGGCCGCGCCCTTGTTCGAGCATCTGAAACGTTCATTCTACCACGTTGTCAACAATATAGGCCCGCACAAACTGCCGCTCATCGGTCGCGCCGACTGGAACGATTGCCTGAACCTCAACTGTTTTTCCACCAACCCGGATGAATCGTTTCAAACAACAGAAAACAAGGGAGGTGAAACCGCTGAATCAGTCTTCATCGCCGGCATGTTTATTCTCTATGGAAATGAGTTTCTCAGGTTGTGCGAACAGATTGGCAAAGAAGCGGAAGCGAAGGCTGCGGAACCGCATATTGAGGCGATGAAAAAAGCGGTTGATGCGCATGGCTGGGACGGAGAGTGGTTTGTCCGGGCTTATGACAGCGTCGGAGAGAAAGTCGGAAGCAAGGATTGCGACGAAGGCAAAATTTTCATCGAGTCGCAAGGCTTCTGTGTTATGGCCGGCGTCGGCCTGAACGATGGTCGCGCAAAACAGGCGCTTGATGCGGTGAAAAAATATCTCGATTGCGACTACGGCGTCGTCTTGAACAACCCGGCCTTTACCCGATATCACATCAATCTCGGCGAAATCTCGACTTACCCACAGGGCTACAAAGAGAACGCCGGTATTTTTTGCCATAATAATCCATGGATTATGATAGCCGAAACCTTGATTGGTCGCGGCGATCGCGCTTTTGACTATTACCGCAAAATTGCGCCAAGCTATTTACAGGAAATTTCAGATTTACATCGAACGGAGCCATACATCTATTCTCAAATGATCGCCGGCAAAGACGCGTTCAAGCCTGGCGAAGCAAAAAATTCCTGGCTGACCGGAACCGCCTCCTGGAATTTTTATGCCATTACGCAGTTCATTCTGGGCGTCCGGCCTGATTACGACGGTTTGGTCGTCGATCCCTGCATTCCGCAAAATTGGGACTCGTTCACCATTGAACGCCGGTTCAGGGGCGCGCATTATATCATAGAAGTAAAGAACCCCGACCATGTTTGCAAAGGGGTGAAAAAGCTTGTCGTGAACGGAAAAGCCGTTGCAGGCAACAAATTGCCTCTTCCGGAAAAAAAAGGCGCGCATCATGTTGAAGTCACACTTGGCTAACCTGGATATTGAAGATGTGCGCGGCACGAAAACTAATTATGTAGGCAGTCATAAATACAAAGCAACTCATAAACATTTAGGGTGATCATGAAAAATCAAAATACGGCGGTGAGCGAAAAAATATCTATCAAAGAAAAGATTGGTTTTGGCCTTGGCGACACGGCGTCGAACCTGTTTTTTCAAACATTTATGTTGTTTCTGCTCTATTTTTATACGGATGTATTTGGTATTTCTGCGGCGGTTGTGGGAACAATGTTTCTTGTGACAAGAATTTGGGACTCGGTAAATGACCCGTTGATGGGCGTCATTGCCGACAGAACCAATTCGAAATGGGGGAAATTCAGACCGTATATTTTGTGGTTTGCCGCCCCGTTCGGAATTATTGGCGTTTTAACCTTTACCACGCCTGAACTCAGTATGTCCGGAAAAGTCATTTACGCCTACGTCACGTATGCTTTGATGATGATGGTTTATACTGCAATTAACATTCCCTATTCCGCCCTGATGGGGGTTGTATCTTCAGATCCGATACAGCGCACAAGTTTTTCACAATACCGGTTTGTTTTTGCCTTTCTCGGCGCCTTTCTGGTTCAAGGGCTTACCTTGCCGTTGGTGAATTTTATTGGCGGCGACAATACAGAAGTCTTTTCTGTTGCAGTGCAGGAGCGTCAGGTTGTGCTAACCGAAAATGGTATCGGTTCATCCAAATTGCAATTGGAAGTGGATACAGGCGGCGAAGATCCCCTGACTCAAAAAATGACGGTGGTCGTCTACGACGCCGCTCTAAAGCATGAAATTGATTTTGAGACGGATATTTTATATCTGGAAGAAGGCTTTGGAACCCATACGATAACCCCTTCCGAATATTTTACAGAGGACGTCTCTTCTGCGCCTATAACCGCCAGGGTCATCAATGAAGTGAAGGGTTTTCAGGGGACAATGACCGTGTTCGCCATCGCGGCTACGTTGCTATTCCTGGTTACATTTTACACCACAAAAGAGCGGGTCAGCCCCCCTAAAGAACAAAAGACCAATATTAAAAACGACCTGAAAGATCTGTTGACCAATGGGCCGTGGCTGGTTTTGTTTTTTATCGGAATTTTTACGCTCTCGTATATTTCCATCCGCAATGGCAGCATCATGTATTATTTCAAGTATTATGTTGAGGACGAAGTCATCGTAACGACTTTTATGCTTTCCGGCACCATTGTGACTATCCTGGCGATTTTTATGACGGAATGGTTATCGAGAAAATTTGGCAAAAGGAGAGTCTTTATCGGCGCCATGCTTCTGACTACGGTTTTCTCCACCATGTTTTTTTTCCTCGACAAAACTGATATTACGATGATGTTCGTTCTGCAAATTCTCGGTAGTTTTGCCGCCGGCCCGACAGCACCGATTGTTTTTGCGATGTATACGGATTGCGCCGATTATTCGGAATGGAGAAAAGGACGAAGAGCCACGGGTCTGGTGATGTCTGCTTCAACCATGGCGCAAAAATTTGGCTGGACCATCGGCGGCGCCCTGGCGGGATGGATGTTAGCGGCGTATGGATTCAAAGCCAATGTCGCCCAATCTGCGGAAACCGTTAAAGGCATCATTTTAATGATGAGTTTGATCCCGGCGGGAGGCAGCATTTGTGCCGCAATCCTCATGTATTTTTATAAACTCGATGATAAAACCATGTTTGAAATCGAGCAGGAACTTAACGAGAGAAGAGCTTTGCCCACTCCCGCTTAAGCGAAAATTTAGAAACTATACGTATCAGAGAAGCTTGGGAAAGCCGGGTCGCGGCTAATAAATTACCCTGGCCATCCGCGGGCGGTTATAACGCACGCGGAACAAAATAGAGACCGGGTTTTCCTAACTGCTCACTTATTTTAAGAGCAAAGACAAATTTCATGAAATACGGTTATTTCGACGACGAAAACAAAGAGTATGTTATTCAAAGGCCGGACACGCCCGCTTCTTGGAGCAATTACCTGGGTTCCGTTGGATACGGCGCTATAATCACCAACAATGCGGGCGGTTTTAGTCTGTTTAAATCAACTGCTCAGGGAAGACTTACCCGTTTGCGTTTTAACACTGTTCCGCTCGATCAGCCGGGAAAATATATTTACCTGCATGATAAAAAATCGAAAGATTTTTGGTCTGCATCGTGGCAACCGGTGGCCAAACCTCTGGAGGCGTACCAGTCGGAATGCCGTCACGGATCAGCGTACACCAAAATAACGTCCCGTTACGACGACGTCCGCACCGAGACAACCTACTTTGTTCCGCTCGGCAAAAATTATGAATGCTGGATGGTCAAAGTTGAAAATAAAAGTGCCAGAAGGCGAAAATTACGGTTATTTACCTACATTGAATTCAGTTGCAACTGGAACGTTGACGACGACATTAACAATTTGCAATACACACAATACATCACAAAATCAGCGATCGTCGCTAATTGTCTCCAGGTGGGTCACAACACCAATCTGCCGGAAGTGAAGAATGATTTTGAAGAAAAGGATCAGCAAAGATACACCTTCATCGGTCTCTCCGGCGCTAAATTGTCCGGTTACGATACGGATAGAGAACAGTTTTTAGGCAGATACCGAACCTATGCCAACCCTGCTGTTGTAGCTGAAGGTCAATGCACAAATACTCTGAATGACGGGGGGAATCCGTGCGGCGTTCTGCAATTCGATCTGGAGCTTGCACCCGGCGCAACAAAATATGTAAACATTTTAATGGGCGTTGGCAAGGCAGGTATTGAAGGTCAACAGGCGCTCGAACAGTTTCCGGATGAAGAAGCGGCAAATGAGGAATTAGAAAAAGTAAAGCGCTATTGGCATTCAAAGTTAGAGAGTTTAAGGTTTGACGTTCCGGATGATGAAGTTAAAAGTATGTTAAATATCTGGAACCCGTATAATTGTTTAATTGCATACAGTTGGTCCAGAGCCGCCAGTTTAGTTTATACCGGAGAAAGAGATGGCCTGGGGTATCGCGACACCGTACAAGATATTTTAAGCGTACTGCCAATGATTACTGAAACAGCGGGTCGACGGTTGGAGTTGATGATTACCGGTCAGGTATCGTCAGGCGGCGCCATGCCCGTTGTGAAACCCTTTTCTCACGCTCCGGGATACGAAAAATCTCCCTCCGAAGATGAATATCGATCTGACGACGCCATGTGGCTTTTTAATACCATTCCCGCATACGTAAAAGAAACCGGGAATTTAAACTTCTTCAATAAAAGTTTGCCATTTGCTGATAAAGGCGGCGCCACCGTATTGCAGCACATGAAACGAGCGATTGAATTCAATTTGCAGCGAACCGGATCGCACGGGTTGCCAAGCGGCCTGCTCGCAGACTGGAACGACGCTTTACGATTGGGCGACAAGGGGGAATCTGCGTTTGTCACATTTCAGTTAAGATACGCATTAAAAGAATATAGCGAGATATGCGCGTTGCTGGAGAATAGAACGGAGCGCGACTGGAGTCTGGAAACCTTAAAACAGTTAGACGCCAAGATTGAGAATGATCTTTGGGACGGGGAATGGTATTTACGCGCTTTTGATGAAAATGGCGCTCCCATCGGATCCCATAAAAATGAAGAAGGTCAAATCTTTTTGAACCCGCAAACCTGGGCCGCCATTAGCGGGCATGCTTCTCCGGAGCGGGCAAGAATGGCCATGGATTCAGTGCAGCGGCATTTGTCCACGGATTACGGGATTATGCTTTGCAGTCCGCCGTTCAGAAAAGCCGACCATGCGGTCATCAAATCTGTTTTGTTTAACGACGGAATGAAAGAAAACTGCTCCATATTTAACCACACGCTTGGTTGGGCAATTATCGCAGAAACCATGTTGGGCAACCATCAAAGGGCGTACGACTATTATCGCGCCTACCTTCCGGCTGCGTATAATGATAAAACAGATGTGCGGGAAGTCGAGCCTTATGTCTATTGCCAGTCGACTATGAGCAAGTTCAGCAATAATCATGGTAAATCAAAATTGCCTTGGTTAACCGGCGCCGCCACCTGGTCTTACGTAGCCGCAACTCAATATATTTTCGGCTTACGACCTGATTACGACGGCTTGATTATCGATCCGGTGACGCCATCTCATTGGCAAGAATTTTCCATGCAGCGGCTTTTCAGGGGGTCTGTTTTTGATATTAAAGTTCGAAATTCAGGTTCTGCTAATCGTGTGAATGAAATAATTTGTAATGGTAAAAAAAACACGGGAAATAAAATACCAGCTTCCGTCTTTGAAGCTAAAAACAAGGTTGAAGTATATATTTGAAATTCGGCTCCGGCCTTTTGGTTTGGCTAAATTTACACGGACGGAGCGCGGATAGAAGATTCCAAAAAATGAAGAGAAACAATACAAGCGATAATTGGCGCCGCTTTTCTGAAGCGGCTGCAAAGAAAAGGTCAGACCTTGATTCCGTGTCATCGTGAACTAATTAAACACAGGCTATATGCGGGCTAACATTCCACATATTACTCAACGTCAAATGCAAATTTGTTTCCAGGAAATTCTATGAGTGCGCCAAGCAAAGCTAATATATTCAAGCTGGCCAATCCAGCCCGTGTAACGGCTACCCCCCGGCACGGCACTGAACCATGCGTATGATGAGGAAACGAATCATTCGAAGCCATGGAACGGG
>Ga0316187_10002613_pt1 | contig 15678 bp, 13 predicted proteins | sample CroRivburrow1_MG_FD_204927 | JGI IMG/M metagenome (GOLD analysis project Ga0316187, IMG submission 204927) | Coastal sediment microbial communities from Maine, United States - Cross River worm burrow 1 | ecosystem: Environmental > Aquatic > Marine > Coastal > Sediment | place: USA: Maine... | reverse complement strand
AGCCAACTTCTGGCCTCGCAATCAAAAACCGCATCCCTGCTAAGCATCAGCGGCATCATCATGCTCTGGGCAACGGCCTATCTGCTTGATGACCAGCTTTGGACAGAACCCGCCGGTACTCCAATAAAAGCCACCCTGATCCAGGGCAACATCCCCCAGGAACTTAAATGGGATCCCAATCAATTTGGCCCATCAATGCGACTCTATACGAGCCTGACGGAAGCAAACTGGGATAGTGATTTAATCGTCTGGCCAGAGACTGCCATCCCCGCCTTCTACCATCGGGTCAAGGAAGATCTGCTGGACCCACTGGAGGCCGAGGCCAAGTCTCACAACACAGACCTGTTGGTCGGCATCGCCGTCCAAAGCACCAGTAATTCAGACTATTTCAACGCCATGGTCTCTCTTGGAAAAGAGAGGGACACCTACAGTAAACGGCACCTGGTGCCCTTTGGGGAGTTTCTTCCTTTAAAGTGGCTGCTCAATCCACTGATTGATTTTCTGCGCATACCCATGTCCGATTTCAGCGCAGGGGATAAGCGCAAAACCACACTCAATCTAGCAGGCTATCCTGCCGGCATATCCATCTGCTATGAAGATGCCTTTGGTGAAGAGGTTATTCAGGCCCTGCCCAAGGCCGCCTTTTTGGTCAACGCCAGCAATGATGCCTGGTTTGGCGACTCACTGGCCCCGCACCAGCACCTGGAGATTGCCCGCATGCGCGCACTGGAGACCGGCAGGTATCTTCTACGTGCAACCAATACCGGCATCTCTGCCATCATCGGACCTAAAGGGGATATTCAAGGGTTATCAGCCGCATTTAAAACAGAGGCCCTAACCCGGGAGATCACCCCCATGCAGGGTATGACACCCTATGCCTCAATCGGTAATGCAGGCATTACCTCAATATTATTGATAATGCTGACGGTCACACTTTTTACTTCAAAGCCAATAACATCCAGACAAAAAAAGGAGGGCTAAGCCCTCCTTTTTTCTGGTATCAAAAACACACTTTAAACTGAAAATGACGATCCGCAACCGCAGGTCGTGGCCGCATTTGGATTTTTGATCACAAACTGAGAACCCTGCAGATTATCAACATAATCAACCTCAGCCCCCATGAGATACTGAATGCTCATAGGGTCAATGAGCAATGCAATCCCATCGGTCACAATCTTGGTGTCACTCTCATCCTCATTCTCATCGAAGGTAAAACCATACTGCATACCTGAGCAGCCACCACCCTCAATATAGACACGTAATTTCAGCTTGGGGTTATTCTGTTCTGCAACCAGCTCTGCCACCTTCGCGGCAGCTGTAGCAGTAAAAATCAGTGCTTCAGATTCTGTATCAGCAGTACTCATAGATCTATCTCATTCAAATGGAAACAGCGACATTGCACTGTCGCTGGTCATAACATGTCACATTTTACCTGATCACTGCACCCAATGCAGTCAGGCATAACTACTTGGACTTCGCACCTTTGGCGTTTGTTCCTTCATCATAGCCCAGCATGCGCGGCTCATTTTCATTGACATGCTTTAGTTGCCCATTCACCTCAGCACCCATAGCCATCTCTAACATATTGTAATAGACAGTACCTGTCACACGCGCCTTGGATGCCAATTCAACACGACCACTGGCATACACATCGCCAACCACTGTGCCATTGAGGATCACATTTGGCACTCGTACATCACCTTCGATAGAGCCCTCCTCACTTACCGTCAGTGTTGCGGCGCTATCTTCATTGGTCGTCAGGCCGCCTTTAATGATTCCATCCAAATGCAGGCCTCCCGAAAATGAGAGATCACCTTTTAGCTCTGTTCCATAACCAATTACTGTAGATATTTTTGACGCCTTAAATTTCTTTGACCGCGACATGCCTCCTCCTCCGAACATTTTTTATTCCCCCGCAGACCACTTAAACGTTTCGCTCAAGCGCGGCAATTTCTTCTTGCTTGGCTTGACATCGATAGTCATTTTGTTCGCCACAAACTTTTCCGGCAACTGCAATAGCCCTTCAAACTTTTGAAAGTGCTTAAAATCCACCTTTAAGCTTTTACCGCCCTCTTCCATCAAATCAACCAATGTCAGTGAAGCGGCCTTACCGTCCTGTTTACCTGCAACCGTAATAAACAGATCGCCTTTGATTTTCTCTTTATAATTTAATACCTGGCTGACTGTAAAACTATATTTAAAAACACGCAGCTTTTCAGAAGACTGCAGCCTGAAATCCCGAATGTGCAGCCCTTTTTTGCCTGACTTATTTGATACGATGCTGCGCAGAAATACCAGCTCCTCCTCCATTTTAAGGCGTGCTTCCTGGGCGCTCTTCATCTCCTCACCTAAAATACGCGCAGCCTCACGATCAATCTGGCTTGTCCTCTCCAACACAGCCACCTCCTCCTGGAGTTTTTCCCGCTCTGAACCAAGATTTTCAACCTGCCGTTGAAGCGTCTCAACCTGGCGTTCAAGCAAGGTAACGGTTGAATCAGCCATCATGCTGTTGAACAGAATGCCCGTGCGCCCGTACTCATAAGCGTACCAGGAGCTGATCAGCACAGTCACCGGGAACAGAAACAGCATAATGCGCCAACCCCAACGCTCGCTATCAGGCTGAACGATTCTGGGCTGGGTGATTTTCCGGGCTGTAATCATCTATATCAAGGCAGAAGGGCAATGCCGTTCAGACCGGCAGCTTCATCCAGCCCAAACATCAGGTTCATATTCTGCACAGCCTGGCCTGCGGCACCTTTCACCAGATTATCAATAACAGAGAGCACCACCACCATATTGCCATTCTGCGGGCGATGCACCGCTATCCGACAGTGGTTTACGCCCCGGACACTACGTGTTTCAGGATGGGCACCCGCAGGCAAAATATCAACAAAAGGCTCAGTCTGATAATGATCTTCATACAGCTTCTGTAGATCGATCGCGACATCATTAACATCTGAATAGAGTGTTGCATGGATGCCACGGATCATAGGCAGCAGATGCGGGACAAACGTCAGCCCCACCGAGTCACCTGCAATCCGGGCAAGGCTTTGGCTGATCTCAGGCAGGTGGCGATGCCCCGGCACCGCATAGGCCTTAAAGCTCTCACCGCACTCACCCATCAGGGCATTTACGCTGGCCGTCCGCCCCGCTCCACTGACACCCGATTTGGCATCGGCAATCAAGCGGGAGCTATCTACCAGCCCCGCTTCCAGCAACGGCATAAAACCGAGAGTGACCGCTGTTGGGTAGCAGCCTGGATTAGCAACCAGCCGCGCACCCCTAATAAGATCACGATTGAGTTCAGGCAGACCGTAGACCGCCTCAGCCAGCAGATCTGGACACGCATGCGGCATGCCATACCACTTGGCCCACTCATCAGGGTCACTGAGCCTGAAATCTGCAGCCAGGTCGATCACCCGCGTGCCCTTTTCCAGCAACTCAGGCACCAACTTCATGGCAGTACCATTGGGCGTGGCGAAAAAGACCACATCACAAGCCGCCAACTGATCTACATCAGGCTCTGAAAAGCAGAGATCCAGATGACCACGCAGATTTGGAAATAGATCTGTAACGGCTCTACCAGCCTCACCCCTGGAGGTGATGGCCTTTATCTCCAATACAGGGTGGGGCGCCAACAAGCGAAGAAGCTCGACTCCCGTGTACCCCGTTCCACCAACTATTCCAACCTTGATCATAAGAATCCAACCGGGGAGGTACTTGCAAAATTTCTGAGGCGGTTCCTGGCAAGGCAAAAATTGGCGAAAAAGCGGAGTTTACATGTAGTAAACGAGTATTTTGAGCCGATTTTTAACGCCGCCAGGGGCTGCCTCAGGCATTTTGCAAGCATCTCCGAAAAGAAAAGCGGCCTAAGCCGCTTGAAGTAAGGATGGTGCGATTTTCTAGTCTCTATTTCCCACCGTCTTTTTTAGTGGACGCCCCATGCCAATCGGTGAATCTATCGGCACTCATTCCTGAAGTCAAGCATCGCTTTTCCTTCGGAAAAACCCTGGGAATGTATTAAACTCAAACACATGAATGCTCCATCACAAAATTGGCTTTCTATTTAGACACCATCGACCCATCTGTTCTATCGCAAAACAGGGCACTAATGCATGGAAACCATTGAACTTATCTCGCTGACACTTGGCGTCGCATGGGCATCTGGTATCAACCTGTACGCAGCTGTATTCATGCTGGGATACCTCTCCAGCACAGGCAACATGGAGCTACCTCCTGGACTGGAACTGCTGGACGACCCCATGGTGATGGGAGCCGCCGGGCTAATGTACTGTGTGGAATTTTTCGCCGATAAGACACCCGGCGTCGATACAGGTTGGGATGCCATCCACACCTTCATCCGAATCCCTGCCGGTGCCGCTATGGCCGCCGGTGTTGCACAGGGCATGGATATCAGCCCAGCTGCCGAGTTCGCCGCCCTGCTCATTGGAGGCGGAATAACAGCCACCAGTCATATAACCAAGGCAAGCAGTCGACTGTTGATCAATACCTCACCTGAGCCCATCACCAACTGGACAGCCTCAATTGCTGAGGATCTGGCTGTAATAGGCGGATTATGGACAGCATTAAACTATCCCATCGTATTTATTGTTCTGCTGGTAATCTTCATTCTTATCATGATCTGGGCACTACCCCGCATCTGGCGCATCCTTAAAGGCGTTTTTCAGCGTATTGGCGCATGGCTAAGCGGCCGCAAAGATAATCCCACCCCTTCAAATATACCTGGGCAGACCCGACGCGATATCCTGAAAACGCTCTATCACGATGCGCGCGACGACCCCCAAAAATAACATTCAACACTTAGGAGCTTTGCATGTGGCTTAAGGCCTTTCATCTCATCTTTATGGTGACCTGGTTTGCGGGTCTGTTTTATCTGCCACGCCTGTTTGTCTATCACGCAATGACAGAGGACCAGGCTGGCAATGAGCGTTTCAAGGTTATGGAACGCAAGCTTTTCTGGTTCACCATACCCTGGATGGTGCTAACCTTGGGGTTCGGTATCTGGATGCTGATTGACTATGCTTGGCTGGCCTTTGGCAAGATGATGTGGCTGCATATAAAGCTCACACTGATCGTGCTACTGGTAGCCTATCAGATCTATTGCTGGAAGCTGGTAAGGGACTTTGCAAACGACAACAATCAGCGCAATCATGTCTGGTATCGCTGGTTTAATGAGGTACCAGTGCCTATCCTGGTCGCTGTCGTACTGCTGGCTGTAGTAGGAAAAGCTTACGGCTGGTGAATATTAGCTAGGCATAAAAAAAGCGGCAGCCCCAAAAAGGCTGCCGCTTTTTTAAGTGATCAGCGAAGTTAGCTGCTACAGGTGCTGGCAGAAGCACAGCTACCACAAGCGCTCTCATCTTTGACAGGCTGAACATTGTTAAACTTGAAGACAGAGGTTCCATCACCACGGTCAACATAATCAATCTCTACGCCTTGCAGGTGCGGCACTGCACCATCATCTATCACAACCTTGAAGCCTTCGCATTCCAATACATTATCAGTCTCATCAATCTGATCGGTGAAAGTCATACCAAAGCCAACACCACTACAACCGCCTGCAGTTGCGTAGACACGAACGCCTTGAATATCTTCTTCAACCTGAGCAATCAGATCTACAATCTTGCTTTGAGCCGGGGGAGTCAATGTCATATAGCCCGCGCCCAGAATTCTATCGGTTGTTGCAGTCATATTACTGCCTCCTAAATTTCAAGAATAAATAAGTAATAAAGTCGGGTAATTGTACCACTCCACTCCCTGGCATGCGAACACCCAGGCCCAGGCTGTGGGATTGAAAAGCCTAATGGAGGGAAAAATGACTGTTATATCGCTCCTCTCAACATCTGTGTTGAGAGGATCGGCGGTATACTAGAAGTGCAGCTGATTTCGGGTATCCAGCTCATAAAGGTGTCGTTGGGCATCAATGAGGTGCTGCCCCCAATGTGCTTTATAGCTGCTGCTGAGCCTGTTTAGCGCTCTATGCGCCTTCTCTGGTTGACTATCCAGCATATCCAGGCCAACTTTTAGCTCGCAAAAGATATCCGTCAGATCATCCGCCAGGCTGCCAGTCATAGCCTGACCGTCATTAGAGACATCAAACTCCAGCCAATAGGGATCTCTCTCGCCCAGAAGTCTGTGCAGACGACTATACAACTCAAAGCGATCATCCAGGTCCTGTTCAATGGAATAGGTCCCAGCATCTCCCTTGGATTGATCCAGTTCTGCCACTGCAGCATGCAATCGCGGCAGGAGTTTTGTTAATTGCTCCAGCCAGACAGTATCATCACCATCCAGATGGTCAATCAAGTCACAATAGAGGCGTGCTGTTTTAACAATTTCAGTGTGAGGAGTCATAAGATTCAGCCTTCTCAATTCATGGCCTACATGACAAGTCTAGTCAAAAAACTAAAACTGGTAAGATGAAAAACTGATTTAATTGCCTTAAACCTGCAGGAAGTTCAAGTAAAAAATCGCTAAAATAACGCAAGCCATTGATCCATAAAATCAAACACCATACACCTTCTCTTAGATATTATTTGAACCCGATTCAATAGACCATCATGACAAGCTCCACACCCCATACAACACCCGCAGTAACACTCGCCATTGGCGGTCATGACCCCAGCGGTGGCGCAGGCATCCAGGCCGATATCGAGGCCATTATCGCATTGGGAGGGTATGCCACCAGCGCTATCACCTGCCTGACCGTGCAGGACACCCGCAATGTTCAACAGTTGATTCCTGTTGAACCCGATACAGTCATTGCCCAGGCAGAAGCGGTATTGGCCGATCTACCCGTAAACGCGATAAAGGTTGGCCTTATCGGTGATGCCGCTATTGCCCATAAGCTGGCACAGCTATTGAAACAACACCCCAGCATCCCGGTGGTTGTTGATCCGGTATTGGCCGCAGGGGGAGGCACCACACTGGCCAGTGACAAGCTAAGGCAGACGCTTCTAGAGGAGCTGCTGCCAGTGACTTATCTGCTAACCCCCAATTCTCAAGAGGCGCGCACGCTGACGGGGGCAACCCGTTTAGACGACTGCGCCAAGATACTTCTACTGCACGGATGTCAGCATCTACTGATAACCGGCACCCACGAAGAGAGCGATGAGGTCATCAACACTCTCTATAATCCAGACGGCACAACCAACCACTGGCAGTGGCCCCGGCTACCCGATGAGTATCATGGATCTGGCTGCACCCTGGCTGCTGCCATTGCCAGCCTGTTGGCTCAGGGACAACCACTCACAGAGGCCCTCTACCATGCCCAGGATTTTGCCTGGCAATCACTGCTGCATGCACATAAATTAGGGCGGGGGCAGGCACTACCAGATCGGCTCTATCAGCTCAGGCAGCACCCGCATGACTAGACATCTTCATGGGCTCTACGCCATTACCGGCCAGACGCTGGGAGAAGGCGACAAGCTCCATACCCAGGTGAGGTCAGCCATCATGGGTGGTGCCCGCATCATCCAGTATCGGGATAAAAGCAGCGACCAGGCCAAGAGATTGAAAGAGGCAACAGCACTGCTCACCTTGTGCCGAGCGCATGACGTTCCTCTAATCATCAATGATGATCTGGCTCTGGCCCAACAAATTGGCGCTGATGGCATTCACCTCGGCCGTGACGACATAACCCTGCAGCAGGCCCGCAGTGAGCTGGGGGCATCTGCCATCATCGGCATCTCGTGCTACAACAGCCTTCAGCATGCACAGGATGCGGAATCAGCCGGCGCCAGTTATGTCGCCTTTGGCCGATTCTTCACCTCTGCCACCAAACCCCATGCAGTCAAAGCTGAAATTGAGCTTCTGCAACAGGCCAAAAAAACGCTCAGCATTCCAATGGTTGCCATCGGAGGGATAACCCCGGAAAATGGCGCTCAACTCGTGCAGGCCGGAGCTGATATGCTGGCCGTCATCCAGGGTGTATTTGCACAGCAAGACATTCGCCACGCCTGCCATAAATTTGCCAAACTATTTGAGGATCCACAAACATGAGCCGTTCCCAAGAACTATTCGAGCAAGCCCTGTATCACATTCCGGGGGGCGTTAACTCCCCCGTGCGGGCCTTCCGTGGTGTCGGCGGTGACCCTATATTTGTTGACCGCGCCTCTGGCGCCTACTTCTACGATCCAGACGGCAACCGCTACATCGACTACGTCGGCTCTTGGGGGCCGATGATTCTGGGACACGCCCACCCGGCAGTGATTTCCGCAGTACAGAAAGCCGTTCAGAACGGGCTCAGCTTCGGCGCACCCACCGCCATCGAAACCGAAATGGCCAACAAGGTCTGCGAACTGGTGCCCTCCATGGATATGGTACGCATGGTCAGTTCAGGCACCGAAGCCACCATGAGCGCCATTCGTCTGGCACGCGGCTATACTGGCCGTGACAAGATCGTAAAGTTTGAGGGCTGCTATCACGGCCACTCCGACTCCCTGCTGGTAAAGGCAGGCTCCGGCGCTCTGACCCTGGGCGAGCCCAGCTCGCCCGGCGTACCCGCTTCATTGGCCGAGCACACCCTCACCCTGGATTACAACAACCTGGATCAGGTGCAGGAGACCTTCAACAAGATGGGCGAACAGATTGCCTGCATCATCGTGGAACCTGTCGCAGGCAATATGAACTGCATCCCGCCCGTTGCCGGTTTTCTAGAGGGGCTGCGCGAGGTCTGCGACCAATACGGTGCAGTATTGATTTTTGATGAGGTGATGACCGGTTTCCGTGTTTCTCTAGGCGGCGCACAGGGCCACTACGGCATCACCCCAGACCTAACCACCCTAGGCAAAGTTATTGGCGGCGGCATGCCGGTAGGCGCCTTTGGTGGAAGACGTGACATCATGGAGAAGATCGCACCACTCGGCCCCGTCTACCAGGCTGGCACCCTCTCAGGCAACCCAGTCGCCATGGCCGCCGGGCTACAGACACTGGAACTGATCGCCACACCCGGTTTTTATGATGTGCTCTCAGCCATTACAGAGAAACTGGCCAGTGGATTGGTTGTTCAAGCCGAGAAGGCCGGTGTCCCACTTACCTACAACCAGGTGGGTGGCATGTTCGGCATCTTCTTCACCGATGCCCCCTCTGTAGAAAACTTTGCCCAGGCTACTGCCTGCGACCAGGAGGCCTTCAAGCAATTTTTCCACGCCATGCTGAATCGCGGTATCTACATGGCCCCATCATCCTACGAAGCAGGTTTTGTCTCTGCCGCGCATAGCGATGATGACATTACCGCCACCCTGGAGGCAGCTGAGGCTGCTTTTGCCGAGATTGCCTAAAGGCAGGCACAAGGAGCAAGAGACAAGGAGGAAAAATAGCCCACTCCTTGCACCTTGTCTCTTATACCTTGCGCCTTAATATAGATGACTGAGCTACTGCAGCAGCTCCTGGAGTGGATCGCTCTACACCCCGTCTGGGCGGGCATCGTTATATTCCTTGTTGCCATGGGCGAATCCCTGGCAGTTGTTGGCATGCTGATACCGGGTGCCGCCATGATGATCGGCTTTGGCGCACTGATCAGCAACGGCACGCTTGAATTCTGGCCCACCTGCAGCTGGGCGATTGCCGGCGCCATTGCAGGCGATGGCATCAGCTTCCTACTGGGCCACCGCTATCGCGAACAGCTCACCCAAATCTGGCCATTCAGCAAGCACCCAAAATCACTTGAACGGGGCATTGCTTTCTTTCAGCGCTACGGTGGTAAGAGCGTAGCCATTGGCCGTTTTGTCGGCCCGACCCGCGCCATCATCCCATTGGTGGCAGGTATGATGGGCATGCCACCCGGCCGTTTCATCATCGCCAATGTCATCTCAGCACTGGCCTGGGCGCCACTCTATCTACTGCCTGGCATGGTATTGGGTGCCTCCTTGGGGCTGGCCTCAGAGGTCGCTGTCCGGCTGGTCATTCTGTTGCTGCTGCTGGTGATACTGATCTGGCTTTTGATCTGGGGTATCAAACACCTCTTTTTACTCCTCCACCCTCACGCTTCTAGCTGGGTGCAGGCCGCTTTCAGATGGAGTCAAGACCATCCCAAGTTGAAAAACCTGGCAGGAGCATTGGCAGACCCCCAGCACCCACAAGCCAAGGGGCTGACAATCCTGGCAACCCTGCTCATTATCACCACCGGGCTCTCTGCGCTCATTCTGACTGCAGCCGTCACCAACGACGGACTGGGTATCGACCAGGCATTGCTGCATGGCATTCAAAGCCTGCGCACCCCCTGGGCCGATCACCTGATGATCCATTTCACGCACTTGGCAGACATCCCTGTCATTGCCGCTCTAGCACTGGGCGTGCTTATTTTTCTAATCTGGCAGCAACATTGGAACACCATTGGCTACTGGCTGGCCGCTGTCAGTTTTGGCTTTCTGGCCTCCATCATCCTGAAATACAGCATCCAACTCCCCCGGCCTGACATCGGCATTAGCGGACTCAGCCCCTACGGCTTCCCCAGCAGCCACACACTACGAGCCACCGTCATCTTTGGCTTTCTCTCCATTGTAATTGCACGTTCTGTAACACCATTGCACCGCTGGCTACCCTATAGCCTGGCTGCACTTTTGGTTCTGCTGGTAGCACTCTCCAGGCTCTATCTTGGCGTTCATTGGTTTTCTGATGTGATTGCCAGCATAAGCCTTGGCCTGGCCTGGGTGACACTACTCGGCATTGCCTATCATCGACATACAGCCGTGCTCACCCATTGGCGTAGCCTCTCACTGTGCTCCATCACACTGCTGGCATTCATAACTGGAATACAAGCCTGGCATGGCCATGAAGCAGATATAAGCCTCTATACACCCACGCAAAAAACAGCATTTGTTGATGCTTCAGAGTGGTGGGATAAAGGCTGGCAAAAACAGGCGACTCTCCGGCAGGACATTCGAGGCAAACATGATCATCCACTCTATCTGCAATATGCTGGAACACTGGAGGGGCTTAAAAAAGAACTGGTACAAAAGGGCTGGCAACAGGCCGATGATCTACAGTGGGATGACGCTTTAAAGCTACTCTCACCCTCTCTTTCTCTTCAAGCACTGCCCGTGCTACCCCAGGTGCACAATGGCCAGCATGAGCAGCTAACGATGGTTAAACCCGCTACTGATAATAGGCGGCTGGTGCTGCGACTCTGGTCATCCAACACTGTACTCATGCCCAGTCATCAACCCCTTTGGGTAGGCAATGTCACCCATCAGCAGCACACCCATACACTGGCTCTTTTACACTATGCCGCGACCTCCCCGGACTTCCTTACTCCAATGAAAATCTTATATGCAGACATCACCAGCCTGATGCACAAAAAGGCCACCCCCTATCTTCTAGTGATGGATAAGTCATTACAGACTGAATAGCCATTACCTGCACAGCATGACCACTTTTAATTCCCCGCTTAATGACTTTTTCCCAGAACCACGTGGATATCCGCAAAAGAAAGGTTATAGTGCCCGGCTACATAGCAACAGATGGATCTAACTCATTTTATAGAACTTAAGCCAACTAAACACAATGAATAGACCCAAGCAAAGCAACCCGCTGGTCATTATGCTGGCCGTGATACTCACCTGGTCGATGCAAGGCATAGTTTTCGCCGCTCATCCAACAACTCCCCAGACAAAACCCCTGAATCCTCAATCCCAACGCACCTATGTGGTGGGATTTGCCCAAGACACCTTGAGCAACGACTGGCGCACCGCGCAGGTTCAGGAGCTGCAACAGGCACTGGCCCAATATCCATTTATCCATTTCATCTATACCGATGCTCAGGGACAAACAGCCAAACAGATTTTGGACATTGAGGATCTGATCACTCGAGGCATCGATCTGCTAGTCACCAGTCCTCGTGATGCCAAGGCCCTGACACCCGTCATCTCCAAGGCCTACCACCAGGGCATACCTGTTGTACTGCTGACACGGCACATCGAGAGCGAGGACTACACCCTCTTCATTGGCGGCAATGATTTGGCAATAGGCCAGCAGGCCGCCCGTTATCTTCAGAAGAGACTGGCGGGCCACGGCAGGATCCTGATGCTGAAAGGAGTCCCTACCGCTTCAACAACAATCAACAGGACATTGGGGTTTAAACAGGAGATTATTAAACAGGACGGTATGAAAATCATCGCAGAAAAAACCGCCAACTACCTGCGCAATGATGCTATTCACGCCATGGAGGAGGTACTCAATGCCGGCATTCAATTCGACGCTATCTACGCCCAAAGCGACAGCATGGCCCATGGGGCTCGCATGGCCCTGCGAAAGGCGGGGATCAACCCACGCGATATTCCAATTGTAGGGATCGATTACATCTCCGAAGCGCGTGAAGCAATGCGCACTGGTGAGCAGGATATTAGCTTCACCTACCCCACCGGCGGCCGTGAAGGTGCAGAAAACATCGTCAAGATCCTACGCGGTGAGCCGATACCAAAAGAGATACTTCTGGACTCCATCATGATTACTCCTGACAACATGGAGCAGTTTGACCCCATCTTTTAACTATGGCACCTCCCTTAAAGCTCAACCATAAGCTACTGTTATTCTGGCTCGGCTCCGTCCTAACCTCCCTTCTTCTGGTTGGCGGTATATTTGACAGGCTGGTCACAAATCTACATGAGGAGCACGCCCAGGAGCAGATTCAGGAGGGGTTTGATGCCCTTTCCAAATGGCTGCAAAACCACAGAAAACACATCCTGGAAAACGGCAAGCTTCTGGCTGAACGCCCGGATATCGTGGCCTCCACCAGTATGATCAGCAACTACCAGGATATCTCAAACTACCAACCGCTTACCTTTGATCCGGAAAAGAAGGCCCTCAGCCAGGAGCTGGCCCAGCAGGCACAACTGAGCAAACTCGGCCAAATTGCCATCTATGATGCAAATCTAAGGCCCGTCAGTTTCTATCTTTCCGATAATCAGCCCCAGGGCGGAATAGGTTATATCACCTATCGCAAAGGCAACCCCATCACATTAATGTCTCAGAAAAACGGGGGCAACCACAAAGAACTCAGCACACTACCAGCCTCACTTTTAGCTCCCCATCCAGCAGCAGGGGAACCACGCACCTACACCCATGTGCACGGAAGCCAAAATGGGATTATCATTGAGGCCTATACTCCGATAATGCGCCACCATCCCGATGGCACCAGCCAGTTTGTCGGCATGTTGGTGATAGCGGACACCCTGGCTGATGGTTTCATTAAAACTATATCCCAGCAGACCCATCTAGCCTTTACGCTCTCCCTGGGCAATATCCAGCTCGGCATGCCCTATAGCGGCTATAGCCTGGAGACCGCCAGGAACGCCCCCATCTTGAGTTCAACAACAGGCTACGGCAACACTAAATGGCTGCCAATTCCACACCGTGACTATTATTTAGGCACCCTACTCTATCCCCTGGAAGAGGGAGCACAGGCAGCATTTACCTTTGGCACTGAAAAAACCAAACTGGCATCTGCACTGGCTGCCTTCCGCCAAGCTGCACTGTGGGGGCTGGTATTGGTCGGAATCAGCTTTCTTCCTTTTGGCCTGATTTTCCTGCGCAACACCGTTTCCAAACCCGTTTCTGATCTGGTCAAAAGAATTGAGGCATTGAAGAGCGGTGATTACAGCCCCTCGCCTACCACTACACGCAAGGATGAAATGGGATTTCTAACCCTCTCATTCGATGGCATGGCACAGGCAATACAGACACGTGAGAATGAACTTCAGAAACTCTCCTGCGCCATCGAGCAGAGCCCGGCCGCAGTATTGATCACAGATCCTCAAGGCACTATCGAATATGTAAACCCCAGGTTTTGTGAAACTAATGGCCGCTCGAGCCATCAGGTCATTGGTAAAAACCCACGCATTCTAAAATCCGGGCAGACTCCAATAGAAGTCTACCAGGATCTATGGCAAACAATCACAACAGGTGAAGAGTGGCATGGCACACTGTTAAATAGGAAGAAGGGTGGTGAACTTTACTGGGAATATATCTCAATATCTTCCATCAAGGCAGCAGACGGAAGCATTGCACATTTTGTTGCAGTTAGCGAAGACATCACTGAACGCAAGATAGCGGAGGAGGAGCGCCTGCGCTTCCGCATGGCATTGGATACATCAAGCGACTGTATCTTCCTCATCAACCCAGAGACCATGCGTTTTGTCGATTTTAATCAGACTGTTTTAGGCTGCATGGGATATAGCAAGGATGAGCTATTAACAATGGGGCCACACGATATTAAACCCGAATTTTCCCGGGTTCAGCTGCAATCTCACTTTTATAAAATCATCAAAAGCGATGATAAAAACGGAGGACTTGCAACAGTCCATGAGCGCAAGGATGGCACTCAGTTTCCCGTTGAAGTGAGGCTGAGTGCACTGCAGCAAAAGGATGGAAGCTGGCTCATCATCGCATTAACCCGTGATATAACCGAGCGCAAACAGGCCGAGAAAAAGATCGCCTATCAGGCCTACTATGATGCCCTAACCGACCTGCCTAATCGCAAGCTTTTATATGACCGGCTTGAGATGGAGGTCACCCGTTCCAAACGCTGGGGACATGTAAGCGCACTCTTGTTTCTGGATCTGGACAATTTCAAGGTCATCAATGACTCACTGGGGCATCAGGCCGGTGAGGACATATTGCAGCATGTAGCAAACTGCTTGAAATCCATCCTCCGGGGAGAAGATACCGCAGCCCGGATCGGAGGCGATGAGTTTGTCATCCTCCTCTCCGAAATCAGTGACGATCCCGATACAGCACTGACTGAAACACAAACAATCATAAATGAGATACAGAAAGCACTAACGACACCCTGCCATACCAGCGGCCACGACCTTGTCACCACCGCCAGCATAGGCGCTGCTCTTTTTCCACTGGAAGAGGAGAGTGCAGATGACATCATGAAGCAGGCCGACCTGGCCATGTACCGCGCCAAAGACCGTGGACGCAATACCTTTCAGTTCTATATGCCAAGCATGCAGATTGCAGCCACCGAACGGCTGATCATGGAAAACAATCTGCGCACCGCCATTCAGCAGGAGCAGCTGAGTCTATATTTCCAACCTCAGGTGGAGTTGAACGGCCGCATTATAGGAGCTGAATGCCTGGTACGCTGGATTCATCCAAAACAGGGCGTCATATCACCTGGAAAATTTATCCCGGTTGCTGAAGAGACAAACCTCATTCTAGAGATTGGCAAGTGGGTTTTACAGCAGGCCTGCAGGCAGCTAAAACAATGGCAGGATACAGAGGGCGAGATGCCAATAAAGCGACTGGCTGTCAACATCAGCTCCAAGGAGTTTAGCCAGCCCCACTTCGTGGCGCAGGTTAAAGAGATTCTGAAGGAGACCGGAGCCAACCCCAATGGCCTGGAGCTGGAGGTCACCGAAAGCATGTTGATTAGTAATGTGGAAGAGACTATTGCAAAGATGCTTGCTCTTCAGGAGCTTGGCGTTCACTTCTCTATCGATGATTTTGGCACTGGCTACTCATCGCTGGCCTACCTTAAACAGCTGCCTCTGGATAAGCTCAAAATTGATCAATCCTTTGTACGCAATATTACTGAGGACCCAAGCAATGCAGCTATAGTTGACACCGTTATTACAATGGCGGGCAATCTGGGCCTTGAGGTCATCGCCGAGGGGGTAGAGACAGAGGCTGAGCTGGGATATCTGTCCAGTA
>Ga0316187_10002612_pt1 | contig 15679 bp, 12 predicted proteins | sample CroRivburrow1_MG_FD_204927 | JGI IMG/M metagenome (GOLD analysis project Ga0316187, IMG submission 204927) | Coastal sediment microbial communities from Maine, United States - Cross River worm burrow 1 | ecosystem: Environmental > Aquatic > Marine > Coastal > Sediment | place: USA: Maine... | reverse complement strand
CGATCCCGACCAGCGGGTTGTTCAGTCCCTTCATCGCGTCGACGAATGGCTCGTATTGCCGCAGCGGTTCCATCGCATCGGCCATAACCGCCAGGCCGAAGAACAGAAGCCCGATGCCGAAGACCGCTGTGCCCCAGGCTCGGCGCACCTCATTGCGGCCAAAGAACATCGTCGCAAACCCGACCGCGACCGGCAGCAAGGCATACTTGGTCACCTTGAAAGCGATGAGTTGGGCCGTAATGGTTGAACCGACGTTGGCGCCGAGGATCACCCCGATGGCCTGCGCCAGGGTCATCAGACCGGAGGTCGTGAACCCGACGACCAGCACCGTCGTGACAGAAGACGACTGGATGATTGCAGTTATCGCGGCCCCGGTGGCCGCACCGGCGACACGATTAGACGTGAGCCGGGTAAGGACCCCGCGCAAGCGGTCTCCGGCGACGACTTTTAGTGCCGCGGTCATCCTGTCCATCCCATGCAGGAATAGCGCCAGGCCGCCGAACAGCGTGATGCTCAGAATGAACCAATCGATCTCGGTGGCGACGGTGAGCGGTTCCGCCGCCGCAACCACATTGCCGAGTTCCACAATCACATCCCGCAAGGTACCCGGTCGAAGGGCATCTCAGCGGTCAAACGCCTCACGAATCGCCCATCCCGGCAGCCTTGGCTCGATCCCAGAGTGAATCGAGTTCGCTGAGTGACATCGCGGACATGTCCCCGTCGCCGACCTCGGCCTCGATCCAGCGGAAGCGCTCCTCGAAGCGGGCCGTGGCGGCGCGTATCGCCAGCTCGGGTTCGACGCCCAGGTGGCGAGCCACGTTGACGGTGGCAAACAGCACATCGCCCAACTCAGCGTCCGTTCGTGCTTGGTCACCGACGGCTTCGGAGAGTTCCGCGATCTCCTCCATCAGCTTGGCCATGACGGGTTCGAACTCCGGCCAATCGAACCCGACCGAGGCGGCGCGGCGCTGGATCTTCTCGGCCCGCGCCAACCCGGGAAGCGCCTCCGGCACGTCGTCCATGGTTGAATCGCGCCGTTTCTCGACGGTCTTGAGCCGTTCCCAGTTGGCCTCGACGGCGGCGGCGTCGTCAAGCTCGAGGTCACCGAACACGTGCGGATGGCGGGCCACGAGCTTACGCCGGATACCCTCGGCGATCTCCTCTACATCGAAAGCACCTGTCTCGCGCGCCATGGTGGCGTGGAACACCACCTGCAGCAGCAGGTCCCCGAGTTCTTCTTCAACCGCGGCGTATGCACCGAAGTCCGGCTCTCCACCCGGAGCGTCTCGCGGCAGCTCGAGTACCGCGTCGACGGTCTCGTAGGTCTCCTCCAGCAGGTGCTTGAGAAGGCTGTGGTGGGTCTGCTTGCGATCCCACGGGCACTCTTCTCGCAACACGCGATTGATTTGAATGAGGCCAAACCAGCCCACCTGCTGTGCATCGAGAAAAGCGCTGGTGCGCGGCCCCGTCGCGGCCCGGGGCAGCTTCTCAACTGTCGTCTCCGTGATCGACTCGGTGGGCGAACCCAGGTCGGTCAGCACCCTGATCGGAGTGTCGTGGGCCAGCACCCGACCAAGCTCGGCAGCCAGATCGGCCGCCGTGCCGGCCGTGTCCAACTGCGTGAGCAGGGTCGGTATGTGGAGCGGCAGCGGATCAGGCAACGCACGGGCATCCAGCACCTGGAGACCGTCGGTGATCGGGTCCACGCCGATCCGGTCAAACGCCAGGTCGAGAAAGCTCTCACCCGGGTGAATCTCCACGGCGCGGTTCTCGGCGAGCGCGATCTCGCGGATCAGCGGCACGGTCCGCTCCCCTACCAGGGCGCTCCCCGGCACCGCATAGACCACGTCGCCGCTGACGGCACACACCCTCTGCGCAATCGCCCGATAGAGGCTGTTGTAGTCGGCGGCCGCCTCATAGATGTCGTCGCAACCAATAACCGGGCGCATCGCGGCAAGCTCGGTCGCCGCCGGGTGATCGAGCGTTCGCGCCACGACCGTGGCCGCATCAGCACGCAGCGCTGCCAGCGCCCGGGGAGCAACTCGTTCCAGCCCGGCCGGCCCGAGGCCAACAATCGTGATCATCACTGCCCCGGCGGGATGATGCCGTTGCCGGCGGTAGACCAGCGGCCGACAGCGTCGGCGACGGAGATGTCCGAGTCCCTGACAACCTCGTTGAACCATGGCGTGAAGAAACTACTGAGGGTTGCTCCCGGGAGGTAGAAGAGCGGGTCGTCGGTCACTTCTTCCAGAGTGGGAGGGCCGGTGCGTTGATCGACGAGGATCACGTGGTAACCGAACTCACTCTGCACCGGTCCGACAACCACGTTGAGGGGCGCCGCGACCGCAGCCAGAGCAACGGGCGGAGTCAGCCCGCCGAAAGTCACCGGACAGCCGCCGACATAATCGCCGGCCGAGACGGTGTCGACCGTCAGCTCATCGGCCAGGGAGACAAAGTCCTCGCCCGCATTGAGCCGAACCATGACTGCCTCAGCCTCGGCCTCTGAATCCACCAGGATGTGGCGCACACACCCCGCCGTGAGGTCTTGAGGCGTATCCGCGAGAATGCCCTCGACAAATCCGTCTTCTTCTCGAATCAGGGCCGCGGCCACCTCGTCGCGCAACAGGGACAGTTCCGCCTGAGTCCGCGCGTAGGCCTCCGTGGTGTCTTCGTCTGCCGCCAACTCCGCGAACATTGGCTGCCATTGCTGCGGCGGATCGGCCAGACGATCGTCAACCTCCGCTTCGGTCACACTGATCCCGAACTCAGTTTCGGCTTGCTGGGTGATCGCCACCCGGAACACGTTTTCGCTGAGGTCGTTGCGGAAGCCCTCCGTGTCGACCTCGATACCGCTGTGATAGCTCTCGCGGAGTGAAGCCATGAAATCGGAGGTGATCGACTCACCGTTGACGGTGGCAACGGCCGACGACTGGTCACCGCACGCTCCGGCGACGAGCGCGGCGGCCAGAACGGCGCATGCGAGGCGAAGTTTCATGAGTCACTTTCGGAAGGGGGAGGCCACATTCTATGGAGAAAGGCAAATAGCGAGTCCATAAGCGGCTCCGGCGGCTTCGGGATGAACAGCACATCGCCACGCAGCACGGCCCCCGGGGAAATCCGCTGCAATCGGACCTCCTGGGAGACCGACACCGCGATTGGGCGGAGCCGTATCTCATCACGGACCGCGACGATCTCCGCCAGACCGATGCGTATCGCTTCGTCGCGGAGGCGGGCAACCCCGACCAGGGCGGCCGCCGGCTCCGGAAGCTCTCCAAACCGGTCGCGCCACTCGGCGAGCACATCGTCGATGGCCTCAGCCGTCAACGCGTCCGCGAGACGCCGGTAGGCCTCGATGCGGTTCGATCCGGGCGGCACATAGTCGTCCGGAAGGTGGGCGTCGATCGGCAGGTCGATGCGGACGTCGGGTGTCTCGACCTTGGGCGGAACGTCACCGCGCAATTCGCCAACGGCGTCGGCAACCAGCTCCACGTACATCTCGAAGCCGACCGCGGCAATGTGGCCGGCCTGGATCTCCGAAAGGATCGAGCCGGCTCCGCGAATCTCCAGATCGCGCATCGCCAGATCGAATCCAGAGCCGAGAGTGCTGAACTCGCCGATAGCTTCGAGACGCCGGTAGGCATCCTCGCTGAGGGACTGCTCGGGCGGATGAAACAGGTACGCGTAAGCCCGCTGGTTAGAGCGCCCCACCCGGCCACGCAGCTGGTACAGCTGGGCGAGCCCGAGCCGATCGGCCCGCTCGATGAGCAAGGTGTTCACCTGCGGAAGGTCGAGCCCGGATTCGATGATCGTCGTCGCCACCAGAACGTCGTACTCGCGATTCCAGAAGTCGAACATAACCTGCTCGAGCTGGCTCTCGCTCATCTGCCCGTGAGCCACCGCATAGCGGGCATCGGGGACGAGGTGGCGAAGCCGCTGAACGGCATGGTCGATCGACTGCACCCGATTGTGCACGTAGAAAACCTGGCCCTCTCGCAGCATCTCGCGCCGGATCGCCGCCGAGACCGTGCGTTCATCGAACGGTCCCACATAGGTCAGGATCGGATGGCGATCTTCCGGCGGCGTTCGGATGTGGCTCACGTCGCGAATCCCCGTGAGTGCCATCTCGAGCGTGCGGGGAATCGGGGTGGCGGTCAGGGTCAGCACATCAACCGAGGCTCGCAGGCGGCGCAGTCTGTCCTTGGCGGCAACACCGAACCGCTGCTCCTCGTCGACGACCACAAGCCCGAGCCGGGAAAACGCGACATCGTCGGACAGCAGCCGATGGGTGCCGATCACGACGTCGACATCACCGCTACGCAGCCCGGCAACCACCTCCTTCTGCTCCTTCGCGGTGAGAAAGCGGCTCAGCATCTCTACCCGCACCGGGTAAGGCTCGAAACGATCGGTGAACGTGGTGTGGTGCTGCTGGGCCAACAAAGTGGTCGGCACGAGCACCACCACCTGGTGCCCGCTCTGTACAGCCTTGAAGGCAGCCCGGATGGCCACCTCCGTCTTGCCGAAGCCGACATCGCCGAAGATCAGCCGGTCCATCGGGCCTTCCGCCTCCATGTCGGCCTTCACGTCAGTGATCGCAGTCAACTGGTCGGGAGTCTCCTCATAGGGGAACGACCCTTCGAACTCGGCTTGCCAGGGCGTGTCGCCATCAAAAACAATGCCTTTGGCGGCGGCGCGTTCGCGATACAGCGCTACCACCTGCTCGGCAACGATCGCAACCGCCTGCCGCACGTTGCTCCGGGTAGTCGCCCAATCGGTCCCGCCCATACGCGACAGCCGGGGAATCTCGCCTCCGGTGTAGCGACGAACCGCCGCCAGCTGATCGGTGGGGACATAGAGCCGATCCTCGCCGTGATAAGCCACCAACAGGTAGTCGCGCTCGACGCCGGCCATCTCGCGGTGGACCAGGCCTTCAAAACGGCCTATCCCGTGCGTGCGATGCACCACGAAGTCACCCGGCTTCAGATCGCGGTACTCCTCGTCGGCTCCACGCCGCCGGCCCCGTCCGGCGCGATGGGAGCGGCGCCGGCCGGCAATGGCCTGCTCCCCCAGCACCGCCAACCGCATCTCAGGGGCAACAAACCCATGGTGGATCCCGGTAGGAACGATGGCGGTGGCGATCTCGTCGAGTGAGTCGACGACGTCGAGGCCCAGCCCAGCCTCAGCCAGCACTCGGGCGACCCGGGAAGCCGCTGCGGCTCCGTCCATCGCAACGACAGCGTCAATGCCCGTCGTGGCGAGCCGCTTGAGCCCCTGAGCGACGGACTCGGCGTTCCCCGGCGTGGCGTCGAGCCCGCGCATCTCGAATCCCGTATCCTCCGGCCCCCGGGCCTGGGCCGGAGCAAACAGGGCATCCTCCGGCGGGTTCCACGCCAGGTAGAGATCGGGGTGTTCGCCGGCCTCGGGAGCACCTGTCCCCCAAGTCACCGATAGCGCGGCGGCGAGGTCGGCTTCCTCGGTGAGCAGATCGGCAGCGCGGGTACCGGCCCGGTCCGGGTCGAAGATGACGACCTGCGCGCCTATATCTGCTGCCTGGTGAAACATCGAGCGCGCCCCGGTGAGCCATGGCAGCCACGACTCGATGCCGGCGAAGGTGACCCCGGCTGCGACACGGTCCCAGGTTTCCACGGCCCACAGCTCGGTCGCGGCCAGCTCGTGGGCCCGCTCCGCCAGTTCGGCGTCGATGCGCACCTCGCGTGCCGGGTAGATCTCAACTGCGTCGATCGTCTCGGCGGCCCGCTGGGTCGCCACGGAGAACGAACGGATGTCGTCGATCTCGTCGCCCCAAAACTCCGCCCTGACCGGCTCGTATCCCTGAGCAGGAAAGACGTCGATGATCCCGCCGCGGACTGCGAACTCACCACGTGACTCGACTCGATCGGTGCGGTGGTACCCGGCACCTGCCAGGGCGGCGACCACCGACTCGAAGTCTTCAGTATCCCCGGCCCGCAGCGTTGTCGGGGCCACCGGGGCGGGGCTGAGCCGCTGAGTCACGGCGCGAACCGATCCGACGACCACAGTGTGGCTCCCGGCCCGAAGCTGGTGGCGAGCGACCGCCCGATGAGCCATCGTGATCATGTTCGGCGAGACGTGCTCGAAAGGCAGCGTCTCCCAGGCCGGGAGGAGCACAACATCTTCAGTGAACAGCATCAGATCGTCGACAAGGTCCTCAGCTTCACGTTCACCGGGTACGACCGCCAGGATCGGCGCCTCCGAATGGGCCTGGATGCCGCCCAAAACGAACGCTCGCATCGCTGCGGGCACAACAAAGCGCCCCGGCATGTCGGGAACATGACCCGGAGTAAAACGATCTAGAAGCCTGGATAGCGGAGCTGTCACGGCTGCGGCATCGTACAGGCTCGGTGGGGGCACCGGACCATCCCGACCATTCTTGCTTAGATTCAGGCGGATACGCAGGAACGGACGAAGGTGATTCTCTAGCGGACCCGCAGAACTGAGCCGAAGTGGCGGAAGTAATCCCAGGCCGACAGCAGGGTGAAGAAGACTGCCACCAGCATCACCCATTCATCGAGAAAGTAGGGCCCCCATTCGGTGGCAGGGCGAAGCATCGCAAGCCCGATGGCAGAGAACTGGAACACGGTCTTCCCCTTGCCCCACATGCTCGGCGGCACCGCCGACTTCTCGAGCGCAGCGACCCCGCGCAGGCCCATCACGGCAAGTTCGCGACCGATGATGATGAAGGCCGCCCACGACCAAGCCCGACCGACCTCGATGAGCACCAACAAGCTGCCTGTGACCAAAACCTTGTCGGCCACCGAGTCGAGGAAGGCCCCGAGCACCGTCGTGATCTGCCAGCGACGAGCCAGGTAGCCGTCGGCGAAGTCGGTCAGCGCAGCAACCGTAAATACGACGAACGCGATCCCGAAAGCGCCGTCAACCCGATCCGACAGCAGCACCAACGCCATCACGACCGGTGTGAGCAGGATTCGCGCTACTGCCAGCCAGTTTGGAACATTCATCGCCGGTGATGCTATCGCTTCAGCGCTCCGCGGTGTGGTCTAGCCAGCCCAGGCTCTTCGATACCGCCTTTTGCCACGATCCGTACAGGCGCTCCCGGTCCTCCTCTGTCATCTGCGGCTCGAACCTGGTGTCCTCCGCCCAATTGGATCGCAATGCGTCCGGGTTCTGCCAGTAGCCCACCGCCAGGCCGGCGGCGTAGGCAGCTCCGAGCACGGTCGTCTCCGTGACGACGGGCCGGATCACCGGCACTCCGAGGATGTCGGCCTGGAACTGCATCAGTAGATCGTTGGCCACCATGCCGCCATCGACCTTCAGTGATTCGAGGCTGATCCCAGCGTCGGCTCTCATGGCGTCGAGCACATCCCGGGTCTGAAATGCGGTGGCTTCGAGGACCGCACGGGCGATGTGAGCCTTGTTGGCGTACCTGGTGAGCCCGGTGAACACGCCGCGCGCATCGTCCCGCCAGTACGGAGCGAACAGGCCGGAAAACGCGGGTACGAAGTAGACGTCACCGTTGTCCTCGGCCTGGAGAGCCAGCGCCTCGATGGCGGCGGCGTCCGTGATGAGGCCGAGGTTGTCGCGCAGCCACTGCACTCCGGCTCCCGCAATCGCAACAGAACCCTCCAAGGCATAGCGCGCCTTGCCGGGACCGACCTGATAGGCGACGGTAGTGAGTAGCCCGTTCTCGGATCGCACCGGCCGGGTCCCGGTGTTCACCAACAGAAAACACCCCGTGCCGTACGTGTTCTTAGCCTCGCCCGGGCCGAACGCCACCTGACCGAACATGGCTGCCTGCTGATCGCCGAGAATCCCCGCCAATGGCACTCCATCGAGCACTCCGGTACAGCGACCAACGGTGCCGACCGAGGGCACGATGTCTCCGAGCAGGCTGCGGGGAACACCGATACCGGCAATCAGCTCGTCATCCCATCTCAACGATTCGAGATCCATGAGCATGGTCCGGCTGGCATTGGTCACATCGGTGGCGTGGCGGCCGGTCAGGTTCCACACCAGCCAGCTGTCCATCGTCCCGAACGCCAGCTCACCAGTCGTTGCACGCGCTGCCAGATCGGGATCATTGTCGAGCAGCCAGCGAATCTTGGGGCCGGAGAAGTAGGTGGCAAGCGGTAGGCCGCTCTTGTGTTGAAACCGGCTCGGTCCGGCCTCATTGCCGAGCTCACGGACCAGGCCGGCGGTTCGGGTGTCCTGCCACACGATCGCAGGCGTCACCGGTTCACCGGTAGCGCGGTCCCACAGCACCGTGGTCTCCCTCTGATTGGTGATGCCGACCGCCGCGAGCGCCGCCGGCTCAATCCCTGCAGCCGCCAGGCCCTCGGTCACAACCGCCTGGGTGTTCGCCCAGATCTCTCCAGCATCATGCTCTACCCATCCGGGTTGCGGGTAGATCTGCTCGTGCTCTTGCGAGGCGACCGCCACAAGCGATCCGCTGCGGTCGATCACAGCGAAGCGGGTACTGGTGGTTCCCTGATCGATGGCTCCCACAAACTCGCCCACCGGCGCCTCCCTTCGTCGCGACCTACTGTCCTCGCACGATCTCTCCGGCTTGCTGGCGAGCCTCGGCTCCCCCGACTTTGACGAAGATCTCGATGATGTCGGCTCCATACTGGCGGAGCAGATCGATATCGTCCCGCTCTTTCTTGGCGAACCGCTTCAACACGAAGGCAGCCGGGTCCATCCGGCCCGGCGGCCGGCCGACCCCACACTTCAGTCGCCAGAAGGCCTCATCGCTGAGAGAGCGGATAATCGAGGCGATCCCGTTGTTGCCGCCCGATCCCCTCCCTTCTTGCACACGGAGTTTGGCAAACGGCAGATCGATGTCGTCGTGCACGATCAATACCCGATCGAGCGCAATCCCGAAGTAGCGGATCAGCGGCGCGACCGCCTCGCCCGACTCGTTCATGAACGTGAACGGTCGCGCCAGGACGGCACGATTTCCATCGAAGTTGAGCTCGGCGATTTCGGCACGAATTCGAGGCGCCTTCTTGAAACGGGCTCGATGGCGTTCGGCAAGAGTGGCGACAACGTCGCCACCCAGGTTGTGTCGGGAGTGCTCGTAGCCCTCGCCCGGGTTGCGCAGTCCGACAACGAGTGCCGCTGACGCAGGTACGGCTAGCCCTCGCCGTCGGAGGCGTCGCCCTCGACAGGCGCTTCGCCTTCGACAGCTTCGCCTTCTTCGCCCTCGAGCAGTTCGCCCTCTTCGCCTTCGAGCAGTTCTTCTTCGACGACTTCCTCGATCCGGGGAGCGAGAACGGTGAGCACTGTTCGATCCATCTCGTCGAGATACTCCACACCCTCGAGGACCGGCAGATCGCTCACCTTGATGGAATCGCCGATTCGAAGATGGGCAATCTCATAGGAGATCGATGTCGGAATCGCCATCGGCAACGCCGAGATGCTGACCGTGCCGGCGATGGCCTCGACGAAGCCGCCCTCCATGTGGACACCTTCCGGAATCCCCAAGGGTTCGAGGGTAACGTCCGCCACGATTGCTTCATCGAGGGCCACCCGGATCAGGTCGAGGTGGGTGATGTCTCCTCGCACCGGATCACGCTGGATCTCGCGAGCCACGGTGAGCAGCCCTTCGCCGCCTTCGATCTGGAGGTCGATGAGGGCGTTGAGCCCCGCCTCGGTGTGCAGAGCGGAGAAGAGCTCCTTGACATCCAGGGTCACAGAGCGGGCATCCATGCCGCGTCCGTAGATCGTCGCCGGGATGAGTCCGGCGTGGCGCAACCGGCGGGCCGGCCGGGAGCCGGACTCTGTTCGCTCGGCGGCGCGCAGCGTGATCTGATCCATTGTAAAAGAACTCCTGATAGCGACCGAGACCGGGGCGCGTGCGAAAGCAGCCGCCTGCCGGTCTTGCGGCAGACATTATGGGCACAGGGAGCGCCGAGAGCAAAAGGGATGAATCAGAAGCCAGAAGCCAGAAGTCGGAAGTCGGAAGTCAGTATCGGCTTCGCCTTCGAACCTCTGGCCGGGGACGACGGTACTTTGGGATCGCGGCTGTTGCATTCGAAACGTTCGAACCGAATGGTCCTCGCTGCCGGCCCACATGTGCAACGGCTCTGATCGCAATCGACCCGATCCAAGCCGCTCTCTGATTACATCACATCGAGCGTTCGTCTCTGACGGTGGGCGCCGAGGCGGCGATGGCGTTCGTAGGGGAAGACCTCGATCGTCTCGCCGCTCTTGACTCGCTCCTGGGTGCGGTGCCAGAAGCGCACTCCGAAGAGATCCGAGTGGTGATAGTCGAAGACATCTCGTAGTTCCTCACGGAGGCCGAGGAACCTGGTGAACTCCTCCGGGAAGACGTCGTCGTCACCAACCCCGAACCACGGCGTCGCCGACATCTCGTCGTTGGGGTTGTCGGTCTCGGGCATCTCACGGAACTTGCACCGCGTAAGTTCGGTGATCTCGTCGTAGTCGTAGAATACGACGCGCCCGGTGCGGGTCATGCCGAAGTTTTTCAACAACATGTCACCTGGGAAGATGTTGGTCGCCGCCAGGTTCTTGATGGCACGGCCGTAGTCCACGATCGCAGCCCGGGCTTTGACCGGGTTCGCCTCCCGAACGTAGATGTCGAGCGGGATGACCCGGCGCTCGACGTAAACATGGTGAAGGGTCACCGATTCGTCATCGATCGTCACGGTGCGAGCTGTCTCAGCCTCGAGCTCGGCAATCAGCTCGTCTGTGAAGCGGTCGCGGTCGAACCTGAGCTGCTCGAACTCCTGGGCGTCAACGAGTCGGCCGGCCCGATCGTGCCGGAACACTAAGCGGTACTTTGCCATGATCTCGCGACGTGTCGTCTGCTTGGGAAAGGGGAAGCGGTCTCTGATGATCTTGAAGACCACATCGAACCCCGGCAGGGTGAACACCACCATCACCATTCCGCGAATTCCTCTGGCATGCTCGAATTTGTCGGCCGAGGAAGCAACGTGGGCCATCAGATCCGAATACAGCTCTGTCTTGGCATGCTTGCGATAGCCAATGGTGGAGTACAGCTCGGCACGCCGCTTGTGCGGCATGAGCTCCTCGAGGTACGCCACCGCGGCCCCCGGGCTCTCGGTGAGAACGTGAAAGGCCGACCGGGTATAGCTGAACAACACGTTGATGTCGGCCTGTTCCGTCAGGACCGCGCCGAGCACCAGCCCGCGACCGGTGTGATGAATGCAGAACGCGACCGGAAGACTTGTATCGCCGGCGTTGATCCGCCCGACCAGGTAGGCGCCCGGCCCGCGGTAGAACACCGTGTCGCACATCTCGATGCTATCGATGACCGCCCCGTCGCGCTGGTCCTGTAGCGAGGCCGTGATCTCCTCGGCGGCCAGCTTTGTCTCGCGAGCCAGGTTCGTCCACCGGCCGGGGATGCCCGCTCCAGCGAGAGCCCCTCGCACAATCTCTTCGACCGAACCCGCGAGGTGCCGCGTAGGAATCGGCGGCGGCGTCCGATTCGCAAGCGTGGCGAACTCGATCTGGCCATCGATCCCGACGGTGGTGAAAACGCGGCGAGTGATCGAGTTGAAGAAGGTCTCGGCTATCTCAGGGTCGGGGTGCTCGGAGACGAGATCTGCGTAATGATCGCGCGCAGGGCCCCACAATTGCCGATCGTCAAGAGCCTCGCCCAGCAGACGGTCGATTGCTGAGAGAACGGACTGGACCGAATCCGCATACAGGTCCATGAGTCCGACTGCGTCGTCGTGCAACTCTGACCACTGGCGCCCCGCAAACCGGTCGCGGGCCCGGGCCGTGATCGCGCGAAACGTGGCGGCGTGAGCGTCATAACCGCCCGCGATGATCTCCGCGATCCGCCGGCTGAGATGGCTCGGTTGTTCCCGGATGAGTCCGGTCACATGTTCTCGCCCTGGAAGATCTCGCTCACGGAGGCGTCCGTGAAAATGGCATTGATCGTGCCCGCGAGCAGGGAGCCGATCGAGAGCACGGTGAGGTTCTGCAAGTTGGAGGCATCGTCGGGCACCGGAAGCGTGTTGGATATCACGAGTTCCGTAATCGGCGCGTTCTTGATCCGATCGACGGCCGGATCGGAGAGCACTCCGTGGGTGGCCACTACGCGCACGCTGAGGGCACCTCGCTGTTTGATCAGTTCCGCCGCCGCGCAGACAGTGCCCGCGGTGTCGATCATGTCGTCGACGATGATCGCGTGGCGGCCTTCGACGTCGCCGATGACCTCGTGGGCCGCCACCTCGTTGCGAACGTCGCTGCGGCGATGCTTGTGGACAAAAGCGACGGAAGCGTCGAGGTCGCGGGCATACTTGGATGCCAGCTTCACCCGACCGGCATCAGGCGACACAACGGCCAGAGGGCCCTCGGTCGTCTTGCGCAGATACTCCGCGAACACCGGGTGGGCGGTCAGGTGGTCGAAGGGGGCGTCGACGAAGCCCTGAATCTGCCCGGTGTGCAGGTCGACGGACGCGATGCGGTCCGCCCCCGCCGAGATCAGCAAGTCTCCCATGAGTTTGGCTGTGATCGGCTCCCGGGGGCGGCCCTTCTTGTCCTGGCGGGCGTACCCATAGAAGGGCACTACCGCGGTGATCCGGCGAGCCGACGCCCGCTTCAACGCGTCGATCATCACGAGCTGCTCCATGATGTGGAAGTTGATCGGATCAGTGTGGCTCTGGATGATGAAACAATCCGAACCACGAACGCTGTCGGTGTAGCGGATGTAGATCTCGCCGTTGGCGAATACAGATCGTTCGACTCCGCCCAGGTCGGTTCCGAGGATGTTGGCAACTTCCCTCGCCAGACCCGGGTTTGCCGAGCCCGAGAACACTATGAGCCTCTTACGGCTCGTGATCTCCATGAGATTCTCTCCCAACGGTGCCTACCCGTACGGGGCAAGAGTAGTCACGATGTCAGGGACGTGAGGCCACCTCGCACGGCCGCCCCCGTTCAGCCGAGGTGGTGGCGTCGTTCGAGGACCTCCGCCGCGTCCGCGAGCTGTTCCAAGGTATTGACACCCATCGCTTCTTCCAGATCAATGCCGAATGCAACCACCTTCTCATCGGCGGCCGCCAGCAGGCCAATCACGTCGGTCAGGTACTGCTCACCCTGGGCGTTCGTTGCCTCGAGACGGCTCAGTAGAACCTCGAGGAATCCCGCTCCGAAGGCATAGACCGACGTGTTGACCTCATTGATCTCAGTTTCCTCAGGGGTTGCGTCGGCCTGCTCGACGATGGCAACCACCCGGTCGCCGGAGCGCTTCACCCGGCCATATCCGGTTGGGTCGTCCATGATCGACGTAGCAACTGAAGCCCGCGCCCCCGACGCATCGTGGTATGCCACAAGAGCCTCGAGGGTTGTGCTCCGCAGTAAGGGCATGTCGCCGGGCATGATGACCACGGTGTCGTCCGGCTCTACCTGCAGGGCACTCAGGCCGATCGCGGCGGCGTGACCGGTGCCGAGCTGCTCGGACTGCAAGGCCGTCGCCACCAGCGGCGCCAGCTCATGGTCGGCGATCGAGGCAGCAACTGCGGCAGCCTGGTGGCCCACCACCACTGCAATCGAGCTCAGGGGCAAGCTCTCCAAGGCTGCCAGTGACCAGTCGAGCAGCGAACGCCCCGCGGCCCGGTGGAGCACCTTGGCAATATCGGATCGCATCCGGGTTCCCTTGCCCGCGGCGAGGACGACGGCATGTAGCGACAATGGATCACGGCTTTCCGGCTCGACGACGAACGGCTTGGTTTGTGGGGCTGGGGGGCCAGGAATCGAACCCGGACTGTGTGGACCAAAACCACATGTGCTACCTATTACACCACCCCCCACAGCGGGGGCGACCAGATTGTAGAGGAGCTCTGCCCGCTCAGGTCCCGGCGTCGAAGATCCCCGAGATCAGGCGGCTCGTCTCGGTGTCGATCGGGCCGGACGGCATCACGTGACCACCGTCTTCGCGGATCACCCACCCGAACGATACCGGCATGGCCGCGGCTTTCCCCCGGGCCCCCGCGGGGGTGTCCTCAATGGCGGCGGCGGCCTCAGCCTCGTCGATGAAGAAGCCGAACAGCGTCGGCCCAGACCCTGTCAACAGCACGGGGCGACTCCATCGGCTGGCCAGTTCCGCCCTCCATTCGCCGAGGGCCGGGTTCACTGCCAGCGCCGCCGGCAGCAGGTCGTTGGCCAACGGTCCCTCGCCTCGCAACGCCGGCGGCAGTGCCACCTCCGGAGGTGATTCGCCTCGGGGCTCACCCAGCTCGTCCCATTTGGTGTACACCGCGCCGGTCGCCAATTCGATCGGGGGAACAACGAGCGCGACGGCAAACCCCGTAGCGGGCGGGCGCGGCCGCAGCTCTTCACCCGTCCCGCTCACCTCGGCCGTTCCCCCGGCGAAACAGAACGGAACATCCGAGCCGAGCCCGGCCGTCAAGCCCAACAGCGTCTCACGTTCGGCTCCAAAGAGGTGACCCGCGATCGCCAGCGCCGCAGCCGCATCGGCACTACCGCCTCCGAGCCCAGCCGCGGCCGGGATGGCCTTGTCGAGAACCAGCCCGACGCCACGATCGCTGCCGGCTGCCTGTCGAACCTCTGCGATAGCCCGCCAAGCGAGGTTGTCCCATCCGGCGATGACATCGCCCCCGGAAACGCTGCGCAGCGAATCCTCTTCCGCAGACTCGGCGGTGAGCCGATCCACCCAACTGATCGATTGGAAGATGCCGTCGATGCGATGCAACCCGGTGGCATCTCGAGAGGCTACGTGCAAGCTGAGATTGATCTTGGCGCAAGCGATGGCCTGAATCACCCCATCACCTCCGCCAACCGGAGGAAGTCCGCCGCAGTCAGCTCCTCAGGCCGCGCCGACGGGCTGATCTCAGCTGCCGTAAAACTGTCGCTATCGATCAACTCCGATAGTGAGCCGCGCAACATCTTGCGGCGTTGCTGGAAGGCGGCTGCGGCCAGGCGCGTCGCCGTCTCCGCCAACGGATGGCTGGCGAGCCTGTCGAGAACGACAACCGCGGACTCGACGTCTGGCGGTGGCATGAACACCGTGGGGGCAACCCGGAAGGCAATACGAGTCCGCGTGTACAGCTGGGCGACCACAGACGGCACGCCGTATTGTTTGTTACCCGGCTCGGCTGCGAGGCGTTGCGCCACCTCACGTTGCACCATCACGACAAATCGTTTGATGCCGGCGGCGCCGCGGACGGCGTCGAGAAGCAGTGGAGTCCCGACGTTGTACGGCAGGTTGGCCACCATCTTCCAATCGCCGTCGCCGAACTCGCTCGCCCAATCGAGAGCCATGGCGTCCTCGAAGCGCAGGGATACATCGAGACCGGCAACGACGTCGTTCAGCAAGCCGCGCAGGGTGCGATCCACCTCGTAGGCGACAACCGAAGCACCGGCCGCGGCCAGCGCCACGGTCAGCGTCCCGGTGCCGGGGCCGACCTCGAGCACACGATCACCAGGCGTGATATCGGCCTCGAGCACGATGCGTTCCACGATGTTGGGGTCGGCGAGGAAGTGCTGGCCCAGGTGGCGCTGCGGGCGCAGCCCATGTTTGGCCAGCAGCCGTTTGATCTCGGCGCGCCCCTGGGGTCGAACCTCGGTCATTCCTCGACTCCGTACACGCGGGAGGCGGTGGCCGTCGTCAGCCGCGCCACCTCCGCCACAGGCATGGCCCACACATCGGCGAGCGCAGCGCCCACGGCCACGACGT
>Ga0316187_10002609_pt1 | contig 15686 bp, 14 predicted proteins | sample CroRivburrow1_MG_FD_204927 | JGI IMG/M metagenome (GOLD analysis project Ga0316187, IMG submission 204927) | Coastal sediment microbial communities from Maine, United States - Cross River worm burrow 1 | ecosystem: Environmental > Aquatic > Marine > Coastal > Sediment | place: USA: Maine... | reverse complement strand
TCTGCAGACTCCGGCAGAGCCTGAGTACGTGTAACGGTTGGGCCGGCGCAAGCGCCCAGCAGCAGACAAATACCGACAACAATAATGCTTCTATTCACGTTCAATCCTTATGCGGGGCCGACTATAGTGCGGCATGCGATTCTAGCATCTGCTTGCGGGACAGTTACGGGAATTTGGGAAGTACGCAGCGACTTTGTGGTGAACGACATGAGATGTCTCTGTTACTGTTACGCCCTGCAATTAAGAGGAAGCTGTTGCTGATTCAGCAACAAAACCTATTCATATGACTGGAATCGCCCTGGTGCCGATGCAAAGAATTTCCCGAGCCTGTTTACTACTCATTGCGCTGTCGGTCGTCGGCTGCAGCAAGGACGAACCGGTCGCCGAGCCAATAAGCGACGGTCCTGCAACATTCGCAGGCAGCACGTCGTGCCAAAGTTGTCACGAGGCCGAATACCAGGATTGGGTTGGGTCACATCACGAACTCGCAATGCAGGTCGCAACAGCCGATACCGTGCTTGGCGATTTTGACAATACCAGCCTGGACTACTATGGAACAACGACGCGATTCTTCACGCGCGATGATGGCTACTACGTGCAGACAGCCGATGCCGCGGGGCAAGACCGCGACTTTCGGATTGCCTACGTGTTTGGTGTCGAGCCGCTGCAGCAATACCTGATCGAATTCCCCGACGGACGCTTACAAACGCTTGCATTCTCCTGGGATACGCGAGCGACCGCCGATGGCGGGCAGCGCTGGTTCCATATTTATCCGGACGAATACATTGCCCCGAGCGACTCGTTGCACTGGACCGGGTTGCAGCAGAACTGGAACTACATGTGCGCGGAGTGTCATTCGACCAATGTCGAGATGGGCTTCGATGCGGCCAGCGATACATTTAATACGACGTACTCGGAAATAAGTGTTGGTTGCGAGGGTTGCCATGGGCCGGGGTCCAGGCACATCCAGCTGGCGAACGCCGGCACCGAAGGTGGTGGCTACGGATTCGATGTCGATCTTGACGACCGTGATGGCGCAACCTGGGTAATGAACCTCGACACTGGTATCGCAGCGCGCAGCGAGGTACGTACGCAACCGCAGCAGCAGGCGGAGGCCTGCGGGCGCTGCCATTCCCGTCGCGGCATCATTGCGCCGGAGTACGAATATGGCGAGCCGCTGGCGCACACGCACATACCGGCCCTGCTCGATGACGGGCTGTATTTCGCGGATGGGCAGATTCTTGACGAGGTGTATGTGTATGGCTCGTTCCTGCAGAGCCGTATGTACCGGGCAGGTGTTACCTGCACGGATTGCCACAATCCGCACTCGGCCCGGCTGGTCAGCGGCGCTGATCCGAACGACGTCTGTGCACAGTGCCATCTGCCGACGAAATTCGCTGTCGCCGAACATGCGGGCCACGAGCCGGAACAGGCCGGCTGCGTCGATTGCCACATGCCCTCGCGTACCTACATGGTTGTGGATGACAGACGTGACCATAGTTTCCGAGTCCCGCGCCCGGACCTGACCGAAGCGGTCGGTACGCCCAACGCGTGCAGTACTTGCCACGCGGATCGCGACGCGGCCTGGGCGACGGCGGCACTCAGTGGTTGGCGAGGCGCGGATGCACCGCCGCCAGGATCACATTTTGCCAATGCGTTTGTCGCCAGCCGACAGGGTTTCGCGAACTCGCAACTGGTTGAGGTCATTGCAAACGAGGAATATCCCGCTATCGCTCGAGCGACCGCGATTTCCCGACTGTCGCAGCCGTTCAGCAGCCGCGAAGCTCTTGCCCTGGAGGCAGGGTTTGCATATCCGGATGCACTCGTCAGAATCGCTGCATTGCGCCAGCTGCGCTCGATACCGGCGGAAGTTCGACTGCGTTTTGCGGGTGCGAAGTTACTGGCAGATCCTGTGCGCGGCGTACGCATAGAAGCGGCTTTAACTTTCGCCGGCTTGTCGGCCCACCTGCCTCCCGAGGAAATGCGGGCCTGGCCGCAGGCCGCAGCCGATTTCAGGAGGGCCTACGAGACGCTTTCCAACCGACCCGAAGCGTTGGTCACACTCGCCACCTTTGAGATGGCCGAACAGGATTTTTCCAAGGGCATCAGGCTCTATGAACAAGCGCTTCGTATCGAGCCGCTTGCGGTCACAGCGCGCGCCAACCTGGCGGATGCCCGACGACGATTGGGCGAGGAGTCCCGCGCCGAAGAGCTTCTGCGTGAGGGCCTCGCTTTGGACAATACCAGTGCAGTCCTGCATCACGCGCTCGGGCTGTCGCTGGTACGCGGTGGACGTGCGGATGAGGCGCTGGCGGAACTGCAGCAGGCAGTCGAACTGGCGCCAGACAATCCTCGATTCGCCTATGTGCTCGGTATTGCCTTGCATTCGATGGGCAGGGAGCAAGAAGCGCTGCAGGTGATGCGCACGGCTCGCAAGCAGTTCGACGGAGACTTCGACATTGCACTCGGGCTTGCCAACATGCTCAGAGACAGCGGCGATCAGGACGGTGCACTCGATATCGCCTACATCCTGGCGAGGCGCCATCCAGAGGATCAGAACATCATAGCCTTGCTACGATCGCTTGAGGCTATCCCCTGACTCAGCGATACCTCTTACAAGTTGAAACAACTTCGTTGTGATTGCGACCCGTTGTTTGGATACAATGGGCCGCTGTTTGGGTCGCAAGATTCGTATATTCAACAGCCTAAGCTCGCCTGAAATCAAGAGATGAGGTCACGGTGCTTTCGATAACCAATATACGTGCGCTGACAGAGCGCGGCAGTGCAAATATCCGTCGCGGGCTAATGCTGGCGCTTGTCATCAGCCTTTTTGCGACCGGCGTTGCGCAAGCGCAGGACAAGCCAAAACTCATCTTGCAGATCACGGTTGACCAGCTTCGCGGCGACCTGCCAACACGGTATTACGATCGCCTTGGCGAGGGTGGTTTCCGCTACCTCTGGGAGTCCGGCATCGTATACCGCGACGCGCATCATGCTCATGCCAACACGGAAACAATTGTTGGCCATGCCACGCTCGCAACGGGTGCGCATCCCTCGAACCACGGCATGGTGGGCAACCTCTGGTTTGACCGTGAGACCGGCTTTACGACCTACAATGTCGAGGATGCGAACTACAGCTTGTTGACGAAAGGCGCGTCCGTTGACGCGAATACGGAGATCGACCCGACCCAGCGTGCGGCACGCAGCGAGGGACGGTCCCCGGCGGCGATGTTGGTTACGACCTTCTCGGACGAGCTGTGCAGCAACACTGGCGGCAACGCGAAGGTTATCGGCGTCTCGGTCAAGGATCGCGGTGCCATATCGATGGCCGGGCACTCCGGAACGGCCTACTGGTTCTCCAAGGCCAATGGCGAATTCGTAACCAGCACCTATTACCTGGATAAGTACCCGGACTGGGTGAACGCGTTCAATGCGGCGAAACCGGCACAGCAATTTGCCGGCACCGAGTGGCGATTGCTGCACGACCAGGATACGTACTTGTTTGCGGATTCGGACGACCGCGAGTGGGAAACGGACGTCGGCGGATTCGGTCGCGTATTCCCGCATAGCTTCGGTGACGGCAGCAGCAAGTACTTCACGACGTGGCTGACATTGAGCCCCCCTGGTGACCGTCTCGTTCTGGACTTTGCCAAGCAGGCGCTCGTTGCAGAGAAGCTGGGCCAGGACAGCGTTACCGACTACCTGAGCGTCAGCTTCTCGTCGACGGACTACGTCGGTCATGTGTTCGGCCCGTCGAGCCTGGAGGCTGAAGACAACATCCTGCGCCTCGATCGCACGCTTGCGGACCTGATTGCGTTCGTGGACAAAAAGGTTGGACTCGAGAATACGTTGATCGTCTTGTCGGCTGATCACGGCGGTCCCGATACGCCCGGGTACCTGAACGGGATGCATATCCCGGCGGGCTATGTCGATCCGGACAGCTGGGATAAGGATGCGGCGATCACGCGCATCAAGGATGAGTTCGACATCGACGGCGATCTGATCGCAGCCTACGATCACCCTTACGTCTACTTCAGCGATGCGGTCAAAAACAACCGTAAGATCGACCAGGAAGCACTCGAGGCTGCCGTTGTCGAAGAGCTGTCAAAGTTCCACGGCGTATCGCTTGCCGTTTCGAGTACGGCACTGCGTCGCGGCAATCTTCCGGACACTGATCTTTTCCGGGCCGTGGTCAACAATTTTAATTCGAAACGCTCGGGCGAAGTTTTTATCGTCTTTGAACCCAACTGGTTCATCAACGATATGGAAGGCCTCATCGTCGCATCGACGCACGGCTCGCCATGGAGGTACGACACGTACGTACCGATCGTATTTGCCGGCGCGGGCCTCACAGCCCAAACGGTTGATCGAAGAGTGCAGACTGTCGATGTCGCGGTTACGCTCTCCACGTATATGGGCATCAAGCCACCGTCCGGTTCTGCCGGCGTACCGCTTACTGAGGTTCTGGAAAAATAGAGTTTATGGCACGCGAACAAATACAGACGCTCACGGAGCGCATTCAGCAGTCCATCATCGGTCAGGAAACCGTGGTGGAACGGATCATCATCGGCCTGCTGGCCAACGGCAATCTGCTCGTTGAGGGTTTGCCGGGCCTCGCGAAAACGCGGGCCATCAAGGCGCTGGCGAAGAACATCGAGGCCGATTTCAGCCGCATCCAGTTCACGCCGGATTTATTGCCGTCCGATGTTACTGGCACCGAGGTGTACTACCAGAAAGACGGCAAGGGAGAGTTCCGCTTCGAGCCGGGCCCCATCTTCGCCAACATTGTTCTCGGCGACGAAATCAACCGCGCACCCGCGAAGGTCCAGGCCGCCATGCTCGAGGCGATGGAAGAACGGCAGGTTACGGTTGCGGGAACGACGCACAGGATGCCGCCGCTGTTCATGGTCATGGCGACACAAAACCCGGTCGAGCAAGAGGGCACATACCCGCTGCCGGAAGCACAGATGGATCGCTTCCTGATGCACGTGAATATCGAGTACACGCCCGTCGAGGACGAGGTGCGTATCGTCGAGCTCGTGCGCGCTGAAGAAGTTGCGACCAATAGTGACGATTCGCAGCAGGCGCCGGAATCCGTTGAGCGAATTCCGCAGCAAGCCGTGTTTGATGCGCGTCGTGAAATCGGGCAAATACACGTTTCCCCCGCAATCGGTCGCTACATGGCTGATCTTGTGTATGCGACGCGCACTCCCGAAAAGTATTCGGAAGACCTGGCTCGCTGGATCGACGTTGGCGGCAGTCCGCGGGCGTCACTCGCGTTGGATAAATGCAGTCGCACACATGCCTGGTTGAACGGGCGTGATTTTGTCGATCCTGAAGACGTGCGAGCCATCGTGCACGATTGCCTGCGACATCGACTGATGCTGTCCTATGAGGCGCAGGGCGAGGGCGTGCGCGCCGACCAGGTCATCGACGCGATCGTCGAGCAAGTCGCGCTACCCTGATTCCGGCATGAACTCCGATGCGCGCATCCATGTGTCGCTGGCTCACCTGAGGAGCCTGCAGGGTGCGGCGCGGGGACTGAGTTTTCTGCCGCGCCAGCCGTCGGCCAGTGTTCTCAACGGTCGGCACGCATCACGCCTGCGTGGTCGCGGCCTGAATTTCGAGGAGATGCGTCACTATCTTCCGGGCGACGATATTCGTTCGATCGACTGGAAGGCTACGGCGCGAACTGGCACGCCTCATGTACGTGTATTTACCGAGGAGCGCGACCGTCCGGCACTGCTCGTGGTCGATCAGCGTATGTCGATGTTCTTTGGCTCGCAGCTGAACATGAAGTCCGTGACGGCCGCAGAGGCAGCGGCGATAGCAACCTTCCGGGTACTCGACGCGGGCGACCGTGTCGGCGGCATCGTGTTCAACGACGATACACACGTCGAGTTTTCTCCCAAGCGCAGCCGGCGCACGGGTTATGCGTTACTCGAGTCAGTCGCGGAAATGAATGCTGCACTGCACGCGGACAGGAACACAACTTCCACGCCCGGCGGGTTGAATGGCGTTCTTGGCAGCGTGGCACGCATCGCGCACCATGATCACCTCGTGCTGGTTTTCAGCGATTTTGACGGTATCGACGAGACGACACATCGACGTCTGAGCAGTATTGCCATCCACAACGATGTCGTGTTGTTTCTCGTTTACGATCCGCTGTCGGAGCACATTGAGCCGGGAGATGCTGCAATCATCGGCGACGGTCAGATGCAAGCCGAAATCGATCTTGGCTCGGAAGCAACACGCGCAGCCGTCGGTGGTTTCACGCGCGAGCGTCTCGCTCGAATCCATCGCTGGCAAAAGGAAATCAACCTGTCGGTCTTGCCGCTTAGTTCGGGTGAGGAGACACTGCCGCAGATTCGCAGGCTAATGGGGCAGCTGGCGCCGAAACGGAGTGTACGTTGAGTCAATACGACGGTCTCAATTTGCCGCAGCTGCTGGACCTGATGCATGGTCTTGTCATGCCGGAGCCAGTGGCATGGCTGCCCACGACGCCCGGTTGGTGGATCGTGCTTGGCTGGCTGCTGGCCATAATGCTACTTGGAGGCTGGCGGTTGTTGCAGCGCTGGCGTCGCAATCGCTATCGACGCGATGCCCTGGCTGAACTCAAGCAGATCGAGGGCAACGCGGGGCTTGCCCCGAATGAGGTGGCGCACAGTGTCGCGGCTCTTCTCAAGAGGACGGCACTGGTAGCCTACCCGCGCGAGGACGTCGCGTCGCTGCATGGGTCCGACTGGGCAACATTCCTGAAACAGTCATCGCGCGACGATCGGCAAATTGCAGACGCGGCGGAACGGCTTGCCGCTGCCGCTTATCGACCGGACGCGGACGGGGCAGCATTGAGCCGGCCGGCACGGCGCTGGATACGGTTGCACCGTGCTTGAGTTCGCGTACCCATTCGCGTTTCTGGCGTTGCCGCTGCCGCTTTTTGTTTGGTGGCTGTTGCCAGCGCAGCGGGAGCGTGTCAGCGCATTGCGGGTCCCGTTCTTTGAGCAGATTACTGCGGCGGCTGGAAGCGAGGCGCGCGCCGGGGCGGTCGTCATGCGCCGCCGCCGGCTGCAGATGCTCGTGGCCATACTCGTCTGGCTGCTTCTTATTGTGGGGTTGGCAAAACCGCAGCGGGTTGGTGAACCGATTGTGCGCACCGAAGCCGCGCGCGACATCATGTTGGCAATTGATCTGTCAGGCTCGATGGATTACTTCGACTTCCCCGGTGATGATGGCGAAGACGTTTCCCGTTTCATGGCTGTGCAACGGGTTGTTGATCGTTTTGTGTCGGAGCGGGAGAGCGATCGCATCGGCCTGATCGTTTTCGGCACCAAGGCCTATTTGCAGCTGCCGTTCACACGTGATCTCGACACTGCGCGAGCACTGGTTTCCCTGATGGAAGTCGGCATGGCCGGGCCAAGAACCGCACTCGGAGACTCCATTGGCCTCTCGATTCACTCGTTCGAAAACAGCGAGGTGGATGACCGCCTGCTGATCCTGCTGACAGACGGTAATGATACGGCGAGTGACATGACACCAATCAATGCCGCCGATATCGCGAAACTGAACGGCGTGAAAATCTATACGATCGGCATCGGCAATACAGAAGCAACCGGCGAGGACCGCGTTGATTTTGACGTGCTGGAAAAAATTGCCGTGCGAACTGGCGGCCAGTTTTTCAATGCCGAGGATGAGACGACGCTGCAACAGGTCTACCGGCGCATCGACGAGGCGGCGGTGGCTGATGTCCGCACCCAGTCGTGGCGACCTCGAATATCACTCGTACACTGGCCGGCCGGCGCCGCAATACTGCTGATGTTGTTTGCGTATGCAGGGTTGTTGACGGGGTCCAAAATGCGCGGTTCAGGCGCATGATCGAGTCGCTGCATTTTCTCAGGCCGCTCTGGATGCTGGCGGCACCTGCTGTCTTGCTGACCTGGTGGCTGGTTCGGCGCCGGGAAGCCAGCCAGGCCGATGTCGGCTCATTTGTCGCTCCACACCTTCGTGAAGCGCTGACGGTTAATCGTAATGCGCGCAAGGGAATTCGCGCCGTGGATGGCGTTGCACTGTCGATGCTTTTCGTCGTAGTTGCTGCAGCAGGTCCGACCTGGAGCAAGCAGGCAAGTCCCTGGTTTGCCGAAACGGCGCCGTTAGTGATCGCGATGGAGGTGAGCGATTCGATGCGCAGCAACGATTTGCAGCCGACTCGCCTCGATCGTGCACGCTTCAAAGTTCTGGATCTGATCGCTGCGCGCACCGGTTCCAGAACCGCGTTGATTGCTTACGCAGGATCGGCGCATATCGTGGTGCCACCAAGTACCGATATCGAGGTGCTGCGGCCGTTCATCCAGGGTCTCGATCCAGCCATCATGCCCGCGCCCGGCGCACAGGCGGGCGGCGTATTGCCACTGGCGATGACACTGCTTGGCGATGAGGCGGCGATCGGTACCCTGCTGTTCGTCAACGATGGCTTCGACGCGAGCGATATCTCGCAACTCGCAGATCATACGAGTCAACCGGGTACGCCGTCGCTGGCGGCACTCGTTGTCGGCACCGACGAAGGTGGCGTGGCGTTTATGCCCGACGGCACTCCGGTGATGGCACAAGCGGGTGGTCGCCTTGATACCGCTATCGATGCGTCGTTGCTGAAGAGAGTCGCCTCTGAAGCAAAGGTATCCGTCGTTCGCGCAACCAGTGGTGATGCCGACATCAGGCAGCTGATGGGCGTGATTCAGTCGAACTTACAGATGGCCGGCGATCCGGATGCTGAATGGCTCGATCAGGCCTGGTGGTTGCTGTGGCCCGCTGCATTATTAACGCTGTTGTGGTTCCGGCGCGGGTGGACGATGCAATGGTGACGCGCGCGCTGTTGCTGGTTACAGTGATTTGTGCCTTGGCGCTGGCTTGGCAGGGGTCGCACCACGGTAGCTTCATTTCTCTTTGGTTAACGCCCGATCAGCAGGCGCGCCTGGCCTATGACAATCTCGAGTTCGCCGATGCCTACGAGAGCTTCGAAGACCCGGCATGGAAAGGTGTTGCCGCTTATGACTCGGGCCTGTACGCCGAATCAGCTGCCGCGTTCGGCCGGTTGGCGACCGCCGAGGGCTTTTACAATCGTGGTAACGCGTTCATGAAAGCCCGCGAGTACAGCAAGGCGATTGTTGCGTACCAACAGGCGGTCGATGACGCGCCGGAGTGGCGCGAAGCCCGGGAAAACCTCGAGTTGGCAACCTACACGCTCGCCTACATCGAGCGCGCGCGCGAGCAAGGGGACACGGGCGTATTGGAAGCGGATGATGTCGTGTTTGACAATACGACGGACCGGGGCATCGAAACTGAAATCACGGAACAGAGCACTGTAGAAATTCAGTCCGCCGAGAAGTGGATGCGTGGCGTCGACACCGAGACGCGCGACTTTTTGCGCACACGCTTTTTGCTCGAAGCCAGTCGTCGGGAGCAAAACTAGTGCGGTTCGCGCTCCTGGCAATTGCCGCGCTGGCGCTGAATGTCGTTTCCGCAGAGGAAGTCAAACCTATTGTGCGCGCCACTTTGACGCCGGAAATTGTGAACGTTGGCGAGGCGACAGAACTAACAATAACGGTGATGGTTCCCACCTGGTTTGCGCGCCCACCTGTGTACCCATCTTTCGAACTCGCGAATGCGATAACGCGCTTGCCTGCAGACAGTTCCTACCCGATCCAGGAGCGCATCGGTAATGAATCCTGGGCTGGAATTGTGCGCACTTACGAGATCTATCCGCTACTCGGTGCAACGTATCGGATGAACGGGAAGTCGATTGCCATTGCTTATGCCAATCCCGGTAAGGATCCCGTAACCGCAGACGTCGAGGTGCCAGAGGTTGTGTTTCGAGGCTCAGTTCCGGCAGGTGCGGAATCACTCGACCCGTATGTCGCCGGGCGTAGTCTGCAATTGAGTCTCGATGTCGAAGGCGATCTCGACTCACTTGAGGCAGGCGATGCCGTCGTGCTCAGGTATGTCGCTGAGATAGACGGGCTGCCGGCAATATTCCTTCCACCACTTGCCCCGGAGCTACAGTTCGACGGTGTTTCTGTATACAACGATGTACCCGAGGTCGACGACGGGATCCTCGCACGTCGCAGCGAGAAGCTCACGCTGGTATTCGAGGCGGGCGGTGAATTCAGGATTCCCGACCTGGAACTCAGGTATTGGAATACGGAATCAAATACGATCGAGACAGCCGTCGCCGCAGGACTGGCGATCTCCGTGGCGGGACCACCACTGCCAGCGCCTGTAAGCGATGTATCAAGCGGGACCCGATGGCGGCAGTTCACATTGCTTATCGTCGGCATGATCGTGTTGGTTCTGGCCCTGCGCCGCTGGGTGCCGGTAGCGGTACGCCGGTACCGTGAGGCAGGCGAGAGACACAGACAGTCAGAGCAATACGCATTCGAGCAGTTGCTAAAGGCACTAAACTCCAAGTCCCCGGAAACCGCATACCGAGCGCTGCTGAGCTGGATTGAAAAGCTGCAGCCGGGTGTGAGCGCGCGGCTGTTTGCTGCTAATTTCGGTGACGTGGCGTTATGCGCTGCGGTTGAAGCGCTGAGTGCGGGAATCTATGCCGGAGCAAAAGAAGCGGCGGGACTCGCTCGAGTCAGGTCCAACCTGGTGGCGGCACGGAAACGCTGTCTTGCGCAAGGGTTGACGCGACGAGCGCACGTGTTGCCGCCACTGAATCCCTGAGGGCCGGGCAGCACTTTAGCGTGTAGACGTTAGTTTTTCGGTCTGCGGTCTGGCTGCGAATGGAAAAGTGCAACGCCGTGTCTGACATCAGACCGGATCATGCGGCATAATCCAGCAATGGGGATCAATCGCTGTTTCAACATCATGGACTTCCGGCGCATCGCAAAACGCAAGCTGCCGGCGCCCGTTTTTCACTACATTGACGGCGGCGCCGACGACGAGTGGTCGCTGCGGCGCAACACGGACGCGTTCAACGAGTACGAGCTTTTGCCGTCGCACCTGTCCGACGTGAGTTCAATTAACCTCAACTCAACCCTGTTCGGCAAGTCGATTGACTGGCCGATGATGATTGCTCCTACCGGTGCGTCGTACTTGTTCCACCGCCACGGCGAGCCAGCAGTCGCTCGTGCTGCAGAGAAATTCGGCATGCCCTACAGCTTGTCCACTGTCGGCACGACGACGATCGAGGACATCGGGTCGATTGGCGATCATCCAAAGGTGTTCCAGATCTATGTGTTCAAGGATCGCGAGATAACCAAGAGCCTTGTGGATCGCTGCAAGGAAAGTGGATTCACCGCGCTTTGCCTGACGGTCGATACGCCGGTAGCCGGCAATCGCGAGCGAGACCTCGTATACGGAAGTATGGTCTCGGCCAAACCGGCATTGCGCAGTGTCCCGGGAGTGTTGATGCATCCGGGTTGGCTGTATCGAGCGGTCGTCAAGAAAGACATGGAACTGGTTAACGTAAAAGATACGCTGCAAGGCCAGCAATTCACCGACATGAGTGTCATGGACTTCATCGACCGCGAGTTTGATCGCTCGCTGACCTGGAAGGACGTCGAATGGCTGGCGGCACAATGGGGCGGGCCGCTCATCATCAAGGGCTTGCAGACTGTTGAGGACTGCCGCAATGCCGCCAACTCTGGCGGGACAGCCGTCATGTTGTCGAACCATGGCGGACGGCAGCTTGAGGGTACTCCGGCTCCTGTCGATTGTATTGCCGGCGTTGCCGATGCCCTGCGTGACCGACTGGAGATCATCTGTGATGGTGGCATTCGCCGCGGTACGCACATCGCCAAGGCGCTTGCACTCGGTGCCAACGCTTGCAGCATCGGTCGCGCCTACCTGTATCCGCTGGCCGCTGGCGGCCAGCCCGGGGTCGAGCGCGGTCTTGGTCTCCTGCGTGAGGAGCTGCAGCGAACGATGGCGCTGCTGGGCTGTGATTCGGTTTCCAAGCTTGGTCGTGGTTACGTACAGAAGCGAATCTGAAGCAGCCGAGATTGCGCAATCCCGGACATTTTCGCGGCAAGAATGGCCTCACATCTTGTGCCCGCAGGCGCTGGCAGATCTCCGGAAACCCCTTTATTCATAGCAGTATCTGGGCTGCCCAACCCACAACTGCGATATCTTCGGGGAATTTCTGAGGAAAATGGGACGCATTTCCGAGTAACATCTTTGCAGCCGTTGCCGTTGTGGGGCGGTGTCAGAAACCGTCTCCGGACGGAGTGTTTGCGTAAGAGGTAGTTATGTCAGGCGAAAGAGTTGTAGGAACCGTCAAGTGGTTCAATGATGACAAGGGCTTTGGTTTCATCGAGCATGAGGGCGGTCAGGATGTGTTTGTGCATCACACTGCTATCCAGATGGAAGGATTCAAGACCCTGAAAGAAGGGCAGAAAGTCACGATGGAAGTGACTCAGGGGCAGAAAGGTCCGCAGGCGGAAAACGTCGTCGCGGAATAATTTCGTTCTTGCAGCGGGGATTCAGCTGGCATAGATGCCGCTGATTGCACTGCTGTTCGGGCAGGGTCACAACAAGAAGTACCCATATGTGAACCGGAACAAAGACTGGTTCGGAATTTTTTCGTGCACCAAGTACAGCCAGAGTGAAACTCAGAATTCGAGATAATTCGGTCCGTCTTCGCCTCATGCGTGGCGAAGTCGATGCCCTGCGCGATAGCGGGCTCGTAACGTCGAGCACGGCATTCCCTGGCGGTCGCACGTTTCGCTACTGCGTGGAAAGCAGCCCGGCCAGCGTCAGTCCTGCTGCCTTGTTTTCCGACAACGAGATTATCGTGCGTCTGCCTGAGACAACGGTACTGGCATGGGCAAATTCGGAACAGGTTTCGATCTCCGGTGAGCAGGTTCTGACTGATGGCGACAAACTGGCGATACTCGTCGAAAAAGATTTCGTCTGCCTGACGAATCGAGAGGACGAAGATGAGTCCGACATGTACCCGCATCCCGATGCTGATAAGGTGACCTGCTGAGGATGGCGTCGCGTTATGCGCGCTTCGAGACCCGAACAATACGCTTTCTCGAGCAGCTGAAAGCCAATAATAATCGCGAGTGGTTCAAGGAAAACAAGAGCCGCTACGAAGAAGACGTCCTCGATGTCGCTCTGCGGTTTATTATCTCCATGCAGGACCCACTCGCGAAAATTGCGCCCCGTTTTACTGCCGTCCCGACTCGTGTTGGCGGCTCTCTGATGCGCGTCTACCGCGATACGCGATTCTCGAAAAACAAGTTGCCGTACAAGACCAACATCGGAATCCAGTTTCGGCATGAGCAAGCCAGGGATGTGCATTCACCCGGATACTACGTTCACATAGAGCCCGACGAGGTGTTCCTTGGAGTGGGTATGTGGCGCCCGGACCCTGACTCGCTACGCAAAATTCGCGAGCGTATCGCGGCCAGGCCGGCGGAGTGGCAGCGCGCGACGGGTGATAAAGCATTTGGCCGGAAATTTTCGCTTGGCGGCGAGTCATTGACTCGTCCACCACGGGGATTCGATAAGGATCACGAGTGCATCGAGGACATCAAGCGCAAGAGCTTCATCGCGGTTAGCGAACTCTCTGTCGAAGACTGCCTGAAACCGAAATTTCAGCGTACGGTTGAAACGTCATTTGAGACTGCAGAACCGTATATGCGTTTTCTCTGCAAGGCGGTCGGCGTCAGGTTTTGAGAGTCTTCCTGATCTCTGCGAGCAACAACTCGGGATCAGGCCTGTCGGAGATGTGTTTCGACAATTCCGCGTAGCGAATGATCCCGGCTGCATCGACGACCAGCGCCGTTGGCCAGATCGTATCTCTGCCATATTCCTTGTTGTAGCTGCCCGGAACACCGCCTTTCTGCAGCAGTCCCAGCTGTTTTGTCGCCGCCAGTTCATTGTCGAGCCAGAAATTAAACTCGACATTGAAGAACTCTGCGACACGACGCGTTGTCTCCAGAGGTTTGGGCGTGATCAGAATGATTTGAGCGCCCAGGTCGATAATGTCGCGATAGTGCTGCGTCAGGTTACTAACCTGGCGGCTGCAGAACGGACACCAGTTACCACGCACAAATAGAATGACCGCAGGTGAGCCGTGCAATTCCACAGAACGCACCGGGTCTCCCTGTTCATCAATTGCCCGGAAGTCGGGTAAGGGCGAACCAGGTTTGAGTTGCGGCGGCGTCGCGCGCAAGCCTCGTCGCTTCACCCAGAATGCGGCGGTTATCCCGAGAGCCGCCAGTACGGCAATTATTGTGTAAATCGTTATCGACATCGGGCCAGTATTACCTGTCACATGGCATGGACACAAGGCGGTAATTATGGATACTGGCTAGCCTTGGAAATCCATCAACAAACATCCTGAAAATGTCGTCCAATTCGATCATCTGGAAGCCTGCAGCAGAACGAATCCAGGCAACGGCCATGCACCGTTTCATGCAGCATACGGGACATAAGGACTACGATGCGTTGTACGAATGGTCCATTGGTGAGGCGCCCGCGTTCTGGGAGTCGCTGTGTGAATTTTGCGACGTACGCTTTGACAGGGAGCCGGAAACAACGCTGGCCCGACCGAACAACATCATGGACGCTGGCTGGTTCGCGGGTAGCCAGCTTAATTATGCTGCACACCTCTTGCGCTACGACGGCGATAAAGCCGCGATCGCCTTCTTCGCTGAGGATGGAACGCGGCGCGAACTGAGCCGCGACGAGTTACGTGAGCAGGTGGCGGAGATTGCGGCGGGTTTGCGTGCCGCGGGCGTGAGCAAAGGCGATCGTGTCGGTGGATTTCTTCCCAACTGCCCGGAGGCGGTCATAGCGATGCTCGCGACGACGAGCCTGGGTGCCATCTGGTCCTCGTGCTCGCCCGATTTTGGTGTCAACGGTGTTGTCGATCGTTTCGGTCAGATCGAGCCGAAAATCCTGTTCGCGGTGAATGGCTATTACTACAACGGCAAGACATGCGATACGCGGCCTACGATCGAAAGCGTCGTTGGTACCGTCGACAGTATCAGGCAGACGGTCATGATCCCGTTCGCAGGTGGCCTCGGGACTGAGATACCGCTGGCCAATGCCATCGACTGGAAGGATTTTGCCCGTGAGGGCGAGGCGCTGTCGTTTGCGCCGGTCGATTTCAATCATCCGCTATACATCATGTACTCGTCTGGCACGACCGGGGCACCGAAGTGCATCGTGCACGGTCACGGCGGTACGCTACTGCAGCACCTCAAAGAACATATTCTCCACACGGATATTGGAGAGCATGACCGACTGTTCTACTTCACAACCTGCGGATGGATGATGTGGAACTGGATGGTCAGCGGGTTGGCGACTGGTGCCACGCTGGTACTTTTCGACGGGGCGCCGTTCTTCAATGACGGCCGCATCCTGTGGCAGATGGCCGAGGATGAGAGGGTTACGGTTTTTGGCACGAGCGCCAAGTACATCTCTGCGCAGGAGAAAGCCGGCGTAAGGCCGAAAGATGAATTCTCTTTGCCGGAGCTGCGTGCAGTTTTGTCTACGGGCTCGCCGCTGGCGCCGGAGAGTTTCGATTACGTCTACGACGCCATCGGCGACGATCTGCAGCTTGCCTCGATTTCAGGCGGCACCGATATCCTGAGTTGTTTCGCGCTAGGCAATCCTGTGCTGCCTGTGCGCCGCGGCGAATTGCAGTGCCGGGGCCTGGGAATGGCCGTAGAGAT
>Ga0316187_10002608_pt1 | contig 15686 bp, 14 predicted proteins | sample CroRivburrow1_MG_FD_204927 | JGI IMG/M metagenome (GOLD analysis project Ga0316187, IMG submission 204927) | Coastal sediment microbial communities from Maine, United States - Cross River worm burrow 1 | ecosystem: Environmental > Aquatic > Marine > Coastal > Sediment | place: USA: Maine... | reverse complement strand
CGTCTGAGCGATACACCTCTTTGAAAAAGCCCCCTTCGGGATGCGGAGTTAAGCCAAGCTGCTCAACCCACGCTTGGGCACTACTCATCAGAAACTGTACTCCAGCTCTGTATAGATACGGTCATTGTCAGCAAATTGGCCGAAGAAGCCGATAGCCTTGCCACCAAAAAGATCAAGACCGACTGTTCCCTTTAGCTGATCACTGAACTCATAACTCACCTTCGGGCGAACCATCCAGCCAGCATCCGCCCAGTCAAAAAGTGCGATCACCTCGGGTTTGAGCTTCTCGTTCATGAAGTCTGTCGCGATGCGGAGAGACAGGAATCCTGAGGAGCGGTCTTCCGCCACGGTCTGATCCCATCCGGTAACAAAACGTGTAAAAACCTGCGGACTGATCGTCCAGTTGTTGGCGGTATAATCGATCCCTATAGCACCATTGAGCGTGGTCTGTTTGCTCATTGATGTTGCAGCCGTCACACCGGTGGCATTCAGCCCCTCATTGATATTGGCTGCCACCTCTCCTCGAAATACCCATGCACCAAAGGCATTGGAGAAAGATCCTCCCACCGTATGCATGCGTGAGTAGACCGGTGTAATAAACATGGTTGATCCCGTCAGCTGCTTCTGCAGGTTTGGCGTATCTTTCCATCCATAAAACCAGTTCAGGGAGAGGTCCCAGCCGTTCAGATTAGCCCGCCACGCTGCCCCATACTCACTGTTTTTTATCGCCCAGTTAGGCTTGGATCCGTTTTGAATGACAGGCGTAACGCCTGCCGGAAGCGTCGGCAACGCAAAACCCCAGCGGGAGCCGAGTGGTGCCACTTCAGCCACTTTTGCATCAGGCGTCATGATAAATTCAAATTCATGCTCGTTATCACCCAGATAGGCATAGTAATTAAGCCGTACGGCAACAAGACCAATGCGTGAATCCAGAAAGTCATCAAGAAGGAACTCGCGCATATCAAGTGGATTGATAATATCGAGCATTCTCAGGCCATCGGTCTTGCCCCATACAACCTGTTGCTGGCCAAGACGAAGATCAAGCGCATCTCCGCCATAAAGCAGGTATGCCTCTTTAAGCTGAGTGGCATAACGGTAGTGTTTTTTAATCGATGGGGTCAGATTTGTGGCGTTGTTGCTTTCAATATCCATCGCAGCGTCATACCAGAGCAGTGCCCTGCCCCGAAACTCAATACGATCAGAGAGTATCGCTTCCGGTTTCAAATCCAGACGGTTCTGCACCTTATCAAGGCGTTTTTCACCTGAAAGAAAATAGCCGGTCTCATTTTTCACAGCTCCATGCATCGTCCAGTCCAATGCAGAGGCATGGGGTGAAGCCAGCATAAACAGAGCTAGCAGAGAGATGAAACGATAATTCATGCCTTAGATTTACCTTTTCCCAGACCCAACAAAACCGGGAACAGATAACATGTAGCCAGATAGCAGACCACCATGGTTGCGGCGATGAGTGCGCCCAGCTTCATTTGCGGATACAGCGCCGCAGAGAGCAGAACCAGAAATCCTCCAACAACCACAAATGAGTTGAAAAGAATAGCGTGCCCTACACTCCGATTGGTATTAATCACACACTCTTCGTATGAGCGCCCGGCAGCACTTTCATCATGATAGCGGTGCAGATAATGAATGGCGAAGTCGACACCGATACCCAGCGCCATTGCACCGGTCAGTGCTGTGGCAATATCAAGAGGCACGCCGATATTTCCCATCATGCCATAATTGACCGTAACCGCTAATGAGACCGGAATCATCGCAACTCCGGCGATAAGCAGGCGGCCAAACATCCACCAGCAGAGAAGGAAAATAGCCACAATGGAAACAGCAAGCGAAGTAACCTGCCCATCAATAATCATTTCAGAGAGTCGATGCACAGTGAAGCCCGTTCCCGCCCATTCGACCTTGTAACCCTTCTCTTCGGGAAACCAGCTCTCTGTTTTACTCTTCAGGCGCTCCAATAGCGCGGCTACCACCTTGGTTTCATCCGTCTTCATATTAATGCGGACGTGTGCCTGGCGATAATCTCCGGTTATAAATGTTTCAAAATCATCCGGAGCCCCTGAAAAAGAGTAGAGCAGCAGATACTGTGCTGCCAAATTGGAAGAGTCCGGTACCCGGTGCCACTGTTTGTCATCAGCATGCAGTGCCTGATTCATTGTTTTCAGAAACTCCGCAATGGAAGATGTATCTCCCACCATTGAATCTTTTTCAATCTCTTTTTGAAGGTCATCCAAATGCTGTAAAAACTGCGGCTCTAACAGACCATTTTCACGGCCTGTATCAATCATCACGTCCAGGCTTGTTGTCCCTGAAAAGTGTTGATTCAACACGCTGTCAGCTTTTCGCAGAGGATCATCCGGTTTAAACTGATCAACCAGCGATGCATTCACATCAAGCTTCATGATCCCGACCACAGAAACGACCAGCAGCAAGGCAAAGAATCCCATAATCCGTTTGGGATGTGCCAATACGGTTTTGCCCAACCATTCGACATATCCGGAGAACAGAGGTTTGCGATCCAGATGTTTCTGCTTTTCTGGCAACAGCATCAGTGCAGCGGGCAATAACAACAGGCTGATTAGCAATGCATAAGCGATGCCTATAGCTGCAAATAGTCCAAAATCGCGAATCGGTAGCAGATCTGAAGTAAACATCGAAAGAAAGCCTGCGCCCGTGGTAATTGAAGTCATCAGCATCGGTTTCCACAACTCATGCATAACCTCGATCAAACGCTCTTTTCGGTGGCTATACGCCTGAGAATGAGCCAACAGACGTTCACGACTTAAAAAGTGCACTGCATCGGCAATTCCAATCGCCAAAATCAGAATCGGTAACATCGTGGTCACGGTATAAATAGGTGCACCCAACGCAGCCATCGTGCCCAATGTCCAAATCTCGGCCATTAAGACCACGATGATCGGCAACAACACTCCGCGCGGCGTGCGGAATGAGAGGTAGAGCAATAGCAGCAGCAACGCCATAATCATCGGCTGCATACGTTTCATCTCTTGCGGCATATAAGCACCAAACACACCCTCGATTACAGGTCGTCCGGAGATAAAAAAATGTTCATTGCCTGCTCGTGCTTCCAGCTCTTTAACCTTGGCCTTCACGACTTCGTAAACTTCAGCATATTGATGCCGTGAGTCAGGCATCGGACGCACTGCAAATATAGTTCCGCTACCATCAGCTGATACAATGACATCTTCGTAAACACCAAATTCACGCATGCGTTTTTTCAGTTGATCAATCTGAGCCTGGGTTTCCGGCAGCTCATCCATAAACTTCTCAACTTCAAGGCCGCTTTCAGAGCCGCGAATATCCTTGATCGTTGCCAATGAAAGAAGATCGTTCAAGGCCAGAGTGCGAAAATATGGCTGTTCTTCCAGCCAGTTGGTCAATTCCAGGATCAGAGCCAAACTTCGTCTGTTATACACACCCTGCTTTTCATCATTGATCATCCCAATGATCAACATATCACTACTGCCAAAGCGCTCTTCGAGCACCAGTTTGTTTACATAAGCATCACTCTGTTTTGGCAGCATCGCATCCATATCGGTTTCGATATAGATATGCCGCATCTGACTGACTGCCAGCCCTGTAATCATCATCAGCAATAACAACACCGATTTCGGGTGTGCAAGAACCCAGTTGAAAACCTGTTTCATTCTTTTCCTCTCACAGCCTGAAGGCTGCTCAATAAATTTTACTAATTGGCTCGATAACCGCGTTTGAGCATACGTTCGGAGAAAGTGCGATCACTTAAGCTGGTATTATACTTCTGATCGTCAAACATCATTTCGGTGCGATGTTTGGTCTGAATATTTTCCATCACCATCACAGTTGCTGTCCAGATACCATCAATCTGTTTCAGTTCAGTGATATTGAAGTGTTTCAACTCCTGCCCTTTTCGATCCCAGTAGTCAGTACGGACATTCACATCAATATCCTTGCGGATATAACCGCGCGTTTTGGAGTAACCAAGATTCTTTTTCAGAGCATCGGTTTTAGGTTCGCCATCCACCACCCAGCAGTCATGACCATCAATAGTTTCCGAACCGGCCAGCTTCCAGTTGTAATCTTCCAGTTCCGGCGTCTGCTTGATATCTTCAAAGGTAAAATCGGTACCCATAAAGTAGTCGCCGCGGTCAGAGCTGGAGATTCGGCGCACCTTCTTCAGAGCAGGAAGGAAAAGCCACTGGTCATCATCCTTTTCAACACCGTCATAATCGTAGGTCAGCAGTGCGGTATCACGGATATTGGCAGGTGCCAGGAAATAGGATATCGACTTGCTGTCCTTTCCGTAGTCCTTTCGGAAAGCCACCATGTCGCGCTCACGCACGTTGCCACGCTTGTCAATCAGCTTCTGGTGGATTTTCTGAATCAGGTCATCACCATCATCCCGATTATCCACCCGCTTCATAATATCCAAACCTGACATCTCTTCACTGTAGGAGAGTACCGAAGCCATTCCTGTAAGAATGGATAACGCAAAAACAAACAGTGCGATTTTTCCAAGATTCATGATGATTCTCCTTGTTTTTTCACATTAAAAATAAATTTCGGTCTGGCTGTCATAATCAGTGCCGGCAGTACGGTCAGCGTTGCCATGAATGAAGAGAGCATGGCAACCGACACCAACAATCCCATCTGCTGATTCGGTGGCATCTGACTGGCCAGCAACACCATAAACCCGGCGACTACAACAATTGCATTAAAGAAAATCGTTTTACCTGTTGTGGCCAGCGAGAGAGGCAAAACCTCTTCGATATTCTGTGATCGCTCATACTCATGTTTCACCTTGTAAATCAGATGAATGGCATAATCGACACCGATACATATTGCTACTGAGGTAAACATGGAAGAGCCCCAGCCAATAGTAACACCGGTGACCCCCATGATAGCAAAGTTCAGAATCACAGCCGCAAGAACCGGCACCATAACAAACAGCCCTGCTACCAGTGAACGCATCATTGCCCATGCAAAGATGAAGATCGTCAACACAGTCGCCATGATATTAAAACGCAGATTGTCGGTGATCATTTTGGTCTGTACATGGCCGACATGGGCGTTACCGGCAATACTCCACTGCAGACCAATCGGATCAAAATATTGGTGTGCCAGACGATTCACAGCCTCTTCAACGACTGTGCCATCAATAAAATTATCTGAGGTACAGAAAACACGAATATTGGCCTGGCGATATTCACTATCGACCACTTCAGCAAAATCGTCGGGTGCACCTGAAAATGAGTAGAGAAGCAGATATTGAGCAATCAGATCGGAGGAGTCGGGAATTTTTGCCATCTCAGGCCGGTCTTCGTTCATTACCCTGTGCATACGGCGAATAAAGTCTGCGATACTGATTGTGCCGCCGACACCTGAAACCTCTTCAACCCCCTGCTGAAAGGCCCAGACACTCTTCAGTAGTTTCGGATCGTAAAAAGCATCCGCCGACTTTGCCTCCAGAAGAATATTGCGCTGGTAGGAACCGACAAAGCGTTTATTAATTTCATGGTCGGCTTTCACAATCTCGGAGTCCTGTTCAAAGTTGGAAATGTAGGCATCCTGCACATAAACCAGTGATGCTCCTGCAGCTGCAATGAAGGTCAGCACACTTGTAATAAGCAGTGTTTTTTCATGATTCCGATTTACCCAGTGGCCAATCAGGGAGAGTCCGTTGGCAATAATACCGGCCTTTTGCAAGCCTGATTCCTGCGAAGCCTGGATGAGTTTTTTCGATGCTTTGACAGGCATCAAATAAAGCATGGCCGGAACCAGAGTCAGAGAAACAATCATCGCATAGAGAATGCCAACAGCAATAAATAGCCCCATCATCTCCAGCGGCACCATACCCATCATCAGAAATGAGATGAATCCTGCAGCAGTAGTCAGGGATGTCAGCACAACCGGTTGCCACATCTCGGCCATGGTCTCTGTTACAAGCTCCTGTTTGCTTGCACCGGGACGGGTCAGAACCAGTTCATAATATTTACCCAGAATATGGATCGCATCGGCAACACCAATCGCCATCAGTACAACAGGAATCATTGTGCCGGTCGGATACATCGGAACACCGACTCCGGCCATAATTCCCAATGCGGCAAGCACAGAGAAAACCACCACCACCATCGGAATTACGACTCCGCGAAACGAGCGGTAGGTGAAAAAGAGCAGCACCATCAATACCAGAAAGACCAGCGGCAGCATCACACTCATATCTTCCTGGATGTAGAGCCCCAGTGTCGCCTCAGCGACCGGAACACCTGCTACATGAAACTGTTCAGGTCTGGATTGAGATGCCTCACTAACCAGCTCTTTAACTGATTGATAGACTGCAAATTTATCCAGGCCCCGCTCAATCAGAAGCTCCTGCGGTTCAAGTTCTGCAAGAATGGCAGCAGCGGATCCATCCTTGGCGACAATAAAGCCGTCATAGATATCAAAAGCTTTAAGTGATGATTCCAGCTTTTTCAGTGCTGCCTTGCCGACAGGCACCTCATCCATGAAAGCTTCGACCTCCATGCCGTCAGCTGTACCGTAGATATTATCCTCTGTAGATAGAGAGACCACATCCTGATCAACAATGCCGGGCACCAGACGAATCTTCTCCGTCAGTGACTCGATCAGTTTCAGCGTATCAGTTTGATAGATGCCACCACGATCCCTGATCACACCGACCCAGAGCAGGTCAGGCGTGCCGAATATCTCTTTCATTCGATCATTATTCAGTGTCGCTTCATGTCCTTGCGGAATAAAAGACTCTGTGTCGGTATCAATGGTCATATGCTGCATCTGTGAAGCCAGAAGCAGTGTGATCACTGTGATGATAGCTATCGTCAGTTTGGGCCACTGAATGACCCATGCATTAAACTGTTTCATATATCCCCTTCCCGGTTCCCCAACCCCATGAAAAATGCCTCAAGTAGTGATTGCAGTTGAATCTCTTTCTCATCCAGTGCACCAAACATACAGAGAGGCATATTAAAACTGATCATAGCACGGTATAGGTTCATCGCCATATCAAGCGGGTCGCCTGCTCGTATCTCACCACGCTTCTGGCCCGATTCGATAATGCCGGCCATATAGTCAACCGCACGATCCTCGTAATGCTGTAGTAGCTCCTGATGTTTAGTTGAAATCAGCTCAACCATTTCGTGCATGTGCGGTGTTTCAGATACAAACCGGTGCATATACCTCAGACGTGCAATGAGAAACGCAGACAACTGCTCGATTGAGGGCCGGTTTTGATCATTCGCTGCTTCGCCGGTTTCGGCTTTTTCAAGAAAGCAGGCCTCTGCCCCTGCCGCGGCTATAGCTTCTTTGTTCTTATAGAAACGATAGAGGTTACCTACACTCATATCACAATCTTTTGCGATCTCTGCCATGGTGGTTTTGCCATAGCCATAGTGGGCAAAACGCTCTCCTGCAGCAGAGATAATTCTGTTTTTGGTTTCGTCATTCATGGCGATAGTAAAAAGCAGTGAATAATGAACGTCAAGCAATAATATTCATTCTTCATTCGACAGGCCAAAAAAAAGCGGCCCGAAGACCGCTTAAATGAATTTGAAGTAGGCCTAGAACCTGTCCTGAAGAATCTGCTCATACTCGGAGAGAGAGCGTTCAAAGGCAGGTCGATCAAAAATTCGATCCATATATGCTTCAAGATTGCTCCATCTGGCCGTATCAACGCCATTGGGAGATAGACGCCAGAGGATTGGTCCCAGCGTTACATCTGCAAGCGTATACTGCTCACCAATGAAATACTCCTGACGGGCAAGATAGCTGTCCAGCGTATCGAGATAAGCACGAATCTTTTTCATCGGCTCGGTCTTCTTCTTCACTTTAACCAGATTGAAATAGAGCGGGTAGAGCTCTTCCTCAATGCGCAGCACTGCCAAACGCATCTGAGCACGCTCGGCAGGAGAGCCGGGCTTCAGTGGAGGGTGTGGATAACGCTCATCAAGATACTCATTGACTACCGATGACTCAAAAAAGACGATATCGCGATCGATAACAGTTGGCAGTTTACCGTAAGGGTTGATCTCAAGAAAATCGGCAGGAAGCGCTTCCGGCTCAAGTTCAATGGTATCAACCGGTAGCTCTTTTTCCGCAAGTACAATGCGGGTGCGATGCGAGTTCGGGCACTGTGCATCCGAATAGAGCTTGATCATACAAAACCTCCAGAGTTCGCTTAACCATCAAGCGAAAAGCCGCGCAGTGTAGCGGCAAACGAAAAAAAATAAAGAAAATAAAGTGTTACGGGGTCTTTTAAAGAAATTTAATAACCGCTTGCGTGCACTTATTCGTCCGCTTCACCACGTTTAACGCCCATCAATTGGGCCGAAATAAATGCGTCGATATCACCATCCAGGAATGCCTGAGTATTACCGGTCTCCATGCCTGTACGCAGGTCCTTGATACGGGACTGGTCCAGCACATAGGAGCGAATCTGGTGACCCCAGCCGATCTCGGTCTTGCCATCCTCCAGCTCCTGCTTCTCAGCATTCTGCTTATCAATCTCAAGTTCATACAGGCGCGCCTTCAACATCTTCCAGCAGGCATCACGATTTTTGTGCTGTGAGCGGTCATTCTGACACTGAACAACAGTGCCGGTAGGTATGTGAGTCAAACGCACTGCGGAGTCGGTCTTGTTCACATGCTGGCCACCTGCACCGGATGCCCGGTAGGTATCGGTGCGTACATCAGCCGGATCAATATCGATATCAATATCCCGATCAATATCCGGATAGGCAAACAGTGAAGCAAATGAAGTATGACGGCGATTGCCCGAATCGAATGGTGATTTTCGCACCAGTCTGTGCACGCCGATCTCCGCCTTCAGAAAGCCGTAGGCGTATTCGCCCCTGATTGAAACCGTGACCGACTTGATGCCAGCCTCTTCACCGGCAGTACACTCCATCAGCTCGGTTTTAAAACCTTTACGTTCAGCCCAGCGCAGATACATACGCAGCAGCATCTCTGCCCAGTCCTGAGCCTCTGTGCCACCGGAACCTGCATTAATATCAAGGAACGCGGACTCGGCATCGGTTTCACCACCCAGCATCTGAGCCAGTTCCAGACTCTCAATCTCAGACTCAATCAGATTCAGGGATTCTGCAGCCTCAAGCTGGGATTCCTGATCTGACTCTTCAAGACCCATCTCAAACAGCGTGGAGGCATCATCAAGCCCCTCTTCCGAACCATGGAAGCTCTTCAGCATCCGCTCAAGGCGTGCCTTATCCTGCATAATCTTCTGTGCTGCTTCTGGATCATCCCAGAGCGAGGGGTCTTCTATTCTGGCATTGAGCTCAATGAGTTCATTCTCTTTGGCATCAACGTCAAAGTGACCTCCGCATCGCATCTAAACGAGCGCCGAAATCTTCCGCACGTGTTCTGAATCCTGCAATTTGGTCTTCGATGCTCATTACTTCACTCCGGTTATTCATAACCTTTCTTTAAAGGTCGTGGAAGGTACTAACCCCCTCCCCTCAAATCAACTGCAATATGCCCGGCAACCACCTAACTGCGAAATTATGTCGCGGGTTACCACGATGACAGGCTCTTTTCTGATTTGATCCGGTGTTTGATACCCGTCAAAGGATCACTGAAGGCCAGGCTTCTGGCCAGCAGCTGTAGAGGTTGAGTGTAATCCACCACCTCAGACTCAGGCTGCAGCTCCGGGTAGAACCTGTCATTGAGAATCTGAGACCCTATCAGCCCCATATGCAGACGCAGCTGATGTGTTTTGCCGGTAATGGGAGAGAGTAAAAAACGGGCATGTTCACCACTGCTCTGAAACAGTTCAATACGGGATCGTGCATTAATCCTGCCCGTCACGTTGTGGCAGAGTATCCATTCACCACTCGGCTCAATCCTGCTCTCAACCAGCCACGATTTCCGATCCGGCTCTTCAGGGAGTGTTGCAATAGCTTCGTACTGCTTCTCAATTTGACGATTCTCAAACAGGCCAAAATAGTGTCTGCGCGATTCAGGCCGTTTGCTGAACAGCACCACTCCCGCCGTCTCCTTGTCCAGCCTGTGAACAGGCACCATCTGTTCGTTTCCTGTTCGTTTAACCAACCTGTGCAGCAGGCACTCATTCACATGCTTCCCTGTTGGCGTGACAGGCAAAAAGTGAGGTTTATCGGCAATCAGAATCTCATCATCCTCATAGAGAATTTGCTCTTCAAAAGGGATGCGTGGCTCAGCCCCTACTTCCCTGAAATATCTCAATCGGGCATTAATACGGTAAGGGGTTGCTTCATCCACCAACCTGCCCTTCTCATCACTGATCTTTTTGCAGCGAAGACGCTCCAGCCAGACATCTCGACCAATACGCGGGAAATGACCATCAAGGAAGTCTAATAGAGAAGGAAATGGAAGCTCCTGTTTCGGCAGGGTAATATGCGAAGGTTTTGGTGACCTGCTGCCTGCAATCATCTCATCACTATTCAGATTCATGTGCAGATCATATGTCCCGGACCGACATTTGCTATTCTAAATGCGCCGCCTAGCCTTAAATCCTGTTTCAGAGAAGCTGACAGAGGAGAGATCGTGGCCGTACGCATAGACAGATGGCTCTGGGCAGCCCGTTTCTTCAAAACACGTGGACTTGCCACTGAAAAAGTAATCGCCGGCCATGTGCAGCTTAATGGCGAGAGCGTGAAACCATCCAGGCAGGTGGATTGTGGCGATCAACTGACCATCCTCCGAGAAAAAGAGACCTTCATTATCAAGGTGACCGCTCTTGCCGAAAAACGGGGTTCAGCCGCCGTTGCTCAAACCCTCTATGAAGAGAGTGAGGAGAGCTTAAAGGCGAGAGAGTCAGAGCGGGAGCGGCGACGCCTTGATGCAGCCAGCGCCCCGAAAAAACGCCCCGACAAAAAAGCACGCCGCCAGATTATCCGATTTGTCAGAAAAGGTGATTAAGTTTCACTCCAGCCAATGGCTGCTTCCGGCCGAAAGCAGACGTTCAAGAGTTTATGTGTCTATTAGTCGTATAAAAAAAGGGAGGCATAAGCCTCCCCTTTAATGTTCAGTAGTGATTATCCGCCAAACCATCGTTGAAAGAAACCTCTGTTATCTTTCTGCCTGGCCGGAGCCTGATTCGCACCCTGCCCGGTAGCGTTTTGAACCTCATTAGATTCATCTACACGATCAGCACGGTTTGAGTGCTTGTTTCGCATCTCTTCGCCTCTATCACTGGCGTTATCATCGTGCTCTTTTTTATCTTTTTTGTGCTTTTTGTCTTTTTTCTTCTTTTTATCTTTGTCGTCATCATCGTCATCGTCGTCATCATACTTCTTACGCTTATCCTTGCGATCATCATCATCGTCATCATCGTCATCATCATACTTCTTACGCTTGTCTTTATGATCGCTGTCATGCTTTTTCGACTTGCTGTATTTCTTCTCATGTTTATCTGAATCAGCCATGGCTATAGAGGCCAGGCCTGAAACCATCAAAAACAGCAGCGCCATCAATGTTGCAAAAAACTTCATATATTATCTCCCGATTAAAACAGAGGACAAACATCCCCATTTATAAAATTGACGGCGTTTATTTAAGCTTAAAAACACCCAGTGCAGCACAGATAGCGCCACCGATAAGCAGGGCATAAGCCTTCGTGGGCGCCTCACCACCAATGGCACGAGACACCTGTGATCCGGCCGAGTCGTAAATATCATAACCCCAGAAAAGGAGTCCTGCTCCAACAATTAATAGTGCAATACCGATTATTTTGTCGTTTTTCATGATTTTCTCCATCATTGAAATATTTCTTCCAGGTAATGGATACCATAACCAGTCACAGTTGCAACATGAAAGGGCTTCTTAAACACCCGTTTTGTCCGAAGGCGGTTATTCGCCGGTTATCAGATCCTCAACGACAAACTGTACGGCGCCATTGCCACGATACTCATCAAGCTTGAGCTGACCGAGCAGTGAAACAATTGAGCCCCTCTCCAGAGCGTCGCCATAGGCTCCACCACCAAAGACAATAGCATCCAGCCACTGTCCGCCATCACTGACCTTCAGGCGCACTACACCGCCCTTCAGGGGTCTGTTCTCTGCAATATGCACATCCTTGATCAACCATGTGGCCGGAGCATTGCCCTGCCCTACCGGCTCAAAGCGGGTCAGTCGCTCCGCCAAACCAGCATGCATCGCACCGATCTGCAGCACTCCGTCCACAGCCTGGGTCAGCTGATCGCCTGCATGTTCGGCTTGCTGGGATACCGCTTTACCAAAGGCAATGACAAAACCATCCCAACTGCCATCTTTCACTGTGCCACCACCAGCACCGGCATGGCCGCCAAAACCTTCGAGATGTGCAGCACAACTATTCAGCAGATCAGCGACATGAAAACCCGGACGACCGCGAAGTGAGAGACGTACCTGACCTTCCGGCGTAATGAAGCCGACGGCGGCTGGTCTGCCATGTTTACGCGCCAATCGCCCTGCAGCCAGCCCTACAACGCCTGCATGCCACGCATGATCGTAGACAGCCAATACTTCAGAGCTGCCGAGCTTCGCCTCCGCCTCTTTGAATACATCTGCCTCTACCAGGCGGCGCTGCTTGTTGGTCTCATCCAGGGTTTCAGCCAGCGCCATCGCCTCATCCATATCAGATGTGGAGAGCATCCGCATCGCCTCTTCACCGTGGCGCATGCGGCCTGCGGCATTGATGCGTGGCGCCAGATAGAAGCCGATGGTCTCTACCGACACGCTCTTTTTTACTCTGGCGATCTTCATCAGGGCCTGCATACCAACTGAGGGAGCAATCGAGTTTGCACGGTTGAGCTGTTTCAGTCCGTGGAAGACAAGAATTCGGTTCACTCCGACCAGCTCCATCACATCAGCAACGGTTGCAATGGCCACACGATCAAGCAGAGAGCGGAGATCAAACTCAACTTCGTGCCCTGCTTCACGCAGGCGTTTCCAGACGCTCATCAATAGAAAAAATGCGACACCGGTACCGCATAACTTTCGATCTGCAAAACCACATCGCTGGTGTGCAGGATTAAGCAGCGCAAAAGCATCAGGAAGTCTTTCACTGCCATCCGACTGATCCGGCCCCCGTTCTGGCAAATGATGATCAGTGACAATCAGATCAAAACCGAGTTTCACCGCCTCCTCACACGCCTCAAAACATGTCGTGCCGGTATCAACACTGATACCGAGATGGGCTCCGGCCTCAGAAGCTTCACGCACAGGCTCCACACCAATACCGTGTCCATCATCGGAACGGTGTGGAATGGATGATGTCACCTTTGCCCCGGCAGCTTTTAGTGCCTGAGTCAAAATCGCAGTACCGCTCACACCATCGGCATCAAAATCACCAAAGACATGGATATGTTCACTGTTAAGGATCGCCTCGGTGACACGATCCGCCGCTTTGGCCATATCGACCATACCTTCAGGATCGGGAAGCTCGGAGAGTTTGGGTGAGAAGAATGGGTCGGACTCGTGCAGACCGCGCGCTTGCAGAAGGCCCTGCCATGCAGCCAACGGCTCAGAAGCGCTCAGTGGCTCACCCCGCCAGACCACTTTCCTTCCTTTGACCGACTTCTGCAGAGGCAGCGTAATCAAATCATGCCTCGTAACATATCCATCATCCTATCTTCCTCACCAGCTGCTTTGGGCTGCCACAATGGTTTGCCAAAACGAGGGAACAGGGAGGGCTTCAGAACAACCGCCTCATTATTCCCTGCAAGCACAACCTGTTTCGGAAGCGGCAGGTTTGATTGGGTCATCTCAGGCAACTGCTCAGCACTGCTGATAATCAGGAAGGCATCTTTTGCCTCAGCAACAGCTGAAAGCACCGGATTGCGCGTTGCCACTGGCTTTAACTTAACTTCAAAAACCGCTTCAGATAGCTCACGACCACCCCAAATCCAGAGACCATGAATATCCGGCTCCCCGGCCAGTCTGCGATGTTCAGCTGGCTTCAGGCTCAACAGCATCTGAATTTCGGCCATCAACCGCATCAGGCGGCCACCATCCACGCCATCGGGGTGTCGGTTGGGTAGCTCCCTTCCGGAAACAGTCGCAAAGGAGAGAGGCAGTGCATCCATTGGCTCTCGGCAAATAAGCAGTAGTGCAGCTCCGTGCTGGAGAAGCTCAATCCCCTCCTCTCTAAGCAGCGGATTAAGCAGATTGCAGACCCAATCGGCATCCTCTTCACGCCACGGAAGCATGGGGTCAGGCATCACCCTGACCGAATCCCGCCCAAGTTGCGCATGATAGGGTGATACAATCCATACCTGCTGAATATCGGCCGGAATCTGCTCTTTAAACGCAGCAGCAAGAACATCTGTCGATGCGGTGCCGAAAAGTGAGGCGTACCACTCAAGCTCAGTTTTTGGAACTGACTCAAACCAGCTGCGGGAAGACCTGCACAGCTGCTTTCGCCACTGATCAAGTAGCGGGTGCAAAACATAACCCTGTTCAGATGGAATCAGTCCATCAGAAACGATTAGAAGTTTTGTTTGTGACATCTGCTTTTGTGAAACCAGGCCGACCGACTGTCAGCGGCGATCAGCTGTCGAGCGCCTTCCGTACCGCATCTTCGGTTGCATCAATGGTGACCGGAGTTGCAACACCCTTCATCGCAGTATCAGGGTCTTTCAGGCCGTTACCGGTCAGGGTGCATACAATGCTCTGGCCCGGCTTGAAGTAGCCAGTCTTGTTCAGCTTGATAACTCCGGCTACAGAGGCTGCAGATGCAGGCTCACAGAAGACACCTTCCAGTGATGCGAGCATGTCATACGCCTGTAGAATCTCATCATCGGTTACGGCATCAATAGTGCCGCCGGACTCATCACGAGCAGCCTCAGCCTGCTGCCATGAGGCAGGTTTTCCGATACGGATCGCAGTTGCGATAGTCTCAGGATTCTCAACCGGCGCACCGTTTACAATCGGTGCCGCACCAGCTGCCTGAAATCCAAGCATCTTCGGAAGCGACTTGGAGATACGGTTATCGAAATACTCTTTATAACCCATCCAGTAAGCGGTGATATTGCCCGCGTTACCAACCGGAAGTGCATGGAAATCAGGTGCAAAACCAAGCTCATCAACCACCTCGAATGAAGCGGTCTTCTGCCCCTGAATACGGTAAGGGTTTACAGAATTGACCAGTGAGATGGAGCCATCCGCTGAAATCTCACGAACCAACTCCAAAGCATCATCGAAATTGCCGCGAATCTGGATCACTTTGGCACCATAACGCATGCCCTGACTCATTTTACCCAGCGCAATCTTGCCATCAGGGATCAACACATAGGCTTCCATGCCACTATTGGCCGCATAGGCTGCAGCAGAGGCGGAAGTATTGCCTGTAGAGGCACAGATGATCTTGCGTGAACCTGCATTATAAGCCTGGGTTACAGCCATGGTCATGCCTCGATCCTTAAACGAACCGGTCGGATTCAGACCCTCAAACTTCAGGAAAATGTTCAGCTCCGGATTGATCGCATTGCGCAGATTAAGCGACTCATGCAGCGGTGTATTACCCTCATAAAGGGTGATCACAGAATCATCTTTACCAATCGGCAAAAAGGCGCGGTAACGGTTAATAATTCCTTCGTAACGTGGCATATCAGTTAAGCTCCAAAACTCTCTTTACGGAGAATAAGTACATCCTCCTCAACATTGGCCAGTGAGGTGAT
>Ga0316187_10002607_pt1 | contig 15686 bp, 13 predicted proteins | sample CroRivburrow1_MG_FD_204927 | JGI IMG/M metagenome (GOLD analysis project Ga0316187, IMG submission 204927) | Coastal sediment microbial communities from Maine, United States - Cross River worm burrow 1 | ecosystem: Environmental > Aquatic > Marine > Coastal > Sediment | place: USA: Maine... | reverse complement strand
TCTCACTCATTCGGTCAACGGTCTGTTCAAAGAGTTTCACCGTCTCAGGCATCTCTCTGTTTAGCAGTGCTGGTCTACCAGCTTCCGATTCAGCCAACATTGATTTCATCTCATTGAGTAGAGCATGCATATTTACCAGTGGGTTTCGAAGATCATGAGAAAAGTGATGGATCAACTGTCGCATCTGTTCTTTCAGAACACTCACTTCATCATCTCTAACCTGTTGATCTCTCTCCACACTAGCTCCCTATACGCCTAAGCATAGCACTCAGATCGGTTTTAAGCCTGCTCAGGTGCAACATAGAGAAGAGAGTATTCGCATTGTTCCAAGCCTAAATACTCAAGCTCTTCCAGTAGATGACGTCGGGTTAACGGAATATCATCAAGAAACTGCTGCTTACCATCCCTGTATGCCAAACGCACAAAAATACCAATCGCCTTGATGTGACGCTGCATCGCAGTTAAGCGAACTGCCCGATGCCACTGCTCAGAATTTCCAAACGCTCCGCGTTGCACAGCAGGTAGTGAATCATAAAACTTTTGGCTCCATATCTGCCTCATCGGTTCAGGATAGAGCTGGTAACAGTCATAAAGCAGTGAAGCCAGATCATAGGTAACAGGGCCTGAAACCGCATCTTGAAAATCTATAATACCAAGAGGCAACTCATCTCCCGGAAGCATCAGGTTGCGGCTGTGGTAATCAAGGTGAACCGGGGCATAAGGAAGGGCTTCAATCTCTTCCAGTAGAGGCAGCATCGCCTGATAGAAACCCTCTCTCTCTCTATTATCAACCAGTTTGCCAGCCACTTTGGGCAGATACCAATCCAGGTAAAGGTCGCACTCCCGCTGCATACGAGTGATATCAAACAGGGGCAACGAAACAGGCGGAGTAGATCTCTGTAGAGAAGCCAGCTGAGCCAGGGCATCCTCAAAAAGATCGTCTAATCCTACAAACTGCAACTCTCCGGATGCCAGGTGGTGAGCCCAGGTTGTGTCACCAAAGTCTTCAAGCAACAAAAAACCCAGCTCCCGATCATCATGAATCAGCTTAGGCACTCTCAGACCAGCACTCATCAACCAGGCCTGAACAGTAAGAAAAGGAGTAACGTCCTCCCTATCAGGAGGGGCGTCCATCAACACAAAGCGATCTGAGTCACGTAGAACTCTGAAGTAGCGCCTGAAAGATGCGTCGCCTGCCAAAGGCTCAATAGCAGCGTGCTCACCAAGCTGGCTCTTTACCCAGCTCGCCCCCTGCTCAAATCGACAATCAACCACCTTTGACAATAATACCAGTAATTTTGAGACTGCTCTTCACACGTTTCTTAGCCACTTCCGATGCCTCTTTCGAATCGAATGGCCCGGCATATACTCGATACCATGTGCCGAGCTTTGGAAGCTCAACGCGCTTAATCACACCGGAAAGACCACTCTTCTCCAGCTTTGGATAGAAGATTTCAGCATCACTCTGCTTCTGGAAAGAACCGATCTGGAGAAAATAGTTACCTGTCTCAGTAGATTGCGTTTCACTCATTTTCTGATTGAGTTCCTGCTGGATAATCTGCTTAAGGCGATCCTTTGATGCTGTCGTCTCACCACTATCCTTCTTGCTGCTCCGGGCTTCTTCCACCCTGTTCACAGGCAGAGGCTCAGGATCAACTGACTGCTTTGGCAACTCATTATAGAAAGTTAGCTCACCCACCTGGGTTGTAGAGACCTCCGGCGGCCTTGTTTGTGCCTCTGCGCGAAGCCTTGCAAGCTCCTGCTGTTGCTGCTTCAACTGCGCAACCAGTCGTTCATCATCGTCGCTTGTTGCCTTCTGAATGCCAGCCTCATGTCCAACCATGAAACCAACCACAAAACCGCCTGCCACAACCGCCAAAGCAGCCATGGTCAAAAACAGTACTTTGCTACGCCCCATGGGACGAACATCTTCCGGTTGCGGTGCCTCTATCTGTGCAAAATCCTGCCCAGCCATAGCTATCTTCGTACCATCACATGCGCTCCGGAGAAGAGACGCCCAACATAGCAAGCCCGTTTCGAATCACCTGCCTGACAGCCATCACCAGCAGCATCCTCGCCTGAGTGAGCTCTTCATCATCACCAATAACACGATGTTTGTGATAGAAACCATGCAGACTGCGAGATAGATCCATCAGATAAATAGCTACGCGATATGCCTCATGCCGACTGGCTGCCTTATCAAGCACCTCAGGGTAGTTTAACAACATAGCCACCAGCTTCTTCTCCTCATCGGAGACAAGACGGGAGGTGTTAACATCTTCTGGTTGAATTGCCGTAACACCCTCTTCCGCTGCCTTGCGCAAAATGGCACAGACACGGGCATGCGCATATTGAACATAGTAGACCGGGTTCTCTTCACTCTTCTGCTTGGCTGTCTCAAGATCGAAATCAAGCTGGCTCTCGACACGGCGGGTCATGAAATTAAAGCGCACCGCATCAGCACCTACCTCATCCACCACTTCACGAAGGGTGACAAAGGTGCCTGCACGCTTCGACATCTTCACCTGCTCACCACCACGGGTGAGATTGACCATCTGAACTAGCAGCACTTCCGGCTGCCCTTCAAGCTTTGTCAGCGCCTTCACAGCCGACTGAACGCGTGTCACATAACCACCATGATCAGCACCCCAGATATCAATCTGACGTTTGAATCCACGCTCAAATTTATCAACATGGTAAGCAATATCAGCAGCAAAATAGGTTGGTGTGCCATCCTGCTTGGCAAGTGGACGGTCCACATCATCACCAAAGTTGGTGGTTCGGAACAGCCACTGTGTGGTCGGCTTATAATCTTTAACCTCTTTGCCTTTTGGTGGCGGAAGCGTGCCCAGATAGATTAGATCATCGGCCTTGAGCTGCTCGATCAGCTCCGTAACTTTGCCTGACTCATGAAGAGTCTGCTCAGAGAAATAGTGATCAAACTCAACACCGAGTGCCGCAAGATCATCCCGGATCATACCCATCATCTTCTCAATGGTGTAATCAACCACGAGTGGCCACAGCTCCTTGTCATGATCCATTTCATTCAACGCTTCGAACGAATATTCTTCCAGTAACTGTTTGGCGACTTCAACCAGATATTTGCCGGGATATTCGCCCTCAGCAAGTTCAACATCGACACCTGCCTGCTGCTGCACCCGTTTCCAGAGCGAGCTGGCCAACACACCGATCTGAGTACCGGCATCATTAATATAATACTCACGCTGAACATCATATCCGCGAGCTGTAAGGATTCGACCCAGAGAGTCGCCAACAACAGCACCACGAGCATGACCGACATGCATCGGACCTGTCGGGTTGGCAGAGACAAACTCCAGATTTACCTTCTCTGCATCCTTTGCCACTTCAATGCGCCCATACTCACTGCCCTGCTGAACAATCTTTTTAATGACTTCAGCTTCTGAGGCATGCTGTAGACGGATATTGATAAATCCGGGCCCTGCAATATCTGTACCTTCAACCGCATCCGGCCACTCAACTGATGCGAGAATCTTCTCGGCAATAGCACGCGGATTCTGATTCAAACGCCCTGCCAGCGGCATCGCCACATTGGCGGCATAATCGCCATGTTCCTTCTGTTTCGGGCGTGATAGCTGAACCCGAACATCGGCCTCAACACCACTCTCTTTTAACAACTGATCCACTGCATGCTGCAGGGCGATTTCAAGCGACTGTTTCACTCGGCCTCCGAAAGTTTTGATGGTGGCATACTACACTGCAAAGGATGATCTGATCTACTCTAATCAGTGCTGACACCCTGAACAGTAGAATGTACTGCGACCAGACTGAACAATACGCCGAATTGTCTTGCCGCAGAGATAACAATTCTCGCCCTCTCGGCCATAGACCTTGAACTGATGAGCAAAATAACCTGGCTTTCCGTCAGCCTTCACAAAATCGCTTATTGTGCTTCCACCAGCATCAATTGCCTCGGTCAGAACGCTACGGACTGTTTCAACAAGTAGTTTCAATCTGACCTCTGATATTTTTCCTGCAGCTCTGCCTGGATGAATACCGCATCGATACAACGCTTCATTGGCATATATATTGCCAACGCCAACAACCATATGTGCATTCATAAGCAGGGACTTGATCGACACCTTTCTTCCTCTACAGCATTTAGCAAGATACTCAGCATGAAACGCGTCACCCAGAGGTTCCGGCCCCATACGACTGAACCATTTGTGTTCAGCAACAGTTTCAGGGTTCAGCAAATCCGCATAACCAAAGCGTCTTGCATCCCGGTAACAGAGCGCTCTGCCACTCTCCAGATTGATCCGAACATGTTCGTGCATAGCTATGGGCGACTTCTGGTCCAAAACATGAAACTGCCCGGTCATGCCCAGGTGCCAGACAAGAAGAGGCCCGCTGTCAAAGCTGAACAGCAGATATTTTGATCTTCTGGAGAGTGATGAAAACAGTCGTTCAGGTAGCAGTTGAGCCATTAACTTAGGCAGTGGATACCTGAGATTATCTCGCATCAACTCCACGGAACTGACACGCTGACCAATCAGCAATGGTGACAGTCCCCTTCGAACCACTTCGACTTCAGGCAACTCAGGCATCGCCCAACTATAACAGCAAGATAGCTTCCAATCTTGCGACATCTGAATATTGCATCCATACTCGTGGCAATGAGTGATGAGTTTACAGAAGAGACCCATTTCGACTTTGACGGAAAGTCTTATCCCATACTGGCTGTTCTGTTTCCAGATGAGCTGCACTTCTTTCGTTCCATAGCCACAACCATTGAGCTGGCTGCCGATGTTGCAGTCATTCCCGAGGGGCAGGTAAGTCCATATCTCTACCTGGTTCAATCCGGTCTGTTGCGTGTAAACAAAAGGCACGGGAACGAGATCTTCGAGGTGGGCTCTATCACACCAGGGGATGTCTTTAGTGAAGCTTCCGTACTCTATAGTGCCCCGGCAGGTGCAGAGGTAAGAACCGTTGAACCCTCTATCCTCTACCAGATTCCTGCCGAGCAGGTGCGCGATGTCCTCGCCTCCAACGAGCGCTTTAACCGTTCAATCTCTCAAATAGCAGAGCGCCGAGCTGCGGCCAGTGCGCTTGCCGTGAATCCTATTTTTGCAACGCTGCCTCAGGCGGTTCGAGAGGTTGCCCTCTACAATGGTCAATATATTACCATTGATGCCGGCGATGTGCTGATCAATGAAGGTAACAGCGATACACGTTTCATGTTTATAGTTCTGGCTGGTGAGGCCGAAATATTTATGCAACACCCGCGTGATTCCAATAAAAAAATTGTGGTTGCAAGGGCCTCATCGGGTGATGAGGTGGGTGAAATATCCGTTATCACCAACAAGCCGCATGCAGCAACAGTAGTCGCCACCTCAACGCTTCGTCTGATGGTGCTCAATAACGATTCAATACAGGCGTGGCGCAAGCGCTACTCTGATTTCGGCTATGCGCTCTACGCCTGCGTTCAGCACAAGCTACAGCATAGTCTGGAAGCGCTTCGTAATATTATTGATGATGATGAGGCACACGCACGAACAACGGGTACGCTACCTCCACTGGAGAAAAAACAAGAGCCTGACGACAGCGAATAAGCAGTAGTTAACGCTTAACTTCTCACCAGCCAGACCACCAGCCAACCTACTGCAATCGCTGTTAATCCCGCCAACCTTAACATCACAGGTGGTATCTCCGGCATTTTTCTGAGCATATCAAGCATCTGATTTGGAAAGAGCGCATACATCGCCCCCTCCAGCACCAGTACCAGACCCAGCGCAACCCATAGATCACTCATCAGTACCCCCCGTTGTGCGAGGCGTTATCTGTTTGATTTCTCGAAGTAGCGGAAAAACTCCGTTTCAGGGGAGATCACCAGACGTGTCCCCTCGCCAATCGACTGTTTATAGGCTTCCAGTGAACGTACGAAGGCATAGAACTTCGGATCACGCTGATGTGCTGAAGCATAGACTTTAGTAGCTTTCGCATCTGCATGACCGCGAATAATCTGAGAGTTTTTATAAGCATCAGCCAACAGAAATTTCACATCTTTCTCAGCCTTGGCACGAATCTCCTTAGCAGCCTCTTCACCCTCAGAGCGATACTCCTTGGCAATACGGTTACGCTCTGCCTTCATGCGCTGGAACACCGCTTCGGAGTTCTCCTGCGGCAGGTCTGCGCGTTTGATACGCACATCAACTACTTCAATGCCCAGCTCAGATACATCAGCATTGGCACGACGTTGAATCGACTGCATTAGCTCGATACGCAGCATGGCTTTATCACCACCGGAGACAATCTCATGCAGGGTATGCTGACCCAGCAGCTCACGCACCTTACCTCGCACAACATCCTGCATACGGGAGGCAACACCTGTCTGGGTACGGGCTACCTGATAAACCTGCAGCGGATCGGTAATACGCCAGCGGGTGTAGTTATCTACCAGAATCGATTTTTTATCCTTGGTGATCACTTCATTCGGAAGCGCATCACTCTCCAGCAGTCGACGATCGAATGTTTCTACACTCTGCCACGGTAGTTTAAAATGCAGGCCTGCATTGGTTACAACTTTCACCGGATTACCAAACTGCAGCACCAAGGCCTGATCGCGCTGATCAACTACAAATGCACACATGCTCGCTACAAGGGCTGCAGCTGCGAGAACAATTCCTGCTAAACTTAATTTGGGACTCATTACTTCACCTCCACTTTGCCGGCACGATCAAGAGGCAGGTATGGCAATACATTGCCTGCAACCGATCCATTCACAATCACCTTATCAACCTTGCTCATCACTTCCTGCATGGTATCGATATAGAGGCGTTTACGGGTTACTACCGGCGCCTGCCTGTAGGCTTTCAGAAGCTCACCGAAGCGATCAGCTTCACCTGTAGCTCTTTCCACCACCTCTCTCTGATACCCTTCCGCATCAAGAATCATCTTCTTGGCTTCACCACGAGCATTGGGGATAATATCATTGGCATAGGCCTGTGCCTCATTTTTAGCACGCTCCTTATCCTCACGTGCTGATGCAACGTCCTTAAACTCTTTGATCACACGCTCAGGTGGCTGAACATCCTGAAGCTTCACCGTAGTCACAGAGATGCCTGCTTTGTATTCATCAAGAATCGACTGGATCAGCTCCTGCGTCTCAACTTCAACCTCAGCTTTTTTTGTGGTCAGCACATCATCAATCATCGTGCGACCAATCACTTCACGAATACCGGATTCAGCCGCATCGCGTACCGTCTTCTCTGCACTATCGATATTGAACAGATAATTTTCTACGCTCTTAATCTTGTATTGAACAATGAAAGAGATATCGACGATATTCTCATCACGGGTCAACATCAGTGATTCCTGAGGAACCTTACGAACTCTTCCCTCACCAAAATCACGGAAACCGATACCAAGACGTTGAACGCGGGTTACCGGAAGCTTCTCAATACTCTCAATAGGATAAGGCAGATGCCAGTTCAGGCCCGGGCCTTTTGTATTCGAGTGTTGACCAAAACGGAGTACCACAGCCTCTTCGTCGGCAGCCACAACATAGACACCTGTCGCCAACCAGAGCAGAAGTGCAACCACAGCGATACCGGTAAGCATTCCTTTGCCCATGCCAGACCCATCACCATCGCCGCCCTTGCCGCCAAAGATGCCGCCAAAACGCTCCTGCAGTCTTTTAATGACTTCATCAATATCCGGTGGTGTCTGGTTAGGGCCACCGCCACCTGAAGGTCGATTACCCCAAGGGTTATTCTGATTCTGATTCCAAGGCATTGGTATCCTCCAAACGTGACAAACTATCTACAACATCGCGAACAGCCGCGCAGTGTAACAGCTAAGACATCCATTGCACCCCTGATATTTTTAGGGAAGTTGAACTGTCCAGCCTGATCATTGGGTGTTAATCTGCGCACATGCCTACTCTATTTCGCTGGCTCTTTTACGGTTATCTCGGGCGTGCACTCGGCACGATGATCGCGCTGCTTGCCATATATGTAATCATTGAGGTGTTTGATAAGTCACGCTACCTCGGCAACGGCATGGATTTCCCTCTTCTTGTTGAATATATTCTACTGAAGATTCCTTTTATGGTCAGTGAGTTTATGCCGATTATCCTGCTGGTTTCAGCCAGCATCTATATTTCAGAGATCTCCCACAATCATGAACTGGTCGCTATTCGGGCAGCAGGGCTCGGTATCAACAAAATATTAATCCCTCTGCTCTCCATCGGCCTTCTGGCAGCTCTGCTTAACATCGCTATTGCTGAATGGGTAACACCAACAACCAACCAGCGTCTGGATGTCATCGAACGTGTTAACGTACAAAAAAAGGCCGATCCTCACCATGGCATTCAGTGGTTAAAAGATGGGCACCGGTTTTATCGACTGACACCGCTAACCAGCGACCGTTTTGCCATGCTAATGCTTCAAACCGATGCAAAAGGCGCATGGATAAAACGTATGGATGCAGCACAAGCACACTATGCGGATGGCAGATGGATTCTCAAAGATGTCCATATCAGCCAACCATCTGTTAAAGAGGGTCTAAAACTGGTTCATAAAGATCACATCTCTTTCATATCTTCAATTGGCCCGGATAGTGCCGACCCTCCCAGTCCACGCCATATGCGCTTCGGTGAACTCTACCACTACGCAAAAAACCTTGAGCGGGCAGGTCTGAGTGCAAGCAGCTTTATCCTGACCTTTAATCAGAAGCTGGCCGCTCCGGTTGCATGTATCATCATGGTGTTGCTGGCCGTCGCTTTGAGCGTGAATATGGGGAGCAGAATATCTGCAACGTCGTGGGGATTAATCAGCGCCATCACACTGGGGCTTCTCTTCTATATCTTTGGTAATGCCACATCTCTCATTGCCGGTGGAGAGAGGTTACCCGCCGCCTATTCCGCCTGGCTTCCAAGCCTGCTGTTTGGCGGGTTGGCTGGATTCCTTATTCTACACAGAGAGGGCAAATAGCCGCCCTCTCCTGCAATAACAGGTCAGACTTTCAGGCAGTTGATAAAATCGTGCTGGAGCTCGCTATTAGTCGCCAGAACATCCCCTTTCTCCAGATCGACTGTGCGTCCCTCGATATCGGTCACCATGCCGCCAGCCTCCTGAACAAGAAGAACCCCAGCAGCAATATCCCACGGCTTCAATCCGGCTTCCCAGTAACCGTCCAATCTTCCTGCCGCAACATAGGCAAGATCCAGTGCTGCTGAACCACCCCTTCGATAGCCATCACACTCCTGCATGCAGACAGACATGCGTTTCTGGAAAGTATCAAGATGATCTCGCTGATATGGTGGAAGTCCAGATGCAAAAAGGGTTCGCGATATGTTTTTCTGGTCAGCAACTCGAAGTCTGCGTCGGTTTAGAAAGGCTCCATTGCCATTCTTTGCCTCAAACGTCTCATTACGCATCGGATCATGAATCACTGCCAGCAATGGTTTGCCATTTCGCCATGCTGCAATGGAGACAGCAAAATGGGGCAAGCCATGAACGAAGTTGGTTGTGCCATCAAGCGGATCGATATACCACTGTACCGATGCATTCGGATTCAGACGCTCTGACTCCTCTCCAACGATACCATGATCAGGATAGTGCTGCTGGATGTCACGAATGATCATACTCTCAGCTTTACGATCAACATCAGTGACAAAATCACGATCTTTCTTTTCCTGAACATTAACATTGTCCCGGTCATCAAAACTTCGGGCAATCATGTCGCCCGCTCTGCGTGCGGCTCGCACAGCTACATATAACACTAAGAACTCCAGTTGATAGTCGTTTACCTCTAAAGAGGTCGAATATCGAACCCTAGACGCTCAACCCATTAAAATCATCCATATACAAAACTTCTCAAGACCAGCTATAGTTCAAATTAGTCGAAACCAAGGAGCTTTTATCTGAAACATCGTATTATCAATCGCCTGATCGGCAACAGTAACAACGCAAGTTCATTGATCCCCAGCCAGCTGAATCAGGCCTGGTTTCGGATATTTTTTGGCGCCGCTGGTATCATGTACCTGTGGCTTCACGGCTCGTTCATTGAGCCATACAAATATCTCTTCATCGTATCAGCATCTCTCTATTTCCTCTTCAACACACTAACTCTGATAACCATTCGATATAAACCAGTCTCAATAGTCAGAATGCTTTTTGCACCACTGCTGGATGTCTATGTAGTCAGTCTAAGCATGGTTATTGATGGTGGACAGAGTAGCGGCCTCTACCTGATCTTCTTTATTATCATTTTCGGTAATGCTGTTAGATTCGGTAATAGTATGCTGCTCTACTCTCAGGCACTCTCTGTTATCGGCATGCTTCTTGTCAGCGCATCCACCCTCTACGGAATGCAGCTTCAACTGGATGGAACGCTGCTTCTAATGCAGACCATTGCCATCCTTCTCATTCCTGCCTACGCCCTGATCATTACCAAGCAGGTTGAACAGGCGATAGAGGAGAAAACTGCTGCGGAACAAGCCACACTAGGTCTGTTAGATCATGGGCCCCAGCCTGTGTTTACTTATAAGATCGGAAAAGATGGCATACCACACATACTTTATGCCAACATGGCTATGCAGAGCATCTATCGTGATTCCACCATCAACCTGATTGGTGAGCAGGTTGATATACTTGCGCTGATGGAAGATGGCGATGAAATCATATCTGCCTGCCAACACCCTTTCTCTGATCAAGGCTCCATTGAACCTCACCGTTTTTACATCCGCGGTAGAAACTCCAAAGATCATCTTATTCAGCTGATGGGCCAGAGCATGCGTCTCCACTGGAATGGGGATTGGATTGGGCTCTGTTTCCTACTTGATATTACCCAGGCTGAAGCTGTTCGCAATGAGCTGGAGCAGACCCTGCACGACAACTACATGAGCACCTTGGTGGCAGGTATTGTCCATGATTTTCGCAACATTCTGACTAGCATTATCGGCACTGCGGAGGTGATGCAATTCAGCTCAAAAGATGATCAGACCAGAAATCAGCTTAGCCTGATCATGGATGCCGGAGAACGTGGGTCCAATATGATTACCCATCTTCTAACACTGAGCAGAAGTCACCAGGAAGGATCAGAAAAATCTCCAAGTCCACAGCAGCTCTACAAATCTCTGACAAGTATTGTCGGACTACTTCGAATCCAGCTTCCGTCTCACATCAAGCTGCTTCTTGATGTCAGCAAAACTATCCCTTCCGTATCAACAACAGTTGCTGAAATTGAACAGGTGGTGATGAACCTGATCAACAATGCTTCTGAAGCTATTCCAAACTCCGGACACATCTGGGTGACTCTCTCTTCCAGTCATGGTGAAAACCTCTCTCCACCGAGCAATTCAACACTATGCATCACCGTCAAAGATGATGGAAATGGCATTCCTGAAGATCATATTGATGATGTTACCAAACCATTCTGGACCTCCCGTCAGGGTGAAGGGGGAACAGGCCTTGGCCTGGCCATGGTGCAACGTATTGTGCAGAAGAATCATGGAAAGATGGTGATCACCTCGACCGAAGGCGAAGGTACACAAATCTCAATCCATCTACCGACCACTGATCATTCAGTTCGTGAAACTGTAAGGAAGCGAAGGCTTTCCAAGGAAAAGGATCTTGGTGAAGAGCTTCCCACAAAGGCATGCAATATTCTTCTTGTCGATGATAGTCCGGATGTGCTGGATGTACATAAGGCGCAACTTCTAAGAATGGGGCATCATGTCATCACTGCAGATAATGGCTTATCTGCGCTGGAGCGTTTTAAGAAAGAGTCGGCTGAAATAGACATGGTCGTTACCGATTACAAAATGCCGAAGATGGATGGTGTTGATCTCTCTCTTGCCATCCATGAACTAAATCCGGAGACGCCGATCCTGATCATTACCGCTTATGCTGACATTGAAAAACTACAGCAGGTCAATGATCTTGATATTAACATCCTGAGCAAACCTGCGACATATAGGAAACTCAACAATACTATCGCCAGCATTCAATCTGGAGATGAATCGCCCTCTACACCAACCATCTCCCTGGCTGAAAAGTCAGAATAGATTGCATCTGTAAAGTAAAGCCCATGTGCAGGAGCTGTAACACCTGCCTGATTGCGATCCCTGCCCTCTAAGATCTCCTGAACATGAGCAGGAGAAAAACGATGTTTTCCAACATCAACCAGTGTTCCGACAATGTTTCTCACCATATGATAGAGAAAAGCATTTGCATGAATATCAATCGTGACCTCCCAACCATGACGTTCAACAGCAATATGCTGTAGTGTACGAATAGGGTTTGAGGCCTGACAGCCTGAAGCCCTGAATGCACTGAAATCATGCTCACCTAACAGATGTTTTGAGGCTGCCCGCATCGTATCCAGATCAAGAGGACGTGGCATCCACCAGTGGCGCCATCGATGTATGGAAGATGGTGTTGTCCGATTCCAGATACGATACCTGTATCTACGCTCCGTGCAGTCGAAACGAGCGTGAAACGCCTCTGTAACACTTCGAACACCGGTCACACAGACCCCATCTGGAAGAAGTCTGTTTAGCCCCTGCGTATAGGCACGAGAAGAACGCTGCCAGCGGCTGGCATCAACATCTGCATGTATAAGCATGGCTTCGGCATGCACGCCTGCATCGGTGCGCCCGGCTGCAGTTAGCGGGACTGGCTGCTGCTCAATTCCAGCCAGCACGCCCTCCAGAGCACCTTGAACAGAAATAGCGTTCTCCTGGCGTTGCCAGCCATGAAACAGGCTTCCATCAAACTCAATCACCATCGCGATTCGCTGTAGATTTTTTTCCAAAGCGTTCATCGGATAACCCCTGCAAGATAGACTGACCAGATGATGACAATCACAATCACTGCAACCATGGTCGCCTTCAGTTGAGCATGGTTTACTGAAAACGGGTCAATTGAGATGGATGAAACACGCTGATCCCAGCAGCGCCACAGTTCACCAGCATCATTTTTGCTTTCACTCAAAACATCTGTAAGTGCTACTGTAATATGGGTTGGAAGCTTTCTCACTCCGCTTCCACAAGCACGCCAGTTCTCCTGTTCCCGCCTGGTGATCTGCCTGCTTCTTTTCAAGCCGGCCTCGAGTAGCAACACATAGGGAACAGCTCGCTCGCCCCATCCCGGAATTCTTAGCATAAGAGCGATCCACTCATCTTTGCCAAGTAGGCGTGAGAAGGCCAAGGCAGATAGAAACATAACAACAAGATGCAACGCAAACCAACTGCCCAGTTGTATACCCTCGATACTGATCGGGATATTCACACTCTTCAGCAGCAGCTCTCCGGGTGTAAAAAAGACATGCAACACAACAATTGGAACCACAAGCCAACAGAGAAGGTGAATCGACTCCCTGAAAACCCTAACCCCTGATTCCATCAGGTTCAGAAGTGTTAGAGATATAATCAACTGAAATAGCGCAATGTAGATTGAGGTATTGAGTGCAGTAGTTAGCAGCAGGGTCATCCCCAGAATAAGTCTGGAGATGGGATGCATATTGATAATAATATCACTGGTTGGCCCACTCATCATTGTGGCAATACAATCGTGAAAAAGAACTCCTGTCTATGACCCGGGATATCGGGCGGCGCTACAGACGCTCAGTCATAAAACAGGGTGAGTAGATAATAGCCTACTCTTTCTTATCTTCGTCCTCTTTTTTTTCAGCTTCCGGCTCATCCAGATCACCCAGCTCGCTTAGCAGGCTATCAAGTTCCATGGTTGCATCAAAATCTTTATCACTATCCCCAAGAAGATCTTCAAGGGAGCCGCTACCAGAGAGATCATCCAGTGAGGTCTCACCGAGACCATCAGCACTGATTTCACCTTCAGCTGGCTCCAACGCCTCTTCATCCAGTGGTTCAAGACCAAATTCAAGATTATCGTCCACCGCACCGTCGACTTCAAGATCGATGGTATCAACTTTTTCTTCCACTGACGTATCTTCAGAATCAGAGTCGACCCCTTCCTTGATCTCATCAATACTGGTCTGAATAGTACTACTGAAATCGTCCAGCTCACCGCTATCCATTGACCCATCAAGGTCAACATCAAGATCTTCAAGGTCAAACTCTACACTGGAAATATGATCCTCTGGCTCGCTCTCAGGCTGCTCTGCTTCTGCAACCGGTTCATCAGTTGTCGGCGCTTCGATGTCACCCTTTTCAACAGAGGCGACATCATCTTCAAAATCAATATCAAGATCTTCAGCGCCGCTCTCGCTACCGATATCCTGTTCATCTGAAGTAAGTGTCTCTTTCGACCAGTCCATCACTACTGTCTTATCCAGATCGGCAGTGCCCAATTCATCAAGAGCATCAACCTGATCAAACTCTCCCTCAGGTTTATCAGACACACTCGCCATCATCTCATCAGAGAGATCTAAATCAGAGAGATTCAAACCATCATCATCATCAATGCTTTCCACCGCTTCAAATGCAGGCTCTTCTGAGCTCTCATCAGCCGCTTCAGTATCAGGCTCTTCTTCAACAACTGCTTCCGGTTCAGATTCCGGTTCCGCTTCACTTCCCGGCTCAGCAGTAGCTTCATCAGGAAGCTCTAATCCTGAGAGGTCGAAATCAAGACCGTCAGTCTCAACAGCTTCTGCTATATCATCTTCATCCGCTTCTTCAGAAGCGACATCACTCTCGGGTTCTTCAACGGCTTCTGCCTCACCCTCTTCCAGAGTCTCCTCAGGCCAATCAATATCACCCAGTGCATCAAGCTCCAGAGATTCTTCCTCTTCTGTTGCCTTTGCATCATCGGAGTCCGGGCTCTCTTCGGTAGCACTGCTGAGATCAATGTCATCCAGCTCACCAGCAACTTCTTCAATGGACGCATCACCCTCCAGAGCCGACACGTCCAGCTCTCCTGGTGGTAGCGTATCATCAAGATTCATCTCTTCTGAAGTTGATCCTCCGCTCTCGTCACCCAATCCTGTTATCGTTGATTCGAAGTTAGTCAGAGACTCACCTGTCAATACCATGCGTGCAGTTGAGAGCGCTTCATCAACACCGGCATCATCGCCTTTCGCCTTTCTTACTTGCACAAGCTTAACGTGGGCATCTTTATTGTTTTCACGCAGTTTGAGAGCCATCTCCACCTGTTTTTCGGCTTCGTCTTCCATGCCATAACGCATGTAAACATCAGCTTCAGAGAGGTAATCAACATTCGGATCAGGATCGTCTTCCTCATCCCCCTTGAACGCCTCCATCTCACCGGTCTCTTCTTCGGTCAGATCGGGAATCGAATCGGTAAAGGCATCCTCAAACTCTTCTGCGCCCATCTGCTCAGTAGCATCGCCTGAAAAATCTTCCACAGGTTCAACATCAACTTCAGGAACATCTTCTACCTTCGCATCAACAGGTTCCTCAAAGTCCATAGGATATGCTTCATCAGTAGCAGCCACTGCAGCCGGATGCTGACGCTCGCGACGCATCAGAAATGCAACACCGCCCAGAAGAACTATTACTAATCCTCCCAGAAGATAGGTGATCCAGCCAAATGCAGAGCCGGTCTCCTCACTCTGTTTTGCGCTATCCAGTTCAGCCTGAAGGCGTGCCAGCTGTAGCTCCAACTTTTTAATTCTGGCATCTGCAGCAGTCTGTGCTTCAGACACACCCCCTGCAGAAAGATTGCTAACTTTTGCTTCGCTCTCAGCCAGCCTGGCCTGAAGCT
>Ga0316187_10002606_pt1 | contig 15687 bp, 11 predicted proteins | sample CroRivburrow1_MG_FD_204927 | JGI IMG/M metagenome (GOLD analysis project Ga0316187, IMG submission 204927) | Coastal sediment microbial communities from Maine, United States - Cross River worm burrow 1 | ecosystem: Environmental > Aquatic > Marine > Coastal > Sediment | place: USA: Maine... | reverse complement strand
CCTCATGCCTGTTTGCGCCAAACCTCACCGGTGGTGGTAGCGTAGAAAGGCTACGAAAAGCAGCGGAATGGGGGATCACCGGGTTGAGCGACAGTACCGTCGCGAACGAGTCGGTCCGGAAGTTCGGCACCTTCCTCGGTGTGTATACCCCGAGCGTGCTGACCATCCTCGGGCTGATCATGTACCTCCGCTTCGGCTGGGTCGTCGGCAATGTCGGTCTGCCGCTGACGCTCTTCATTGTCGTCCTGGCCACCTCGATCACCGCCATCACAGCCCTGAGCGCCTCGGCGGTGGCCACCAACATGCGGGTCGGGGTCGGCGGCGAGTACTACATGATCTCGCGAAGCCTCGGTCTCGAGCTCGGCGGCGCCATCGGGATCCCGCTCTTTTTGTGCCGGACGCTTTCCATCACCTTCTACAGCTTTGGACTGGCCGAATCGATCCTGGCGTTCTGGCCGGCGTCGTGGGGACCCATCCCCCCGGCAACGACCCAGCTCCTGACCGCCGGTCTGATCACGGTCATTGTCGGGATCTCCGGCCGCAGCGCCGAGGTCGCCCTCAAGCTCCAGATCCCCATCATGGTCGCGGTGGGGCTGTCCATCATCGCCCTGGCCGCCGGGGTTGCCGGCGGCGGGATCGCGTCGCCGGAGATGACGCCCACCTACCGGACCGCGCCAGCCGGTTTCTGGTATGTCTTCGCGGTCTTCTTCCCCGCCGTCACCGGCTTCACCGCCGGCATCGGGATGTCCGGCGATCTCCGCGACTCCCGCAAGTCGATCCCCAGGGGCACCCTGCTCGCGGTCATGACCGGCGCCCTCATCTATCTCAGCATCCCGGTGCTGCTCGCCTTCACCGCCAAAGTCACCCCGGAGGAACTCGCCGAGCCCGGAATCATCTGGGTCAAGATCGCGGTCCTCGGGGCATGGTTGGTCTTCCCCGGCGTCTGGGGCGCCATCCTTTCCTCCGCATTCGGAAGCGCCCTCGGGGGTCCCCGGGTCCTCCAGTCGCTCTCGCGCGACGGCCTCACACCGGCCTTTCTCGCACGCACCTCGGCCACCGGCCAACCGACCATCGCGACGTGGGTTTCCGGGGCCATCGCCCTGGCCGCCGTCGCCCTCGGGGGCCTCAACGCCGTCGCCCAGTTCGTCACGATTCTCTTTCTGACCCTCTATGTCACCATCAATCTCGCGGCCGCACTGGAGAACCTGGTCGGCGACCCCTCCTTCCGCCCCACCATCCGCGTGCCCTGGTGGGTCTCACTGGCCGGCTCCTTCGGCGCCATCGCGGTGATGTTCCTCATCAGCCCGCTGGCGTGCATCGCGGCGGTGGTACTCGAGTTTGGTCTCTACCTCTACCTCAGGCGCCGGGTCCTGCGCCGCGAGTGGGGTGATGTCCGCGCCGGGATGTGGATCGCCCTGGCACGCTTCGCGCTGCTCAAGCTCCGCGAGAACCGGACCGACCCGCGCAACTGGCGGCCGCACATTTTGCTTCTGGCCGGCGACACCGGCAAGAGAATCAACCTGGTTCGGCTGGCGAGCTGGTTCAACCAGGATCGCGGCATCATCACCGCCTGCCGGCTCGTCACCGGCGATCTCCAGGACGGGACCATCGAGATCGACCGGATCCAGGCCGAAATGGAGGCCGAAGTCGACGAGGCCGGGGTCACAGCCTTCTGCGAGGCCCACGTGGTGAACGACTTCGAGACCGGGGTCCTGGACATCGCCCAGGCGACCGGGGTCGGTGAGCTGAGCGCCAATACGGTGATGTTCGGCTGGTCCAAGGAACGCGTCCGGCTCGCCTCCCAACTCCGTCTGATGCGCGCTTTGGCCAACGCCGGCAAGAGCACCATCATCAGCCGCATCAACTGGGCGCACGAACCCGGCCAGGAGAAGCGCATCGATCTGTGGTGGGGTGGACTCCAGAACAACGGCGATCTCATGCTGCTCCTCGCCCATCTTCTGCGTCTCAATTCGGAGTGGATCGACGCCCGGCTGACGGTGCGCTCCATCGCCCGCTCGGAGGCCGAGCGCGACAGTCAACACGCGGGCCTCGCCGAGCTTCTCGCCGAGAACCGGATCGAGGCCGACACCGAGGTCCTCTACGAGCCCGACCCCGACCGCGACGTGGCCGAGATCCTGCACGAGCGCAGCGCCAGAGCCGATGTCGTCTTCCTCGGTCTGATGATTCCGCCGTTTGGCGACGAGGTGCGCTACGCCGAGCGACTCGAACAGCTCGCCGAGGGTTTCAAGACCACCATCTTCGTCCGCAACGCCGGACGTTTCGCGGGCGATCTGCTCTAGCGTTCGCGGTAGACTGCATCCATGACTCTGTTCGGTGAAGCATTCCGCTGGAAGATCGCACTGCCCCTGGCTGCCGCTGCAGCAGCGGCGTTGATGATCGCCCTCGCCGCCCTCAGTCACCACGCCATGACCGAGCGTCACGAACTCGTCCTCGAGGGACGACTCCTCGGTCTGGCGCATTCGGCCGAAACCTGGCTCCGCGACTCGGGCATCGGCGATGCAGAAGAGGTGCTCTCCGAACTGCTCGGCGGCGGCGGCCCGGAGGTGACCGGCATCGCGCTCGCCGACAGTTCCGGAACTCCAGTGGCTTCGGCGGGGGAACTCGAGACGACCGACCGCGTACGATCGGTCGATCTCTTTCTCGGCCGCCACGCCGGTGGCGACCCTCCGTGGGGCCGGCAGGGCGCCGGTCAACCGGGTCCGCATGGGGGTGGACGGGGCCGCTTCGAGCTCCAGATGCACCTCGACCCGGCGGCGAACACGCTTCCACTCACGGCGCGTCTCCTGCTGCCCACGGTCATCCTGGCCGGCATCGCGCTGGTGTGGCTCGCCTACCTCGCCGGTCGGCACCTCGACCGACAGCGGCTCGAGATCCGAGAGCTATCACAGCGGCGGCGCCTCGAAGCCCTGGCCCGCGCCGGGGCCGGGCTCGCCCACCAGCTGCGAACACCCCTGGCCACCATCAAGGGCACGAGCCAGCTCATGACCGAGCGCTGCGACAACGACGATCTCCGTCCTCGGATCGAGACTGTCGTCTCACAGGCCGACCGGATGAACCGTCTGCTCAGCCAGCTCCTCGACTACGCCCGACCGCCGACGCCGGAGCCCCGACTCGTCCTGGTCGCTGACGCCGTCGTCGCCGCCGCCGCCCGGTATCCGGACATCGAGATCGAGGTGGGGGAGAGCGCCAACGCCTACGTCGACCGCGAGCATCTGGAAGAAATCATTGACAACCTGTTGGCCAACGCGGTTTTCTTCAGTCCGGAGGGATCGGCGGTGGTGGTGAGCACGACCGTGGAAGATGGGGAGCTTCGGCTCTCCGTCTGCGACCGTGGCCCGGGCCCCGGGGATGACCCGGAGGTCCACTTCGAGCCCTACCAGACATCGCGGGCCGACGGGACCGGTCTCGGCCTGCCCATCGCGAGAGCGCTCGCCGAGGCCAATCGGGGAACGCTGAGGCTCGAGAACCGGCCCGGGGGCGGCTGCCGGGCGTTGTTGACCCTGCCCGGTTCGGCGGTGAAGTCATGACGCCGACCATCCTGGTGGTCGACGACGACCGCGCTTTCCGCGGTCTTGTGGTCGAGATCCTCGCCTCGGAGGGATACCGCGTGCTCGAGGCGGAGGACGCAGAAGGGGCCCTTGAAACCCTGTCCGATCGCGAAATCGATCTGGTTCTGACCGACCAACGAATGCCCGGGATCAGCGGTGTCGAGCTCGCCCGACGGGTGCGGACTTCCGCGAATCCACCCGAGGTCATCGTCATGACCGCCTACGGAACCATCGCTCAGGCGGTGGAGGCCATGCAGTCGGGCGTGGCCGACTATCTCACCAAACCGCTCGAAAGTCCGGCTTCGCTGCGCCGGCTCGTTCGGCGGGTTCTGGGTGAGCGGATCGAGGCACAACCCGCGAGCGGGGAGTTTCTCTCGCGGGATCCACGGGTTCTCGAGATCCTCTCGGTGATCGATCGCGCCGCCGCCACCAACGTCACCATCCTCGTCACCGGCGAGTCCGGCACCGGCAAGGAGCTCCTCGCCCGACGGGTCCACAACACGTCGCCGAGGAGCGGCGGGGCCTTTGTCGCCGTCAACTGCGCGGCCCTTCCCCAGAGCCTGGCCGAGAGCGAGCTCTTCGGCCACGAGAAGGGCGCCTTCACCGGCGCCGACCGCCGCCGGCCGGGCCGCTTCGAGCAGGCCAACGGCGGCACCCTCTTCCTCGACGAGATCGGCGAGCTCTCCGAGGAGATCCAGGCCAAGCTGCTCCGCGCCATCGAGGAGCGGACCGTCGAACGGGTCGGCGGGGGCGCACCGATCGATCTCGACATCCGTTTGGTGGCCGCCACCAATCGCGATCTCGAAGGACTGGTGAGGGACGGGTTGTTTCGTTCCGATCTCTACTTCCGACTCAACGTGATCGCGGTTGAGCTCCCTCCACTCCGCGATCGACCAGCCGACATCGCCATGTTGGCCCCGATTCTCGCGGCCAAGAACGCGGAGCGGCTCGGGCTTCCGGCGAAGGAACTGAGCGAAGACGCCATGGCGGCGCTCGAAAGATCGTCGTGGCCCGGCAATGTCCGCGAGCTGAGAAACGTGCTCGAACGAGCGCTCATCGTTGCCACCGGGTCCGAGATCACCTCCCGCGACCTCCCGACCCTCGAAACGGCCGGCCCGGCTGTCGCGAAGGCCCAGGAGGCCGCTGCTGCCGTACCGCTGGCGCTCGAGGAGCGGGAACGCCAGGCCATCCTCGACGCCCTCAAACAGTGCGACGGCCATCGCGAGCGGGCGGCCAGGCTCCTCGGTGTGTCCGTACGAACCCTCTACAACCGGTTGAAGCAGTACGGGGTTCACTAGCAGAAAGCACGTCTGGGTGCCGTGCATCGTCGTCAGCAGAGGAACGGCTGATGAGAAGTTCGGGCAAAGCCCGCGCTCCCGAACTGCAGATTCTGCAGTCCCTGCATCTCCTGCAGGTGCACACCCTGCAGGGATCGTCGACCCGCATCGACCGAGAAACCATTCAAATGCGAAAATAGAACGACTTAGCCGTTTTCTCCAAACTTGGCACGCGGGTTGCTCTTGGAGTGGGCAGAGTGCCGATGCAGCACCAATACAACAGGAGGTACGTCGTGAAACGATTCATCATTCCCGCCCTGGTTCTGGTCCTGGCCCTGACAACCTTCAGCACGGTCGCGCTCGCCCAGGCACGAGGCAACGGCAATGGCAACGGCAATGGCAACGGTGGTGGCGGCGCGTGCTGCGGTCTCCTGATCGAACAGCTCGGGTCCCTGCCTATCGAGGCTCTTTCCCAGGGGGAACTGGAAGCCGTCACTTTCCTCCGCGAGGAGGAGAAGCTCGCCCGCGACGTCTACGCCACTCTCGCTCTGAGCTGGAACATCCCGATCTTTTCGAACATCGCCCGCGCCGAGCAGCGCCACATGGACCATGTCGCTCTGTTGCTGGAGCGCAATGGCGTGCCTGACCCTGTCAGCGATGACACCATCGGCGTCTTCAGCAACCCCGAATTGCGAGGCCTTTTCACCAGCCTGGTGAGCACGGGTGAATCCTCCCTCGAACAGGCGCTCCGGGTCGGCGCCACCATCGAGGACCTCGACATCGCCGACATCAACGAAATGCTCGCCGAGAGCGACAACCTCGACATCGCGCTCATCGGCCACAACCTGAACAAGGGCTCACGAAATCACCTGAGAGCGTTCTCCCGCACCCTGGAAAGGAACGGGTTCGCCCCCTACGAGGCTCAGTACCTGACGCAGGACGAAGTGAACACCATCATCTCGTCGGATCGTGAACGCGGCGTCATCTACGACGAGTACGGCGATGTCCTGGCCAATTGCGGCGGCGGCAATGGCAAAGGTCCGGGCAACGGCCGCGGAAATGGCCGAGGCCAAGGACGCGGCCCGGGAAACGGTAGCTGCAAAGCCACCGGTTGATCTCAGTCGGACACCCGGCAGAATCGACAGATCCGCGATCCGGCCCCGACGGCCGGATCGCTTTTTCATGAGCCGAGGTGCGAGAGACCAAAGTCCTCCAGAGAACCGAGTTTGATATCGGCAATGGCAAAACCGGGGTCATCGAAGTCCGCGGCCGCCGGAACCGCGACCACATGGAGCCCGGCCGCGTGCGCCGCCTGAACCCCCGCCACCGAATCTTCGAAGGCCACACCGTCGGAGCTTTCGATGCCGAGACGGCTGATGGTTGTGAGGTAGACGGCGGGATCCGGTTTGCCACGCGCTTCGTCCGCGCCGCTGCACGAAACCTCGAAGGTGCCGTCCAGACCCAGGGTGGCCAGCACCACACCGATCAGATCGTGTGATGACGACGACGCGAGGCCGAGGCGCACGCCGGCGCCACTCAGGAGATCGAGGGCCCGGTGGACCCCGGGCAGAGCTCGGCCGCGGGTGGCGATGAGATGGGCAACCCGAGACTCGAGATCTTGGACCACATCCTCCCGGCTGACTCCGGTCCACGGGTGTCGAGCGAACCAGAAGCCCACGACCTCGTCCGAGCGAAGCCCAGTGGTCCGCCGGCAGTCGTCATCACTGAGCTCGAGACCCACCCGGGCAAACGCCGCACGCTCGGCGAGCCGCCACAGCGGCTCCGAGTCGATGATGAGTCCGTCCATGTCGAAGATCGCCGCCTTCATGGTGGTCAGAGTAACGGGTTTGGCAAAGAAAAGCCGCCGGTTTCGGTTCGAACCCGGCGGCCAAACGGATGGGGTTGCGCTTCAGTCGGTCTCGATGTTCGACAATGCGTAGGCGTGGTTGGGATCGTTGAGTGCCTCGAAGTCCGCGGCAGCGCGCTCGATCCGGCGGAACATTTCGTCGAGGGGTGAGGTGTCCGAAACGTCCTGGCCGGTGGCGTCCATCGCCCGGGCGAGCATCTCGCGGATCACCTTGTCCTTGAACTCTTCTTCCTTCTCGATGAAGCTGACGGAGTAGTCGTCACCGAGCTCCGCGAGTTCGGCCGCTGCTGCGACGGCATCGTCGAGATCACCGAGATGATCGACCAGGCCGAGCTCGTAAGCGTCAATACCGCTCCACACCCGGCCCTGGGCGATCTGGTCCACTTCTTCAGTCGTCATTCCACGCGAGTCTGCGACCCGCTGGAGAAACTCACGATAACCCTTCTCGATGATTCCCTGAATCACGTCACCGACCTCGGGGGGCAGCTCCCGATCCACCCGAACGCCCGCCAGGGGCGCGGTGCTGATGCCGTCCACATGGATGCCGAGATACTCGGCGAGGGGCCGCTGGTAGGTGGGGATCATTCCGAAGATGCCGATGGATCCCGTGATGGTGCTCGGATGGGCCCAAATTTGATCCGTCGAGGTGCTGATCCAGAAGCCGCCCGAGGCGGCGACGCTGCCCATGGAGGCGATGACCGGCTTGCCGTCGGCACGGGTCTTCTCGCACTCGCGACGGATGACCTCGGAAGCGAAGGCGCTGCCGCCGCCCGAGTCGACGCGAAGCACGATGGCCTTGACGTCGTCGTCGTTGCGGGCCTGGCGGATGAGCGCCGCGGTCGATTCTCCGCCGATCCTGCCGGCGGGCTGGGTGCCGTCGAGGATCATGCCACGAGCGACGACGATCCCGACCCGGTCGCCCTTGGCTTCGCGGCCGAACCGATCGTCGTCCACCGTCTTCAGATACTCGGTGAAGGCGACCTGGTTGTACGTGTGGCTCTCTTCGTCTTCGCCGACGAGTTCGATCAGGTGCTCCCTCGTCTCGACCCGGGTCAGAGCCTGATCGGCGAGACCGAAGTCGAGGGCGGCCTTGGTGGTGTCGCCATCGGCCTCGGCCATGAAACGGGGGAAGTTCTGTGCGTAATCGTCGAGATCTTCGGCCGGAATCCCCCGAGCCGCGGCCACGTCGTCGAGGTAGATCCGCCAGAGATCGCCGAGCCACTCCCTGTTGGCTTCCTTGGCGTAGTCCGACATGCCGTCGAGGAGGTAGGGCTCCACCGCCGACTTGTAGGTGCCGACCTTGAAGATGTGGACATCGAGCCCGAGCTTGTCGATGCCCTCCTTGTAGTACATCCGGTAGCGACCATAGCCCTCGAGCACGACGGCGCCCATGGTGTGGGTGAGAATCTCATCGGCGTGGGCCGCGAGATAGTAGGCGTCCTGGCCGTACACATCCGCAGTGGCGATGACCTTCTTGCCGCTGGTCTTGAAGTCGATGATGGCCTCGCCCAAGTCCTGCAGCTTGGTCAGCCTCGCACCGCCGAAGGAAGAGAGATCCAGCAGCAGAACCTGAACCCGATCGTCGTCCTTGCCGGCTTTGATGGCGTCGATGACATCCTTGAGGAGGGTCTCCGGTGTCGCCGCACCCCGCGCCTCATCGATCATCTGCTCGATGGACTTGGCGGAGAGCTGCTCGACGAGCTGGCCCTTCGGCGCGACGACCAGCGCCGTCGTGTCGGCGATATCCGGCTCGTCGCTGCTGAAGACGACAACCAGGAGCGCGATCACGATCGCCAGGAAGAGCAGGTTCACCGCCACCTTCCGAGACGAGTCGATGGCGCGCCAGGTTCCGCCAAGAAGGCGCATCAGAGGATTCTTTCGTTCGTGCATGGTGAGGGACTCCTTCTGTCTCCGTGGTTGTTGAACCACCCGGACCGTTCTATTTTCTGGTTGCGGGAGAGTATCATTCGCAGACGAGCTGAGCACGGGCACAACCCTTCGGCTCGAGCCTCCTCTTACCTAAACGAAAATGCCGACGATTGGTTATCACGTGACTTCTCCGCTTGACCTTGGATGAGAACCGATTATCGTCTGAGTGTGCGCCTGCTCGGACTTCTTCTCGTCATCTCGATCGGCCTCGCCTGCGGGGTGGTCGATCCCGGCCCGGCGCCATCCATTCTCACCGTCGCCACCAGCATCGCGCCGCACGCCTGGCTCGCGGAGCGGATCGGTGGCGATCAGGTGGTGGTTCACACTCTGTTGCGCCCGGGTGAGAGCCCGACGACCCACCAGCCGAGCGACGCCCAGGTGAGCCGGGTGCTGTCGAGTCGAGTGTTCTTTCGCTGCGGAGTGCCGTTCGAATCTGGACCGTGGTTTCGCGCTTTGGAGGGACAGCTCGAGATCGTCGATCTGCGGGACGGCGTGGCCACCCGAACCATGGAGGCCCATGGGCACGACAGCGAAAGCACACATCATTCCGTTGCCGCAGTGGATCCCCACACGTGGCTGAGCCCGCGGCGGCTCATGATCCAGGCCACGTTGGTGGCCGAGACCCTTCAGCAAACGGATCCGGACCACGCATCTGACTACGCCACACGGTTGACTGGGGTCCTCGCCGAGCTTGCCGAACTCGATGGGTGGATCGAGCGCACCCTCGCCCCCTACCAGGGGCGGGCCTTCGTGGTCTTCCACCCCTCGTGGGGCTACTTCGCCGACGACTACGGCCTCCGTCAGATCGCCATCGAGATCGAGGGCAAGGAGCCCTCCGACGCCGAGCTCACCCAACTTCAGGAACGGACCGGCGCGCTCGACCTCTCGGTCGTCTTTGTCCAACCGCAGATCGCGGGGCAGTCGGCACGGGCCGTCGCCGGCGCAATTGGCGCCCGCCTCGAGACCCTCGATCCCCTCGCACCCGATGTCGTGACCAATCTTCGCCACGTCACCGACTCCATCGCGGGAAGTCTTCATGACTGACGCAACCGCCGTCCATGTGGCGGACCTCGGATTCCGCTACCCGCGACAACGGGACGACGCCCTGCACGAGGTGAGTTTTTCCGTCGGCGCCACCGAGTGGGTCGGTCTTCTGGGACCCAACGGCGGGGGCAAGACAACTCTGCTCCGGCTGCTTCTCGGTCAGCTCGTGCCGGACACCGGAAGCATCGACATCCTCGGCGGCCCACCGGCGAAGACGCGGCAGAAAATCGGGTATGTCCCCCAGCACACGGGCATCGACCCCAGTGTTCCCGCATCGGTGCTCGATGTCGTCCTCCTCGGCCGGCTCTCGGGCTCGACCTGGGGACCCCGCTACTCACAGCACGACCGCGAGCTGGCCCTGGCGGCCCTCGAGGAGACCCACACCGCCGATCTCGCCGATCGCGCCTGGCGGACGCTCTCGGGCGGCCAGCGTCAGCGGGTCCTCATCGCCCGAGCGCTCGCGTCGAGGGCCGATCTCCTGCTCCTCGACGAACCCACCACCGGAATCGACATCCATCGCGAGAAGGAGCTGCTGCGGCTGCTGGAACACCTCAACGAGCGCCTTCCCATCGTCATGGTGAGCCACGACATCGCGTTGGTCAGCCATCACATGGATCGCGCCCTCTGGGTCGACTGCACCGTGCGCGAAATCGATGCCCGCCATCTCGATTCGGACTCCCTCGAGCATTTCTTCCACGGGGAGCGCCCGTGAGTCAGTTCTTCATCGACGCCGCGGTCAATCCCTTCCTCTGGTCGGGACTGGTCGCCGGAGGACTCGCCAGCGTCAGCTGCGGCATCGTCGGACCCTACGTGGTGACCCGGCGCCTGCTCTTCCTCGCCGGCGCCCTGGCGCACATCGCCATCGGTGGGGTCGGCGCCGCCATCTACCTTTCGACGGTCCATCCGACGGTCTTCGGCTGGCTCGAACCCATCCACGGCGGACTCTTCGCCGCGCTGGTTTCGGCGCCGCTCCTGGCCGTCTTGAAGCATCGGGTGAAGGAGAGGCTCGACACCATGGTCGGCGCTCTTTGGGCGGTGGGCATGTCGGTGGGCATCCTACTCATCAAGATCACCCCGGGCTATCACACCGAGCTCATGAGCTATCTCTTCGGCAACATCAGCTTCGTCACCCGGCGAGACCTCATTTTTCTCGCGGTTCTGAGCGCGGTGGTGATCGTCACCGCCAGCCTCTTTCACCGCCGTTTTCTCGCCCTCTGCCTCGACCCGGAGCAGGCCGAGCTGCGTGGGATACCCGTTCTCACGACCGACATCGTTCTCTTTCTCCTCATCGCCGCGACGGTGATCGTGCTCACCCAGATCGTCGGTCTGATTCTGGTCATCGCCCTGCTCAGCCTGCCGGCCGCCATCGGCGCCCGTCTGACGACTCGTCTCGGGCCCTCCATGGCCGTGACCTTCGTCGTCTCGGCCCTGGTCACGACGCTGCCCCGGATCGCCGTCTACGGCACCCCGGTGAGCCCCGAGACGGCTATCGTCCTCGCCACCGCCGGCCTCTATCTCCTGGTCGTGCTCCGGCGGCGTCCGAGGGCCCGGTGATTGCGCGACATTGGGCCGCGAAGGGCGGCCCAGAAGGCCGGAGATGAATATTCATTCATCTCCGGCGGTACTTCAAGTCCGAAAAATACCTAATTCTACCTAAAACGACGTCAAAACCCGGTTGACATCCAAGCAGAATTGAATAAAAATGCATTCTTCGCTCGGCAGACCGGGCTGGAGGTAACCCATGCGGATCGTGCTCGCCTACTCAGGAGGACTGGACACCACCTACTGCGTCGCGTGGTTGACCCGGGAGAAGGGCGCCGAGGTCGTGACAGTGACGGTCGACACCGGCGGGATGGACCCGGCGGAATCCGAACGCATCGCGGCTCGCGCCCTCTCAGCCGGCGCCGCCGAACACCACCGCATCGATGCGCGGCAGAAGGTCTGGAACAACTTCATCGCGACCCTGGTGCGCGGTAACGTCCTGCGTGGTGCGGTCTACCCGGTCTCGGTGGCCGCCGAACGAACCCAACAGGCTGTGGAGGTCGCGAGGGTGGCGACCGACATCGGCGCCGACGCCATCGCCCACGGCGCCACCGGCGCCGGCAACGACCAGGTGCGCTTCGACATCGCCTGGAAGGTGATGGCGCCCTCGATCCTGATCCTCGCGCCCGTGCGCGAGCACGGCGTCGAACGCGAGACCTCCATCGCCTACCTCGAGGAACACGGGCTCGAGGTCCCCCCCGGATCGGGGGGCTACTCGGTCAACCGCGGTCTCTGGGGCATGACCCTCGGCGGCGGCTGGACCCACGACCCGTGGCAGGGTCCTCCCGAGGACGCCTGGTCCGAGGACACGGCGCCGTCGTCCGACCCCACCGACCTGGTCATCTCCTGGGAAGCCGGCTTGCCGGTGAGCCTCGACGGCGAGGCGCTGGCGGGACCGGAGCTCGTGGAGGCCCTCGAAGTGAAGCTGGCGCCCTACGGCATCGGCCGCGGCATCCACCTCGGCGAGACCGTCCTCGGGATCAAGGGCCGGATCGGCTTCGAGGCCGGGGCCGCTCAGGTGCTCGTGGCCGCCCACCGCGAGCTCGAGAAGCTCGTCCTGACCAAGTGGCAGAGCTTCTGGAAGGACCATGTCGCCCAGTTCTGGGGCGACCGTCTGCACGAGGGACAGGCCTTCGACCCGGTGATGCGGGACATCGAGGCGATGATCATGAGTTCGCAGCAGCGAGTGGTCGGCGACACCCGGGTCCGGCTCGCCGACGGTCGGTTCCTGGTCAACGGTGTGCGCAGCCCACACAGCCTCATGGACCCATCGGTGGCCTCGTATGGTGAGAGCCACCGACTGTGGACCGGCGACGAGGCGCAGGCCTTCGCCTCCATCGCCGGGATTCCATCGCAGCTCGCAGCCGCGGCCGGCGAGGTGCCCCCATGGTGACCTCCAAGGTCAGGCTCGACAGGATCGCCTCATCCACCCGCAATGCGAATCTGGGACCGGAGGTGCTCATCGGCCCCGAGATCGCCTGCGAAGAGGGACGGATCCTCGCGGTCCGCATCGGCAGCGACAAGGCCGTCTACAACCAGGTCGAGGACCCCACGGGACGCCTCATCCGCCTGCGTTCGGGCGACGTGCTGGCCGGAGTTCTCGGCGCCCGCCGGGCACTTCGCGGCTACGAGGGCGAGGTCCCGGAGACGCTGGCCGCCGGCGACACCATCGAGGTCCTCAACCTCGGCGGCGTCCTCGGCCGCTGCACCGCCGGAAACCCCGATCTCGGCCCACCATTCACCGCCGAGGTTCTCGGGGCCGTGCTGACCTTTCCGCGGACCGGCGACCGGATCGGCAGCCCCGCGACGATCCAACACGGTGCGGTACCCATGGCCGAAGGCCTCCTCGATGGCCCGCCCATCGTCGCGGTGGTGGGGACCTGCATGGACGCCGGCAAGACGGTGGCCGCCGGAGAGGTCATCCGCGGGCTCTTCCGCGCCGGTCTCAAGGTGGCCGGAGTCAAGCTCACCGGGGTGTCGCTGCGGCGAGACGCCCTCGCCATGCTCGACGCCGGCGCTGTCGAGGCGCTCACCTTCACCGACGCCGGCGTCGTCTCCACCGACGACGAGGCCGCCCTGCCCACGGCCTTCGGTCTGCTCAACGAGCTCGCGCGGAGCACGAAGCCCGATGTCGTGGTCGCCGAGTTCGGCGATGGGATCCTCGGCGAGTACGGCGTCGCTCGGCTGCTCGAAAACCCCGCCCTCGTTGCCCGGATCGGCGCCATGGTCTGTTGCGCTCCCGACCAGGTCGGCGCCTGGGGCGCAGTAGAAATCCTCAAATCCACCTTTGATCTGACACCGACGGTGATTTCCGGACCCGCCACCGACAACGAGGTCGGCTGCCGCTTCATCCGGGACCGCCTCGGCCTGCCGGCGGCCAACGCCCGCGCCGCCGACGGTGCGCTCGCCAGCATCGTCCGGGAGGCGCTGTGAATCCAACTGACACCGGACTCAAGGCCGCCGTCGCCGGGGCCACGGGCTATGTCGGCGGTGAGCTCCTTCGTCTGCTCTCGAACCACCCACGGATCGCCGAGGTTCGCGGCTTCTCCACAAGCGCCGCCGGCCGGCCGTGGTCGGAGATCCACCCCAATTTTCTCAACCGACCCGACACACCGGTCTTTGACGCCTTTGACGCCGGGCGGGTGGGAGAGTGGGCCGATATCGTCTTTCTGGCGCTGCCCCACGGCGAGTCACAGCTCATCATCGAGGCCGTCGAAGAGGCGGCCCCGGGTCTGGTGATCGACACCGCCGCGGATTTCCGTCTGGCGGATCGGGATCGCGCCGAACGCGCCTATGGCACCCACCGGAAACCGGAGCTCCTGGGGACCTTCGCCAACGGTCTCGCCGACATCGAGGCCGACGCCCTCGCCGGGGCGACGCGGATCGCCGTGCCCGGGTGCTTCGCCACCGCCACCATGCTCTCGTTGTGGCCGCTGGCGTCGGTTCTGAGCGCCGACTCCCACCCCGTGTGCTGGGCGGCCACGGGCTCGTCCGGCTCGGGCGCCAAGGCAAAGGCCACCACCCACCACCCCTTCCGCGCCCACAACTTCTACGGCTACAGCCTGGGGGGACACCGTCACGAGGCCGAGCTCGAGGAGAGACTCTCCGAGTGGTGCGGCCCTTCGGCGCCCTCGTGCTCGCTCCTGACGCACTCGGCGCCCATGATTCGGGGCATCCACGCCACGCTTCGAGTGCGGCTTGCCGAGCCGGTGGAGGATCCCGTGGAGCTGCTCCACGCCGCCTACGATGGCCGGCCCTTCGTCCATGTACTCGACCAGCCGCCCCGGCTGGCGTCGGTGGTCGGCACCAACCACGCGCATGTGCACGCGGTGGCTCGCGAAGGTGGCCGGGAGATCGTGGTGCTGACGGTCATCGACAACCTCATCAAGGGCGCCGCCGGGCAGGCGGTGCAGGCCATGAATCTCGCCCATCGATTCCCCGAGTCCGCCGGCCTCGAACACGCAGGAATGACGCCATGCTGACCACCACTCACCCCGCCGAGGTTCCGGTCTACGGCCGGCTCCAGCTGCAACCCGAACGCGGCTCCGGTTCCACCGTCGTCGGCGCCGACGGCCGGCGCTTCCTCGATCTCTACGGCGGCCACGCGGTGGCCGTCAGCGGCCACTGCCACCCCCGGGTGGTCGCCGCCATCCGCGAACAGGCCGAGCGGCTGCTCTTCTACTCCAACGCCGTACCGCTGGAAAGTCGCGACCGCCTCTTCGCCGTCCTCGCCGAGATGGCGCCCGCGCCCCTCGACCAGGCCTTCCTCGTCAACTCCGGGGCCGAGACCAATGATGTCGCCCTCCAGCTCGCCCGCCGGGTCACCGGACGGCGCCGCGTCATCACCTTTGAAGGCGGCTTCCACGGACGTACCCTGGCCACCCTCGCCGTGTCCGGCATTCCGCACTATCGCGATCTCGCCGAGGCCAGCGGAGGTCAGTCGATCCTCGATCTCACGGTGGTCGCTCCCTGGGGGCGGCCGGAGGTTCTTCCGGCCCTGGTGGACGAGACCATCGCGGCGGTCATCGTCGAACCGGTCCAGGGTCTGGCCGGCGCGCGGGAGGTCGGTGCCGAAGTTCTTCGATCCCTTCGAAGGGCATGTGACGACGCCGGCGCGGTGCTCATTTTCGACGAGGTACAGTGCGGCTGTGGTCGCACCGGCGCCTTCACCGCGGCCCAGAGCTATGGCGTTACGCCGGACATCCTCACCCTGGCCAAGGGCATCGCCGCCGGCCTGCCCATGGGCGCGGTCCTGCTCTCGCCGCGGATCGCCAAACATGTGTCACAGGGAGACCTGGGCACCACCTTCGGCGGTGGGCCCATCCCCTGTGCAGCGGCCGCCGCCAACCTCGAAGTCATCCGCGATGAGAGCCTCGCCGCTCGGGCGTTGCACCTGGAGCGGCGGCTGCGACAGGGGCTCGCCGATCTGCCCGCCGTCACGGAGATCACCGGTCGCGGT
>Ga0316187_10002605_pt1 | contig 15691 bp, 18 predicted proteins | sample CroRivburrow1_MG_FD_204927 | JGI IMG/M metagenome (GOLD analysis project Ga0316187, IMG submission 204927) | Coastal sediment microbial communities from Maine, United States - Cross River worm burrow 1 | ecosystem: Environmental > Aquatic > Marine > Coastal > Sediment | place: USA: Maine... | reverse complement strand
TCGCCTCGCGACAGATGCAACACCATGCTCAGGTACTGGGTGGGATCACCCAGGCCATAGATGGCGGACACCGTTGCAACGATGATGGTATCCGGCCGCTCCAGCAGGGCCTTGGTCGCAGACAGGCGCATCTGCTCGATGTGCTCGTTGACCGAGGCGTCTTTCTCGATATAGGTGTCCGAGGACGGGACGTAGGCTTCCGGCTGGTAATAATCGTAGTAGGAAACAAAGTATTCCACCGCGTTCTCGGGGAAGAACTCTCTGAACTCACCGTAAAGCTGCGCCGCCAGGGTTTTGTTTGGAGCCATCACCAGCGTCGGCCGTTGCACCCGCTGGATCACATTGGCGATGGAAAAGGTTTTACCCGAGCCGGTGACACCCAGCAGCGTCTGGTGAGCGAGGCCGTCTTCAATCCCTTCGATCATGCGCGCGATCGCCTGCGGCTGGTCCCCCGCCGGCTTGAAATCGCTGTGCAATCGAAATGGTTTAGAATCGCTGACGGACATGTCTTTCCATTTCCCAAACTTGCTATTATACGTCGATGAAAAAACTAATCGCGCTGCTTATTTGCTTTCTGCTTGCAACCCCTTTGGCCGCCCAGCAGTCATTGACTGCCGAGGCGCAGAGAAACGTCAACATCTCCCGCAAAATGGTCGATGACAAACGCAATACCCAGATTGCGATGTTCATGAGCTTCAGCCAGGAAGAAAAGGAGAAATTCTGGCCGCTGTACCGGGAGTACCGCGAGGCCATGGCCGGCGTGGGTGACAAGCGCCTCGCTGTCATCGTTGATTATGCCAACAACGTGGACCGGATGACCGACCCGCTGGCGAAGCAGTTACTGGACCGCTCATTCAAAGTCGACAAGGAATTCATCCAAACCAAGGAACGGTACGTAAAGAAATTTCGACGGATACTGCCGGATATCAAAGTCGTACGCCTGATGCAGCTGGAAAACCGCATGGACATCGCGGTGGACATGAAGGTCGCTGAGGGCATTCCCCTGATGAAATAAAGCCACGGGACGCATCATCGATGAGAACTTCGATAAACATGAGAACCTCGATCAAGGTCGACCAGATCAAGCCCTCGGCCACGATTGCGGTGAGTTCAAAAGCAATGGATCTCAAGGCCCAGGGGCGAGACATCATTTCACTGGGTGCAGGCGAGCCGGATTTCGACACGCCGGAACACATCCGCGAAGCCGCGATCGCCGCCATCCACGCCGGCCAGACCCGCTACACGCAGGTCGACGGCACGCCGGAGCTGAAAGCCGCCATTATCGAGAAATTCAGGCTGCAGAATGAGCTGGTTTTTGAAAAAGACCAGGTGATCGTTTCCAACGGCGCCAAGCAAAGCCTTTACAACCTGCTGGTCGCGGTGTTGAACAAGGGGGACGAGGTAATCGTACCGGCGCCTTACTGGGTGTCCTACCCGGACATGGTCAAGCTGGCCGATGCCGAGCCCGCGATCCTGGCGGCAACGGCGGAGCACGATTACAAGATTACGCCGAAGAAACTGGAAAATACGATCAACGAAAACACCCGCATGGTGATTTTTAATTCACCATCCAACCCCACCGGCAAGGTCTACACCGAAGAGGAGTACCGCGACCTTGGCGACGTGCTGGTCGAGCACCCGAAAATCTATATCGCCTGCGACGACATCTACGAGCACATTTACTGGGGCAGCAGCCCCTACCGGACATTCCTCAATGCCTGCCCGGAACTTTCAGAACGTGCCGTGGTGATCAACGGCGTCTCCAAGGGCTATGCCATGACCGGCTGGCGCATCGGCTACCTGGCCGGCCCGGCTGACCTGGTCAAGGCCATGAAAAAGGTGCAGGGACAGAGCACCTCCTGCGCCAGCTCGATTTCCCAGGCCGCTGCCGTGGCCGCACTGACCGGCCCGCAGGAATGCGTGGAAGAAATGAGAATGGCGTTTGAAGGCCGCTACCACTACATCCAGGCAGCACTGAACGAGCTGCCCGGAGTCGAATGCCCGGACTGCGACGGTGCTTTTTATGCCTTCCCTTCTTTCAAAAGATTCATTGACAGCATGGACGGTATCCGGGACGACGTGGAGCTGGCCACCTGGTTCCTGGAGGAAGCCGGCGTGGCGACGGTTCCGGGCTCGGCGTTCGGCGCCCCGGGTCACCTGCGATTGTCTTATGCCTCCAGCATGGACGAGCTGGAAGATGCGATCGGGCGGATAAAGCGCGCGATGAATACCTACAGCAATGCGGCCTGAATACCGGCAGTAAACCCGCAGGGTCCGTTGCATGCTTTAAGCCATGAACATTCATCGGCACGGCACGGGTCAGAAACTTGCGAGAGGTTTTACCGTGCTGGAACTGATGATCACTGCCTGTGTTGCCGGAATCCTGTTATTGACCGGCCTTCCCTCGCTGCAGCAATTCGGCCGGCAGCAGCGGATGAAAGCGGCCATCGGCCAGCTGCAGAATGACCTGATGATGGGGCGCAGCGAAGCCGTGATGCGAAATCTGGCTGCCGTAGCCTGCCCCGGCAATCCAAGCTCTGGTTGTTCAGGCATCCCCGACTGGGCAGATGGCTGGATCGTTTTCAGCGACGCCAATGGGGATCGACAGTTCCAGGCCGGAGAGACGCTGCTCCGCCATGGTCAACACATTGAAAACATGAATATTTCAGGTTCCGCAGGGCGCCATGAAGTCCGCTTTTTTCCCAACGGCAGCGCGCCCGGCAGCAATGGCAGCATCACTTTTTGTGGACTGGGAGGACCCGCGGAAGCGCGCAAACTGGTGATCTCTAACCTGGGAAGAATTCGCCGGGATACCGCAAAGGATACCGATCCTGTAAAATGCCCAATTAGCGCTTGACTCACTTACGCAAAGCGCGGAAAATACCGCGCCTCAAGACAATTCCCCAGTAGCTCAGCTGGTTAGAGCGGGTGACTGTTAATCACTAGGTCCGCGGTTCGAGTCCGTGCTGGGGAGCCAAACAAATCAAGGGCCTGCAAGAGATTGCAGGCCCTTTTTTATTGACCGTCTGTTTCATAGTGACTCTGACTTGAACTTTTCCAAGCTTACTGGCCCCCAACGGAGTCTGAACCGGTACCGAATTCCCAGAGCTTCAATGCCCCGTCATCACCCCCCGATACGATCAAGGATCCATCAGGGGAAAAGGCCACGTCGTTTATGCGGCCGTCGTGAGCATTCTCAATGTGGAAGATAATATCCAGGGTCCCTGCATCATAAACGGTAATACTGCCGTTGCCCGCGGCCACTATTTTGTCCCATTCAGGTGACCAGTCCAGGGCGTACACCGATTCGGATTCGATTTCTCGAACAAGCAGAACATTGGGATTCAAGCCGGCGAGGTTTTCGATAGTCCAGAGCTTGACCTTTCCGCTGTCGCTACCCGACACGATTTGGGTCACGTCCCCATCACTGTATGGGGCGATGGCAATCGGAAAAACCCACGAACCCGAGTGGCTCATTGACACGGGGACTGATTCAAGTTCGCATGAATCGAGTGAGCAATCCGGTGGGAAGGACCAGAGCTGGATTTTTCCCGCCGTTGAAGTCGAGGCGAGAACGGTGCCGTCAGGTGAGAACTCAAGTGCCTTGGTTCTCTTCTTTCTTGTTGACTTGCTTGCATACAGTTCCAGGCCGGAGGTCTCGTAAACCAGGATATCTCCGTAGAATCCGGAGGCAACGGCCCATTGGGCATTGCGGGAAAGTGCAACACAGTAGACGCAGCCGATTGGGGCTCTGGTCCCGGTCAGAAGGCCGAATTCGTCCGATATCCTGAAGGTGTCTGTATCAGTACCCCCGTTCCAGCCTCCTTCCCCGGTAAGGACAATTGAACCGTCATACGACGACTCAAGATCATAAATGGTGTGGTTGAGGTTCTGAACGGACAACTCATTTAAATCGAGAGTCCAGCTGCGCAGATCTGCATCTTCACCGCCAGAGACCACCCTGATTGGTTTTTGTTCTGTTCATGTTCAAGTGAGTCGCCGGCCAGGTTGGAGTCGCCGTAAAACACCAGTTTGCGGCCCGGTCTTGCAGGTGGGTCCGGATCCAGGTCCTTGCCGTCTTCCAGCTCGAATCCGAGCAAGGTCCAGCGCCCGAAGGCCGTTTCTTTCACGATTTCGATCTTGTGGGTTTTGTCTTCCAGTCCGGTAGCCAACTCGTAGCTGTCTGTCCCGTAGGCTATAGGGATTTTTTCCGAACGGACAACGGCATCATCTTCAATAATATTGATGCGGATATAGTCGTTCGTGGTGGCCGACAGGATCGCGTAAAGGCTGGTGCCGTTGAACTTTGCCTGGACCGAAGTTCCCTTGGCATAAGCCCACGGTTCGGAAGGATTTGTCCGGTCCCAACGTCCCGTGTAGAGGATTCTGGAATCGTCCGCAGGAACAACCACCGCTGCACTGAGCAACGGGCTCAGGAGAATCGTTGCCAACAGGGCCAGTAAATAACGCATTGATATTTCCCCCGTGATGTCAGGACGATCAATAGCCTTTCTATAAAATTATCGTTAACGACTGGAAAAAAGCTGCAATTGAAATACATTCTGGCAGCTTGATATTGGAGGCGGCCATTACCGGGCGATACCTGATCACTATCAAGCAAATCCAAGTTTTTACTTCGACTGCCCTTTTGCCTCACTCAGCCAGGATCGGTCAAAATTTTCCTTCGCAAGAGCATAGTCGATATGCGGGCTGATCAATTCTTCGAAAGCATCCTGGATCTGTTCGTATTCTTCATCGCAGAATTCGGCTCGCTCCCAGGGCAATATTCCCTCGTCTACGATCTGGCCGAACAGCTTGGGGTCAGCGCCGTAAGCGATGCACAAAACATTGTATGCACGTTGCGCGGGCGTGCCGTGTTCATTGGCATATTCCGCCATGGACGGCGCCTGCTTGCTACTTGCTTCGTACAGGAAGGCATAGGCCGTACCACGAATCAACCGCAGCGACTCTTCCGGCCCGAGTTGAAGATAAATGTAGGCTGCCAGCTGATCTGCCGCGTCTTCAACGCGCCCCAATACCGGCAGGTCATGCATGTCGATCAATGCGTGACCGAATTCGTGCAGAGAGGTGTCTATCAATGGCCCGACAAACGCGTCGTAGGGCTCAACGCCGGAAGAGGTCGTTTCCTTCGGCATTCTTTGCCAAAGCTCCTCAATGTATTCGTAGCAGATCGTAATGTCGTCATCGCCATAGAACGCATCGGCCTCGCCGTCGCATCCAGCCAGGCTGATTTTCAGGGCTCTTGGCAGCTTGAACGGGCTGAGAAATTCCTGCAAACGCTCCAGTACCTGGCGCTCCCGTAACGCATCGTGTATCTGCTGGTGCTCAGGAGTCTTCGGAGTCACATAGTGAATGTCGATCCGATCCGCCTTAGGCGCTGAAAACGCAGTCACTGACGTTATCGCGGCAAACAGGATGCAGGTAATGGCCGAGGCATTTTTCATAATCCGGTCCTCCATGCAAAATCTGTGGTGCAACACTTTCAACATACGCCATCAAAACCTGCTGATAAGCGCATGACCGGCAAAAAGTTGAGTTAAGTCAATCCAACAGCTTGCGAAGACCCTGCGGCACACGTTCAAGGTTCAAAATCAGAATAACAGCACCAGAGCCTTCAACCCAAAGATTCAACCTGGCCGGAACAGGAGGAAACCGCAGGCCCGTAAGATCCAGATGCGCATGAACAAAGCATTGGATACAGATCAAACGGTCGCTTAGACTAATACGATATCCACCCCCATGATGCGATCTCACAAGGAGAGACACAGATGAAATCAAGAAATGTATTACTGGCAGGAGCCTTGTTCCTGCTGTTCGCAGCAACTGCTCATGCAGCCGCCACCGTGGCGGAATGCAAGGCATCCGCAGATGAAATGAAGGGACTGGGCAATGTCGCGGATATGATGGCCGAATCCTATGGCTACGCCATCCTGCCCACTATCGGCAAAGGCGGCATTGGCATCGGCGGTGCCGGTGGCACCGGATGTGTTTTTGCCGGTGGCAAGCATACCGGTGATGTTTCAATGGGACAGGTAACCGTCGGTTTACAACTGGGTGGCCAGGCCTATAGCCAGATCATCCTGTTCAAAAATGTCGATGTGTACAACGATTTCACCAAAGGTCAGTTTGAATTCGGAGCCGATGCCACGGCAGTGGCGTTGACTTATGGCGCTCAGGCCGGCGCTACGACCAAGGGAGCTTCCGCCAGCGCCGGTGACACCAAGGCGGCCGGGGCCTGGAAGCGTGGCATGGCTGTATTCACCCTCGCCAAGGGCGGCTTGATGTATGAAGCATCCATAGGCGGGCAGAAGTTCAAATACACACCTGTAGAATAGAACCAGAACGCGGCTCCCCTGCCCCAGGGGGGCCGCAACACCGGAGCCTCCTCCGATTCAATCAAGCTAAGCAGGTAAATTAGGCCTCAAGCCTGGCGCCGGTGTAGCATTGCCGATCATGGCTGGAGCAACAACCCGCATCATCATTCTGCTGTTTCTCGCATCCGGTGCGCTTGCACTGATGTACGAGGTCGTCTGGGCGCGGATGATGGCCCACGTGTTCGGCTCGACAGCGCTTGCAGTTGGAACAGTCCTGGCGGCCTGGATGTCCGGCATGGCCCTGGGGGCCTGGAAGATTGGCAAACGGGCAGACCGCCATCCGAATGCGTTGAAGCTGTACGGCTGGCTGGAAATCGGCATAGCCGTCATGGCGCTGGTTTCCCACCTTCTTATTGACCAACTGGGAACGGCGCATCAGTTGCTTTATACATGGACGGGCGAGTCTGTCTTTGCGTTCGGCGCAACACGCTTTGTGCTGGCATTTCTGCTGGTCCTGCCACCGACAATACTGATGGGCGCTACACTTCCCGTACTGACCAGGTTTTTTTCCAGCAGACAGGCGCTGGTAGGGATCAACATCAGCACACTCTATGCGTTCAACACCTTAGGCGCAGTTTGTGGCGTATTGCTGACCGGTTTTTTCCTGATCGGCCGCTACGGCATTCACATTCCGGTCTATCTCGCTGTGGCGGGCAACCTGGTCGTGGGCCTGGCTGCTCTGGCTCTCTCATCTTCTGGTCCCGTTAAAGTACACGCCCCGTCCAATGCCAGTCAGCCGGCTGAATTTCGGCCAGACGGCGCAACTACTGTGCTCGGACCCGGCACCTACCGCGTGATCCTTTTCGGACTGTGCCTGTCCGGCTTTACTTCCTTCGCTTACGAAATTTACTGGACCCGCTCGCTGGTTTTCATCCTGGGTAATTCAACCTATGCACTGACGACCATGCTTGCCGCGTTTCTGACCGGCATCGCCCTCGGCGGCTATGCGATAAGGTTCATTCTCAGAAGTGAATTCGACCGTTCAGTGGTGTTTGGCTGGCTGCAGGTTCTGCTGGGAATTTTTTCAGCCCTTGCGCTACCGTTGTTGTTCAGCACCTCCGATCCGCAAGCTTTGAACCAGTTCTTCCTGCAAAGATCGGATGATGCGGTCGCGCTGACCCTGAGCGGGTTTGGCGTGGCCTTCCTGGTGATGCTGCTGCCGGCTATGCTGATCGGCGCCACTTTTCCGCTGGTGGGCCAGATCGCCGCCGGCGATCCGGACGAAACAGGAGCAACCGTCGGAAGAGTCTATGCCGTTAACACCCTGGGCAATGTACTGGGGGCGCTACTACCCGGACTGATCCTGCTAAATTGGCTGGGAATTCAGAAGGGTATCGTGGCCATGGCGCTTCTCAACATCAGCCTGGGCTTCCTGGTTTTGTCCTTGCGACTGCTAAGACCGCCGGCAAGGGCAGCATGGCGATTGGCTTTACCTGCTGCATTGCTGGCGAGCCTGGCGTTGCTCGGCCGCGCACCCATCCAGTTCCAGTTTCCATCCGATGGCGAGCAGCCCTTTTTCGAGACGTTGTTCTATCGCGAAGGACCGCTGGCAACGACAAAAGTCTTCATGAATCCCAGGAATGGCGAAAAGCATATCAGTGTAGACGGCATCGTGATTGGCGGAACCGGGCAGTCCGAGTTCAAGCAACTGTTACTGGCGCATTTGCCCAAGCTGCTGCTGGATGACGTCTCGACCGAACTGTCGGTGGGCGTCGGTTCCGGGATTTTATTGGGCGAGAGCCTGAAGCATGAGGGTGTGAAATCAATCACCGGCGTGGAAATCGAACCGGGTGTGGTCGAGGGCGCCCATTGGTTTGCAGAGGAAAACAACCGGGCCCTGGACGATCTGCGCTTGCACATCGTGGTAGACGATATCGGCAGTTATCTGCGTACCCATGACAATAGGGTTCAGGTCATTTCAGCTGATGAAAAAACGGCTGACGAATATGCTTCCAATGGCTTTTCCTACTCAAAGGATTACTACGACCTGCTGTACGACCACCTGGCTGATGATGGCCTGGCGGCACAATGGGTGCCAACTACCCTGCCGCCCAGGCAATACCGCATGGTGCTGAAGACTTTTGTCGAGAGTTTTCCATATGTCCAGTTATGGTATTTTCTGCCTGCCCACAAACGCGGGCCATTCAACACCATACTGGTAGGCTCCAGGCAACCAATTCCGATGAAACTTGATTCAGTGCGGGAGAGGTTTCGGCTCAATGCAGAAGCGATGCAGGCTCTGAAACCTTACGGCCTGACCTCGGCTGAAGCGGTCCTGCCGCATTACGTGGCTGGCCGCGAGGCACTGTTGGAACGCCTGCGGGACACCCCGGTCAACAGCCTGGAATTTCCCCGCTACGAGTTTTTTTATCCCTGGGAATACGCCTACCAGCGGCAGACCCAGTTCATTGAGAATCACGCGTTTATCATTGAATTGAAACAGGCTGAATTTGTAAACTTCATGGCAGGCCTGGACGCAAACTCCCGGGATAAAGCCAGGATGCTGCGGACTCTGGGAGCAGAGTATCGCTACCTGACCGGCTTTCAGAAATTCCTCGAAGGCATTTCGCTGGAAGAACAATACCGGATCTTTGACGACGCACTGGCTGTCGCACCCTGGAATGATAGCCTCAGGGCCAGGATTTATCTGCAGTACCGTTACAGCGCTTTGACGCGCACAAACCCTGGAGAACGTTCGCGACTGATGAAAAAGGCCGAAGACCTGTATCGAGACTATTGATCCCCGGTCATCAGCTTGCCCGCCATCAGCAGCGTGATATCTCCCTGAAGCCTCCCACCGTGGAGGCGATTTCCTCGTATACCTCTGCAAGCCGAATGGCATCCAGGCCATATTCACCCCGGGCGGCGACCTTTTCAGCGGCTTCGCTCACATCGATTGTCTCGCCGGCGTCACGTTGAATGCACAACTCGTTGGCCACGGACATGGCAACCCGCAAGTCATGCACAAAGCTGCATGAATCCTGCCAATGGCTGGTGTGTGGCCTGAACTGTACAGCCTCGAGCACTTCATTTCCCAGGTGATCGCCGCTGCTTTCGCAGTGACTGAGTTCCCGGTGCATTTGCGCCAGTAACATCTTGCCGTGGTCAGTCAGCCATAACCGGCCCTCCGGGATTTCCCGTTCGGTCAGCATCTGGTCAAGCAAATCGTGCAACTGCCGGGCTTCGTTGGCGTCACCTTCCCGTGCACCATGCAGGTGTGCATCCAATGAGGCGTTAATGGTGGCTTCCGCCATGCGTCTGTTCGTCATGATTCCGTCTCCTCTCAATTGGCTACGTGATCGGACCAAAAGACCTCTAGATTAGATATATTTAACATACGGTCGATTAACCGCAGCTTAAATGAAAAGGAGTGGGTACTGAGTATCTCGTTGAAAATACGTCGTGCGCGGTGGCCCGATTCAGTGGACCACGCTGCAGACAGTCAGTTGACCGAGTCCAGACCTTCTGCAGAATAAAGATGTAACTTCTGTTCGGCCAGGCGCTTGGCCATTTGCATTCGTTGCAGTATTTCCGGAGATGTTTCCTCTGTCTGGTTGCACAGCATGTCGTTCCAGAATTCGATTTCCGTTTGGAAGGCTTCTACCAAGTCCATCAGTTTGTCCCGTTAAGTATTGGCTTGTTCGATGGGTTAAAGTTTAGGGAGTTCACCGTCCAGTAACCCTGCAAACAAGGCCAAATGTTTGACGTATGTACCTCAAATATGAGAATTTTCAGAATTAATTGACCGGGAATCCATTGATGGCCGTATTTGCACCCTATTTAAGCTTTATCTGGGCAAGCGCCGAAGAGTGCGGAATTGACGCCGAACAGCTGTTCAGGGAAGCCGGAATTGATCCTGCCCTGCGAATGGATCCCAATGCACGTATCAGCGCGGACAAGCTGGACCAACTGCTCTGGACCGCCAAGCAGGAAAGCCACGACGATGCGTTCGCTTTTCACCTGGTTGAGCATGTCCACCCCTCGTACTATGGCGTCATGGGCTATGCCTGGCTCGCCAGCGAAACGCTGCGCAAAGCTTTCGAGCTCCTTTACCGCTACCAGAAATTATTATCGGATGACGGGCTGGTCCAGTTGGAAGACACCGGCACACACCTGCGGGTAGAGCTCGAATGGCGGCCGGATATTGAACGTGACCCGGCCTTGCGGGAACGCATCAGGCTCAGCAACGTGGCCAGGCTGTGCCGCATGGTTTGTGGAGATGCTTTCAAGCCAGACAAGGTTTTGTTCATGCAGGAGGAGCCGCCCAGGCCTGCTGCCTATTACGCCTATTTCCGTTGTGAACTGGAATTCGGTGCTGCTGCCAGTGCAGTGCTGATCGACGCTGAAACCGCTGACCAGCGGCTTCCCGGCTACGATCCCCGGCTGTTGCTGATGTTTGAAAAACAGATCATCGACTACCTGGCAGTGCTCGACAAAAACGACATCTTGGGACAGACCAAGTCCATCATCTACGACCAGCTGCCTTTCGGCCAGGTGGCCATCGAGCAAATCGCGGAGCGCTTATTCCTGTCGGAAAGGACTCTTCGCCGGCGCCTGAAGGAAGCGGGCTCTTCGTACAAGGAACTGCTGGCTGCAACCCGCCGGGAACTGGGAGAGCGTTATATCCAGGACAGCTCGCTGAGCCTGACCGAAATCGCCTACATGCTGGGTTTTTCCGACAGCAGCTCGCTGTCGCGTGCTTACAAGGGCTGGACCGGTAAATCGCCCAGCGAAGATCGCAACACGAACCAGGCCCTATAACTTGATGATGTCATCAACGTTGATGGCGTTCCTGACTGCGGCTACGAATTCAGGGGGGCCATAACCCAGGATCTTTGCCGCCCCGTATTGCCCGTCCTCAACCAGGTTTTGCTGGATCATCAGCGGTGTGTTCAGCCTGACCGCGTAAGCCTTGATCCAGTCCAGCGTCGCTCCAGGTATTTCAGCTCCGGTGGGCGTTGCGCGTATTACGGTCCAGCCGTTCCAGACCCTGCCCAGCGAGACAATAGCGCCACAGATATCCGGACGAAAATCCTCCGGCAAACCGCCGTCTTCGCGCAACCAGGCACAACGATAGATTTGGCATGGAATCCTGGGACGGTCCGGATAAATGGCACACCCCTCGGAGATGCAGTGCTGACAGGGCTTTCCTGGCGCCATTTCCACTACGCTGGAGATCATCCACCCCTGGCAACAGGCGTTACAGGGAAAGCACTTTCGTTCAGTCATGCGGGCATTATCGACCAATTTCCCGCATGAAAAAAGGCCGGCTCATGCGCCGGCCTTCATCGTTACAAGGGATCGTGTCCCCTGCCCTGTGTGTTCTTTTGGCAGACTATAGCGCCATACCGTCAAGCTTCTTCCATGGCGACTGCCGCAACCTGTCCCGGAGGCTGATGACCTGCCAGACCGCGATCACCAATAAGAATCCGATGATTGCGAAAAATTTTGCGCTGCTGGTGAGCATGTCGTATTGCACTTCGATCAGCAGGCCGACGATGGGCAGCACGTAGAAAAATGCAGCGACCGCGATGCCGTACCAGGCCAGGAATCTGAGGAGTTTCAGCAAATTGTTCATTATTTTTTGCTCCTAAAAAAATGGGGACAGTTTCCTGTCCCCCAACGCACACACTATTTTTCAGAGAGAGACCCAGGCCATGTATCAACCTGGATTTTCAGTGTATGGATCTGGCAGCAGTCTTGCTTGTCCGGACCGGACGTCCCGTTGACAGGACCGCATCCTGATCCATGTTTTTCAGGTTCAGATAGGCCTGCCAGAGTGCCCGGGGATCTGTATCTGCGCCGTCAAGCGCCGTCCGGGCCAATCGAAACAGGGCCATCTCCCAGGAGTTGTCCTGTTTTTCCAGCGCCTTTTTCAAGGTAATCGACGTTTCATAAGAAGACGCCAGCAAGTCGGCGCGGTGTGGTTGCACCCCGAGCTTGTATTCGATGTATGCCAGGTGGTGTGGTTTCATCTGGTCACTGCGGGCAAAACAGGCCAGGGTCGTCGAGTCATTGTCGTTGACCAACTCGGAAAACTCGTCATCGCTCATCCACACATTACGGCTACCGGCAGCATCCCGTAAATAGGTCATGTGTTCTGCAGACCGGGCGAAACGAATCCGCGCTTCCCGGTTATTAACGGATTCCTGCAAAAAAAGGAAGCCCTGCATCCGGTCATCCAGTTGCTCGACGGTCTGGTCAGGTAGTTCGATTTCCGAGGCGATGAGATCCTGCAATAACTGCCAAAGCTCTTGCTCCGGGAGCTGGTTGAACAGCAGGTCGAAGTTCAGATTGGCATTCATTTGACTCCTCCACGCGCCACGTCAATGCACAGCACATTTGATTTCATTTTTCCGCTCATTTGAGCCAGGCGGGTTTCCGCCAGCTTCAATGCATGCTGCATGCGCTCAAGACTGTCGGGTGATTCGGTATCCCGACAGGAAACGATCATGTCGCGCCAGAACCCGATTTCGGTTCGAAGCAGGGCTTCGTTGATGCCCCGCTGCATGCTGACCGCCCCTTGCCTGTCGGAGCCGGTGTTTTCACTCATGGCCATTGGTGTTCCCTTGTAAACGTCAGCACCCGGAAAGCGTACTGATTACGCGATGAACTATAGATAGCCGCAGGTTTCCCCGCTTGACGGGAACGGACAGACTGTTGACGTGATCGGGCATGCTCAGACAGAATGAGCGGGAAGAATTCGCCGGTCCGAGGTAAATCGATTGATGACCATTTTTGCTCCAGCCCTGGGTGCGCTCTGGGAACAACTGAAAGGCTACGGTATTGATCCTGAGCCTCTGTTCAGGGAGGAAGGCGTAGATCCTGACTCCCTGTTCGACCCGGGCGCCCGAATCTCGCTGGAACAGTATCAAAAACTGGACGTCAAAGCGGCCAAGCTGTCCGGGGATCCTTATTTCGGACTGAAAGGGGCCGAACATACAAGACCGGCCCACCTGGGAGCGCTGGGCTTTGCGTGGCTGGCCAGTTCCAGCCTGCGCACCGGGTTTCAGCGACTCAGTCGTTACGCCCGCGTCATCCAGGAGAGACTGACCATCGACCTGGACGAAGATGAGGAATTTTTCTACGTCAGGATGGATGCCCACATGCCCTTGCTGAACAAGCGCATCAGGGAAAATGGACAATTGGCCGCCGTGACGCGATTTTGCCGCATGATAGCGGGTGACGATTTCAATCCGGCCAGGATCATGATGAAACAGCCTGAACCCGAAGATTCAGGTTATTACTATGAACTGTTTCGGTGCGCCATCGAATTCGGCTGCGAGGCTACCACCATCGTGATCCGGCTGGAAGATGTCGATCGTCGCCTGACCGGATCCAACGACCAGTTAGCCAAGCTCAATGAACACATCGTGGTCAAATACCTGGCACACAATGAAAAGCAGGATATCGTCAACCGTGTCAAAGCCGCCATCATCGACGGGCTGGCCAATGGTGCAGTGACGGAAGCATCGATTGCCGAAGAAATGCACACGACTCCCCGTAATCTGCACAGAAAGTTACAAAAAGAAGATACATCTTTCAAACAGTTACTGACGGATATCCGCAAAGAACTTGCACAGCAGTATATCCAGGATCGCAGCAAGACCCTGACTGAAATTTCGTTCATGCTGGGATTTTCCGAAGTCAGCTCTTTTTCCCGCGCGTTCAAAGGCTGGACCGGCAAGCCGCCTAGCGAGGTCAGGCAGGGTGTGGCATAACCTTCCCCGATGTGATTTACTTCGCAGTTGATCAATCGTGACTTACCAGGCGCCTTCCTGCCGGCGCCCCATCTTAGGAGAAATACCATGCGCAAATCAGCGCTTTTCGCAATTTTGTTCTTGTTTATTGCATCCCCCAATTTTTTGTGGGCGTTTGAACCTGACACCAGCGACGAGATGCAGTTGGCTGTAGCCAAGGCCATCCTGGACGTCAAGAAAGCAGACCCCGGCATGGAAAAGTTCTTTAACGGGGCGGCTGGCTATGCTGTGTTTCCAACAGTGGGTAAAGGGGGCCTGGTAGTGGGCGGCGCCCATGGCAAAGGTCTGGTCATTGTCGGCGAAAAAGCGGTTGGTAAGACTTCGCTGAGCCAGGCAACCGTTGGCCTGCAGATTGGCGGACAGGTTTATTCCCAGTTCATCTTCTTTAAAGATGATGTCGCACTGGGGCACTTCCAGCGCGGCAACTGGGAAATGAGCGCACAGGCATCCGCCGTTGCGGTGACCCTGGGCGCCTCGGCTGATGCCGATTACAACAAGGGTGTGGCCGTCTTCACCAATATTGGCGGTGGCGCGATGGCCGAAGCTTCTATTGGCGGGCAGAAATTCAAATACGAAGCGTTTTAAAACGCTGACAAAAAGGAATTGAGAATGAAATACGTTTTTGCAGCCCTGGTTGCCCTTGCGCTGGTGCCGTTTGCGGCACCAGCGATTGCATTTGAACCCGATATCAACGACCGCATGGAGCTCGATGTCCAGAGAGCCATCATCGCGATCAAAAAAGCAGACCCGGGCATTGAAACCTTTTTCGAAAATGCCGCCGGTTACGCGGTCTTTCCGAGTGTTGGCAAAGGCGGCCTGGTCATTGGCGGAGCCTATGGGAAGGGGCTGGTCATCATCGATGGAAAAGTGGATGGCTATACCAGCATGTCGCAGGCCACCATCGGCCTGCAACTGGGTGGACAAAAATATGCCCAGTTCATTTTCTTCAAGGACGATACGGCGGTCGGCCACTTCAAGCGCGGAAATTTCGAATTCGGTGCACAAGCCTCGGCGGTTGCGATTACCGCAGGTGCTTCCGCGGATGCAGCCTATGACTCGGGCGTTGCGATATTCACCCATGCAGCCGGCGGATTGATGTTCGAAGGATCCGTGGGTGGGCAACGATTCAAGTACACACCGAAAGAGATAAAATCCGCTGAATAAACCCGGTAAAGAATAAGGGGGGGCGGCGCCACCCGCTCCCTGCCTCGCCGGAACAAATCCGGAGGAAACACCATGTACATGTTGATGCTGATCCAGGCTTTACAGGACTTTCTGCTCGAATTTCTCGGCGACAGTCCCAAGGCTCTGCTGATCACCAATATCGCACTCATGGTGTTTACCATCTTTATATACTGGTTGTTCTATTTTATCGTTTTTCGGGTGTTCAAAAGACTGTCCCGGCGTGTCCTGAAAGAAGACAGCCAGGTACAGCCCTTGCGGATCCAGAAGCAGGAAATACTTTCCGCCAGGGAAGTAGCGATGATCCTGAACAGATCGCTGATGGCCATCAGCTGGTTCCTTAGGCTATGGATC
>Ga0316187_10002604_pt1 | contig 15691 bp, 11 predicted proteins | sample CroRivburrow1_MG_FD_204927 | JGI IMG/M metagenome (GOLD analysis project Ga0316187, IMG submission 204927) | Coastal sediment microbial communities from Maine, United States - Cross River worm burrow 1 | ecosystem: Environmental > Aquatic > Marine > Coastal > Sediment | place: USA: Maine... | reverse complement strand
AACCCCAATAGACCAGATACATATCGAGGCCTCGAATTTGCGACAGATCGTAGGTCCGGGTTTCCCAGATTTCGTCGAAGTCAGTCTCGCTACGATAATGGAAGTTGCGCACATTCTCGATCGTAACGAGATCCCCGTCGAAGGTCACGGCCGGGACCCTCGCGACTTCGGCCAGCCACTCGCGATCATTGCTCGGTTCAATACTGAGCCACCATCCCTGCACGAGCACAAACATGACAAGAAAGCCCGCCCACAGCCGCCACACCGGGCGAACCAGAACGATTAGAGCGATCACGGCCACGATAAATGTCATCGCTAGCGTACCCGCCCACAGCTGTGATTCCGGACCGTCGAACCACAGGCAACCTACTGTCCAGACCGTCAGCAGGAACAGGCCGGGAATTGAAATGGCGAGCTTCATGTCACAATCCCTCTCGATCGCAATCAAAGATGCATATCATGGCACAATCAACCGATGTATAGGAAGCATAAAGCCAAAGCCTGGACGACAGAAACACATCGATGAATCGATGCTGATGGTTATAACCGGCTTCCGTGATTGACCGTAATACGAAACTGCCAGCTGTTTCCCGAGCGTCCGTGGTTGGGAAAACTAACCTTTTTAAATACCGGAATGAGCTTGACTGAATACCCCGGGAAGTGAATTGGGCATCGAAAACCAGGCACTGCATTGTCAGGTTTACCGGGATTTACACGAGCACTCTCTCTTTACGTCTGCTTATACGCAGTACATCAAGTGCGGCCAGCAGCGCCACTATCGAGCAAAATAACATCATGCCAAGAAGCTGGTAGGGCCCACCACCCTCCGTCAGTATCACAGCTGCAATTGATGTCAGTACCGCTCCACCACCAACCGCTATTGCGCCCTTCAATCCAGAAGCGCTTCCAGCCAGTTTGGGACGAACTGATAGTGCCCCGGCGTTAGCACTCGGCATGGTCAATCCATTACCCAAACCGACAAACACAGTCGCGCCAAACAACGAGAAAACATTTATGAAACCCATAAGAAACAATGTAAGCCCCACCATAAGCCCGGTACAGGCGACGATCCTTCCGACAATCATCATCGTGGTCAACGCGTATCGATTCGAGTATCGACCTGACAGAAAGCTGCCTAGTGCAAAGCCCGCAGTAATTGTTCCTATATAGAATCCAAGCGCCGCTGGTGATAATTCAAGTATCGATGCTGCTACTAGCGGCACTCCTGTTATAAAGATATAGAACGCACCCACTGAAAACGTAATGCATAGCGTGAAACCCCAGTAACGACGTGATCGAAACAACTCGGGATAGGCCTGAAACTGTTTTCTGAAAGTCTCTGACGGACTTTTATTGGACTCACCAAGGTCGATCCAGCACAGCATAAACGCCGCTAACCCCAGGACTGCTAAAAACAAAAAATTTGATCTCCAGCCAAATAACTCATCCAGTGCTCCGCCAACCATTGGCCCCAGCATCGGTGCGACTGCCATTGCCATCGAGACGTAGCCCATCTGGCTTGCCGCCTCCTGCTCGGACGCAGAGTCCCGGATTATCGCGAATGACAAAACCCCGCCTGCGATGATCACTCCCTGCGTCACACGAAAAGCCAGGAAGATCCAGATATTGCTTGCCAGCATACAGCCGAGAGAAGCCAGAGTAAAAATTGCCAATGCAGACAAAAGTACAGGGCGACGTCCATACCGGTCAGACAATGGTCCTATGATTAGCTGCAACACTGCCGTGATTCCCAGGTAGCCCGCCACCGACAGGCTCACAACGCTGTAGTCGGCTTGAAACTCTTGCGCGATATTTGCAAGTGAGGGCAGGAACATGTTCAGTGACAGAAGCGAAAGCCCGGTCATGAACACCAGCGTAAAGAACCCCGGAGGAGAAGTGGCAGCAAATTTCATAGATACCTCATTCGTATTTCCTCTGTTTACTGGACTATGACCTGGGGTTTGGGCGCGTCCACAGAAAGGTACCTATACAAAGAAAGAACAGACTCATGCCAAGCAGGAATCCCCAGTGATAGCCGGACCACAGCAGGAATGACCAGCTCGCGATCATCATCGCTGTCGCCAGCCACTTTGCACTTGACGGCACTGCACCCTGTTCATGCCAGTCGTTTATCAAACGTGCAAACTGCGGCTGACTATAAATCCAGTCGTGCACGCGTTGCGATCCCCTTGACGCCGCCCAGACCGCTACCAGCAGAAACGGTGTCGTTGGCAGCAAAGGCAGGAACACCCCGGCAATGCCGAACGCGGTAGCAGTGTAAGCGAGCACCAGGTAACCCAACTGTGTCTGCTTGCCCGGCACCGGCTTAACCATGAATACGAATTTTATTAATGATTGCGTCTCCGGCTTGAACTAAACCCGACAAGGCATACTATGTTCGTACCAATTTCCCATTGCAATGGATAAAAACGAATGACACAAACCTGTGGCGAAGTTCTGGTCGAACGCCTGGAATCATATGGCATTGAAATCGTATTCGGGATACCCGGCGTACATACGGTCGAACTCTACCGCGGCCTGCCGAATACCCGGCTCCGCCACATAACACCCAGACATGAACAGGGCGCCGGATTTATGGCTGACGGCTACGCCCGGGCCACGGGCAAGCCTGCCGCCTGTTTTATCATTTCCGGTCCCGGCATGACCAACATCGTAACGGCAATGGCCCAGGCCTATTCGGACTCGGTGCCGATGCTGGTGATCTCGAGCGTAAACAATTCCCATGAACTCGCCCTTGGGCAGGGTCGTTTGCATGAACTTCCCAGCCAGAGACAACTGGTCGCCGGCGTTTCCGTTTTCAGTCATACCATCGCCAGGCCCAACGAACTGGACGAAGTGCTGGCCAGGGCATTTACCGTATTTGACAGCGCCCGCCCCGGCCCGGTGCACATCGAGTTACCACTGGACGTTATTACCGCCGCGGCGACCACCGGCAAACTGCGGACCATCCCCACAAGATACCGACCGGCGCCGAGCGCGATGGCGATTGCCGCCGCCGCTGCTCTCCTCAAAAAAGCCACTAATCCGTTTATCGTCCTGGGCGGCGGCACCCAGGATGCAGCGCAGCAGGCACAGGCATTGGTAGACCGTTCAGGTATACGCACCGCACTCACCATTAACGCAAAAGGTGTATTACCACCCGGTCACCCGTTGAATCTTGGCAGCCGTTTGCCGCAGCCGTCTGTTCTGCAGGCGATACAATCGGCGGATGTTGTGCTAGCGGTCGGCACCGAACTGGGGGAAACAGACACCTTGCTATTCGATGACCAACTCGACATTAAAGGTCAGGTAATACGGGTTGATATCGAAGCTGAGCAATTGACGCGGAACGTGCTGCCGTCTATTTCGATTTGTGCCGATGCCGGTTTGACCCTGCAGGCGCTCTGCGAGGCAATGCAAGGCTTCGAAGCGTTCCAGCATCAAGCCGAAGTTGCCGCCTTGCGCGAGGCGGCAGACTCGCTGGGGCCAGAGGCTTACCGTAGACATGGCCAGTTTCTCGAGCTGATCGCCGAAACTCTGCCCGGCGTTATTATAGTTGGGGATTCGACCCAGCCAGTCTATGGTGGAAACCTGTTTTTCGAAGCGGAAAAGCCCCGCAGTTATTTCAATTCGTCCACGGGTTACGGAACCCTGGGGTATGGATTGCCCGCGGCCTTCGGAGCCAAACTGGCATTGCCGCAACGGCATGTGGTATCGCTGATCGGTGACGGCGGACTTCAATTCACCCTGAATGAACTGGCAACGGCCGTGGAGTTGAATCTTGCCGTTCCCATCCTGGTGTGGAATAACAACGGTTATGGCGAGATCAAAAAGTACATGCTCGAGCGTGGTATCCCGCCTATCGGCGTCGATATCTATACGCCTGACTTTATTGCAATCGCAAAGGGTTTTGGTTGTGCCGCCAAAAAAATCTCCGGCAAAGCCGAGTTCATCGAGGCGTTGCACAGTGCCTCCAGCGCTGCGCTGCCGACGCTCATCGACATACCTGAAGAGCTGGCGCTTGACTGGTAGCACCAAAAAATAACGGCAATTCCGATAATTGAGTTAATTGGGGTCAATGTGAATTAGATGATGCCCTTATCTAACAGCTACGCCACACCAGCATAGATTTTCGCTAATAATAAATTCAGCGTGCTTCGAGATAAAATCGAGATCGATCGTAAATGGTTCGTTTGATTTGAAAAGCGATCTCATTGCCTCACTCATTGAACTGGTTTTATGGTGATTCAGTACTAGAATTATTGCCATGAGAAGTTATCGAATAGTACTCGTCATATTGGCCGCCCTCCTCGCCACCAGCTGTGCCACCATGGATAAGTCGGAATGTCGCCAGGCCGACTGGCAAATGATTGGCATCGAAGATGGTGCAAAGGGCCATCCTGTTTCATATATCGGCAATCACCGCAAGGCCTGTGCCGAGTTCGGCGTACAACCTGATCTTGCCCGGTACCAGCTCGGTCATCAAACTGGGCTAACGCAGTTTTGCACCGCCAGAAACGGGTTTAACCAGGGACGAGCTGGTCGTAAATACAATGAGGTCTGTCCAGCAGGATTAAGGGAACAGTTTGTAAGGGGCTATAACACGGGACGCGAACTCGAACTGTTGAATTCTGAAATTTCTCATATGCGTCACGACGCACAACTCAAAGAGACCGAAATGACGGAGCTCGGGGAAAGAATGCAAAATATCGAAACAGTGCTTGTTTCGGGCGCGATTTCTGCGCAAGATCGCAAGACCCTGCTAGAGCAATACAAGGAAATGCAACCCAGGATGACAACCCTGGAAAGCGAAATCAAAGAACTGGAACTGGCTGTAACAAGAAGCCAGCACAAATACGATATTTTAGATTCCAGCCATGGTTTTTACTAGAGCATTCACTTTACGGTGACAGTTACCAATTAACAGCTGTTTTTCCAATTATTCCCATTTCCCGGTTTTTTTTCATATTTAGTTTATAGGTATTAGTTGTCGGGAAATTGCGCCCAGCCGTTTTAATCAATCAGGCAGGGAATATTTCTGCAAACGCCCGTTATGGAGAAGAGTAATGACTATTTCTAAATCGATCCGTTTGATCCTGATTTCGCTTACCGCGAGCGTTTTCCTTCTTGCTAGCGGCTGCGGGGGCGGCGGGGGCGGAGATGGAGACGACGATTTTCCGACTCCCAGGCTACCTGCTGATGCGGCAAAATTTGACGCCCTCAACGCGAACGCTATTGCCGTTACGGCAGTGGAGTTTTTGAGCACCCTCGACACGGTCGCAGAGCTGAGAACAGAAACGTCACCTTCATTACCGCAGGTTGCCCGGTTGGTGACTGACCGGATTATGCGCAGAACTCGAAATTCAGCTTTGGTAGCCGCTCGCACTGAGGACATCAGCGCAGGTTTATGCATCCCTGGTAAGGCTATCGCAAAATTTGATGAATCTGGAAACGGTGAATCGGGTTCGGTCACTTTTACTGGCTGTGACATTGAGGGTAGTGGGATAGTGATTAATGGCCGCTTTTCATATGTCGCCAGCGTCAACAACAACCTGGATTACAGCTTCCAGGTCGGCGGCTCGCTCACTGTGACGGTTAGTAGTGAATCAATCACCATCGAGATGAACTTGCTTGAAACCGGAAATGACGGCACCGGCGACTTTTCCAGTAGCGTCAGCTACTCATTGTCCGGCATTCCCGATAGCGGATTCCTGGTGACAACGACACAGCCCTGGGTCGGTAACGTTCTTACCGGAGTTACCGGTGGCCAGTTAATTGTTCATGGTGCCGACAATACCCGGCTACGCATTACAGTGACGAGCACCAACACCGCAGCTGTGGAACTGGACGATGGCAGCGGCAGCTTTGTACCCGTGCCCCCACCCAACGACATAATTTCATTTACACCATAACAGTCTCAGTTATCTACATAGCTATAAGGCACGAACTCGTTTCGTGCCTTTTTTATAGCGGTCAATTTTACGTGACAAATAATATGAGACTTAGTGGTAATTAGCGGTTTGCTGCAATTGTTCGCGATCAGCAGCGGTAACCCAGCCACCGCCGAGCGCCTTGTACAGATTGACATAGGCATTGAGAAACAACTGCCGTGTCTCGGATTGCGACAGTTCGGTCGAGAACAGGCGTCGCTCGGTTTCCAGCACTTCAAGATAACTACTTACGCCCTGGTTGTAACGCTCCCTGGAAAGCTTGTTGGCATTCTTTGCGGCTTTAAGCTGACGGCCGACAGCAACAAGTTCCTGACGGTAGGTGGTAATCTCTATCAACGCGTCTTCTACTTCTCCAAAAGCCGTCAGCACCGATTGTTCAAACTCGAGCAGAAACTGCTGCGTGATCTGTTCCTGTATTAGCACTCGACTTTTGTTTTTACCGAAATCGAAAATCGGCCCCAGCAGGCGCCCGCCCAGGGACCAGGTGTCACCATCGACGTTAAGCGAGCCTATATCCGTGTTGGCTACTCCCAGTGTTCCCGTCAGCGATATTGACGGCCAGCGCAATGCCTCGGCGATGCCGATGTTTTCGCTTTGCGCCTTGAGCAGGAATTTTGCCCGGGTAATGTCCGGCCGACGGTCTAGGATATCTACAGGCATCACCACCGGGATCCTGGGTGGTATCGTTTGTTCGAGATTATTGCCGCGGATTTCGATTGCGCCGGGCAGGTGACCCAGCAAAATACTGAGGCTGTTTTCTGTCTTTGCAATGTTACGCTGGTAAAGGGGGATCGCCGCAGCGGCTATTTCTAGTTCTATCTGTGCCCAGTTAACATCGAGTTCGGCGATAATGCCCTTATCAAACCGCTGCTGGATTATATAGAGACTATCTTTGCGTGACTTGAATGTCTCCTTCGAAATATTCAGGCGCCGATGAAAGTCCAGCAGTTGGGTATAGCTGGTCACCACTTCGGAAACCAGGGTCAGCTGCACTGTCTTTAACCCGTATTCGGATGCAATCAAATCTGCCCGTGCCGCTTCGGTAGCGCGACTGAACTTTCCCCAGAAGTCGATTTCCCAGCTCAAGGGTGCGCTAATGTACGAGCTGGTGTCTGTATTCGGTGATTTACCTGTGCCGGTGAAATTACCCCGGTTTATGCCGCCATCGAGATCGAGTCGCGGGTACTCATCCGCCTCGGTAAATCCGAGAGCCGCCCTCGATTGAGCGATTCGACTGACTGCAATTCGGATGTCACGATTGCGCTCAAGTGCCATCGATACCAGGGAAACGAGGTACGGGTCATGGAATAACTTCCACCACTGGAGATCATCGGCCAACTCGGTCAGCTCGGCCTCGGTTCTATATGATTCGGGAGTCTCTACCAGCGGTTCTTCGAAGTCCGGTCCCAGCCTCGTACAGCCCGACACCAGCAAGGACAGCAGAATGAATGGCAGCCAACTTTTAATTTTAAGTATCCTGGTGTGCATTACTCGCCCGCACCTGCCGCCTTGATCTGCGCATCGCGTTTTTTCTCATAACCGGCCAGTTTGCCGATGAAAATAAACAACATCGGGTAGAGAAGTACGCCGAGGACGGTCGCCACCGACATCCCGCCTAACAGGGCCACACCCATGACAATCCGCGCTTCAGCACCTGCGCCCGAGGCCAACACCAGGGGTAAGACACCGAGAATGAATGAAAACGCCGTCATCAATATCGGTCGGAAACGCAATTCGGCCCCCTTCATGGCGGCATCGAACAGTGACAGGCCCTTGTTAAACTCGATATTGGCAAACTCGATGATCAAAATGGCGTTTTTAGCGGCCATGCCGACGAGCATCACCAGCGCAATCTGCCCAAACACATTCATCTCATAACTGTCACTGGTCATTCGAGCCAGGTAAAGTGCCACAATGGCGCCAAAAATGGCAAACGGTGTGCCCAGCAAAATGCTTAACGGCAGGGACCAGCTTTCGTATTGCGCCGCAAGGATCAGAAAAACAAATAACAGCGAGAAGATCAGCACGACCCCCGCCGAGCCTTGCGATTTCTTTTCCTGAAACGACATATTGCTCCAGGCGTAACCAATGTTTCCGGGTAGCGATTCACTGGCTACTGCTTCGAGTGCAGTCAACGCCTGCTCCGAGGTATAACCCGGCGCAGGGCCGCCAGTTAGTTCGACTGAACGAAACAGGTTAAAGCGATTGGTGAAGTCGGGTCCGGCGATATCCCTGATAGTGACAAAGGCGCTTAGCGGAACCTGTTCGCCGTCGCCATTTGCAACGAAGAACAGACCGACCTTGTCTTCACTGATCCGATACTCGGGTTCCGCCTGGATGTAAGCCTTGTAGAGTCGGCCGAAGCGGTTGAAGTCATTGACGTAAGTGCCACCCAGAAAAGCGCCCACCGTGGTGTAAACATCATCTAATTCAATTCCGGCTTTAAGTAACTTGTCACGATTGATCTCCATGTATCGTTGGGGGACGTTAGCCCGAAAGGTGGTGAATATGGACCCGATCTCGGGTCGTTGTCGGGCAGCTGCCATGAAGTTGGCTGCCTGCTCGGCCAGGTACTGCGGGGTATTACCGCTGCGATCCTGGATCATCATGGTAAAACCGGAACCACTGCCCAATCCAGGGATCGGCGGTGGGGTAAATGCAAACACCTGGGCCTCATTGATTTCCCCGAAAAATTCCCGGTTTAACGCCGCCGCAACCTGGTTAGCCGTTTTTTCTCGTTCGCCCCAGTCGTGCAGGCCAACGAAGATGAATCCTGAATTGGAAGCGTTACTGCCAGAAATCAGGCTATAACCCGTAATAGTGGTGATGTACTGGGCCTCGCTATGCCGGCGGATAATTTCTTCCACCTTTTTAGTCACCGCGTTAGATCGTTGCAGCGAGGCGGCGTCCGGCAACTGCACGTTTACCAGCAGGTAACCCATATCTTCACTGGGCATGAAGCCGCCGGGCAACAATTTCCCGAAGACGCCTATGCTGGCGGTTAGCACCAGCATAAATACCAGGCCAATGGCGATTTTTCGAGCAACGACCCGGGTAAAACTGGTGTAACCCGCGGTCGTTTTATCGAACACCTTGTTGAAGCCCTTAAAAAACAGCCCCAGCGGCCCGCCCACTGGTTCCTGCTTACGCAACAACAGTCCGCACAGCGCCGGGCTCAGGCTCAACGCGTTGATCGAGGAAAATACTACCGACACCACTATGGTAATGGCGAATTGCTGGTAAAGGCTGCCGGTAATGCCTTCCATCACGGCCACCGGGACAAAAACCGCAACCAGCACCAGTGTGGTCGCGATAATCGGCGCCGTCACTTCCTGCATGGCAGCTCGCGTCGCGTCTTTGGGCGACATACCTTTTTCAATATTCACCTGCACCGCTTCTACCACGACTATGGCATCGTCGACGACGATACCGATGGCCAGCACCAGTCCCAGCAGGGAAAGCACGTTCACGGTAAAACCGATCAGGGGGAAGGCGATGAAAGCACCGAGTAGCGATACCGGTATGGCAATGGTCGGAATTAGCGCTGCGCGCCAGTCCTGGATAAAAATATAGACCACCAGGATGACCAGTATCAACGCGATAATCAGGGTTTCGATAATTTCATCGATACCCGCGGTAATCGCGAGAGTGGTGTCGAGCGAAATATCGTAACGCATACTCTTGGGGAAATTGTCAGACAGTTCTGCCATCGTGGTTTTAACCGTTTGGGCAAGTTCGACGGCATTCGAACCCGGAGCCTGATACAACGCTATTATCACACCGGACTTGCCATCGAGCCGCGTAATAAGATCGTAGTTTTCCACGCCCAGCTCAACCCGTGCGATATGCTTTATTTTTACCTGGGAACCATCCGGCGTAGTGCGCACGACAATTTCACCAAACTCCTTCTCGTCCTGCAGACGATCGGGAAGGCGCACCGTGTAAGTGAACTCATTACCGGGGGGTGCCGGTTCTGCGCCAAACTTACCGCCCGGCACAACCACGCTCTGGGAACTGATGGCATTGACAATCTCCGGCACCGAGATACCCAGGTAGGCGAGGCGGTCGGGCTTGATCCAGATGCGCATCGAATAGTCACTGGCGCCGAAGACGTTTACTCGTCCGATGCCCTTGATGCGGGCCAGTCTATCCTGGATGTTAATTAGTGAATAGTTACCCAGGAAATTCTGATCGAAGCGTGGATCCTCTGCGGTGAGCGAAACCAGCATGAGGATGTTGGGCAGTGACTTTTGAGTGGTCACGCCGAGGCGGGTAACTTCCGCGGGGAGTTTGGCGGTGGCCGCAGCAACACGATTCTGGGTAAATACCGTGTTGAGATCCGGGTCGGTACCCGGTTCGAAGGAAACCTGGATAGTCATGGTGCCATCGTTGGAGTTAATGGACTTCATGTAGATCATGTTGTCGACGCCGTTGATTTCCTGCTCCAGCGGCGTCGCTACCGATTGTTCGACACTCACCGCGTTGGCACCGGTGTAGGAAGCTCGAACCTCGACAATGGGAGGCGTAATATCCGGATACTGTTCGGTGGGCAGGCCACTGAGAAAAACCACACCCAGGATGACCATGAAAATCGCCATAACCATGGCGACGATGGGTCTTCTGACGAAAAAGTCACCCATATCGAGCTACTTTTTATCCTGTTCGGTTGGCTCGATTTGTGCGGCAGTAGCCTTGACGATGGCACCGTCCTTGACTCTCTGCAGGCCCTCATAGACCACTTTCTCACCAGGCTTGAGACCCTCGGTTATCATCCATGAGGATCCAACTTTATTGCCGACCTGGACGTCCCGAGTTTGAATCGTGTTATTCGAATCCACCACGAAGACGCTATGCAGTCCCTGGATTTCCATGACGCAGCGCTGGGGAATCATTATGGCGTCTTTTACTACGCGTACCTGGATCCGCACCTTGGTGAACTGCCCGGGGCGCAGCAGTTTCTCGGGGTTTGGAAAAGAAGCTTGAACCAGCATGGCACCGGTTGTCGTATCGACTTCACGGTCGACGAAGTCGAGCCTGCCCTTGTGGCCATAAAGGGAGTCATCGACCAGGATCAATTCAAACTTGGCGTCCCCGTCATCAGCTTGCTCCACCGGGTCGTTTTTGGCCTTATAGCGGGTAAACTCCAGGTACTGGGTTTCGGTGATGTGAAAAGTAACCAGGATCGTGTCGACCTGGGATACGGTATTCAAAATCACCGGGCTCGGATCTTTACCGACAAAATCACCAACCTTGGCCTGGGTTTTACCGATAATGCCGTCGATCGGGGAATGAATTTTAGTGTAACTAAGCTCGATTTTAGCCGCTCTCAAGTTGGCATTGGCGGCCTCCAGAGAAGACAGTGACGCGTCATAGGCTGCCTGGGCAGCGTCGAGGTCGCTCTTGCTGACCGCATTGATCTTGGCAAGCGGTTCGTAACGATCCAGTTCTCCCTTGTTTTTTGCCAGGTTCGTTTTAACTTCTGCAACACTGCTCATCCGGGTGGCCACCTTTTCTTCGAAAGGCTGGCTTTCCAGTGTGTATAGCAAATCATCTTTTTTTACGATGGATCCTTCCTGAAAATGCAGGCCTTCGAGAAATCCTTCCACGCGTGCGCGGATGGTGATGTCCTTCACCCCAGATGTCACTCCAACGAACTCCAGAAAAAGCGGGACATCTTCGGCTTTGGTTTCAACCACAGAAATTTCGGGTGGCGGGGCTTTCGGCGCCTCTTTCTGTTCGCCACAGGCGAACATGAGAAGGCAGAGGCCAGTAGTCAGAAAAATGGTACTGAATTTCATAGTGCCTTCCCGGCAAAGTGAGTAGCTTTTCGGATGATAAATTCCCTGCCACTGGCCAAAAAAAATAATGTAGCAGTATTCTATTCGGGCGGGATCGATGCGGCTACAAGCTGTTGGGGGATTCGAGTTTAATGTCGATTCCAGGGGGCAGTATACCTGTTTACCCGATTCCGGGAATAGTATACATGTCTACTGATGACTGGATTTGCCAATTAATGATCGCTGATCCCTTTATTCGCTAGCTTGTCAGTAGCCATGCAGACAAGTAATAATCGCGGAATGAAGGTAACAGAATAATGGATGACCCTGTGTGGATGATGCTGGCTTATTTCGGTGCAGGCATGATCTGGCTGACGGTGATTGTGCGGGTGATTCTACGCCCCCATCGGGAGCCGGCATCGCGGGCCGCCTGGATTATGCTGGTCCTGGGCCTGCCTGTCGTTGGTATCCTGGCCTATATCCTCCTGGGAGAGACCAGTATCGGCCGCCGCCGAATAGCCAGGTCGCGCAAGGTGTTGGCCCAGTTGCCGCCGATGGCCTCCGCTACGTCCGGGAACGAGGCGGATCTCGAAGCGGAATTTCCCGCACGCTTCGAACCGCTATTCCGTTTGGGCGAGACGATCAACGGGTTCGTACCGGTCGGCGGAAATAAAGGTTTACTGATGGCAGACTCCAACGCCGCGATCGACAACATGGTGGCGGATATGGATGCGGCCCGCGAGCACATCCACCTGATTTTCTATATCTGGCTGGCGGACAACAACGGCCTCAAGGTCGTCGAGGCGCTCAAGCGCGCCGCGGCCCGCGGGGTGGTCTGTCGGGCGATGGCTGACGGACTGGGATCGCGCAGCATGATTGGCTCGAAATACTGGAAGGATATGCGCGCAACCGGGGTCAAGGTCGCCGTCGCACTGCCCATCGGAAATCCGTTACTACGCCCCTTTCACGGGCGCATCGATCTGCGCAACCACCGCAAGATCGTCGTCATCGACGATTCGATCACTTACTGTGGCAGTCAAAATTGTGCCGATCCGGAGTTTCGCGTGAAACCGAAGTACGCCCCCTGGGTGGATGCCCTGATACGTTTCGAGGGTCCGATCGCCCGCCAGAACCAGCATCTCTTTGCCGCCGACTGGATGAGTTACGTCGACGAGGACATCAACAGCCTGCTGGAGGCGCCCATCTGTGAATCCGGCGCTGGCTTCCCCGCCCAGGTTATCGCCACCGGCCCCACGGGCCGCAACTCCGCGATGCCCGAGGTGTTTTCAACCCTGATGTATGCCGCCCATCACAGCCTGCTTATCACTACTCCCTACTATGTACCCAATGAATCCATGCAGGATGCGCTTTGCTCTGCCGCCCACCGGGGCATCGAGACGACGATCGTGTTCCCGGCGCGGAATGACTCCTGGCAGGTTGCCGCAGCAAGCCACAGTTACTATCGCGAGTTGCTCGCAGCCGGGGTCAATATCCATGAATACGTGGGTGGCCTGCTGCACACCAAATCGATGACCATCGACGGGGAAGTGACCTTGATTGGTTCGGCCAACATGGATCGCCGCAGCTTCGAGTTGAACTACGAGAACAATATCCTGTTTTACGATCCGCTCCTGACCGCCGCCATGCGTCAACGCCAGGATACCTACCTGGCCCAGTCACAGCCCGTCACGGTCCACATGGTGGAGCAATGGTCGATGGCGCGCCGGTTTTTGAACAACAGCATCGCGATGCTCGCGCCAGTACTGTGAATTACGGTGATAGTTACTTAAACCGGTCATACTGATATGTCGAACCGCCGCGAAAGCGGGTATCTTTTTGTGGCGATAAGTAACATTTAAGAGATTCCCGCTTACGCGGGAATGACATAAATTTTGTTAAGTAAGCGACATCGCTAACTGCCCCCGTAATTCAAAAAAAAGGCCGCAATCGCGGCCCTTTGTGACTTCTGATGTAACCGGGTTTAGAAGGCGTAGGCGGCACCGATAGACACTACCGTGTAGGTATCGTCCTGTCCGATTGGGCTGTCTTCGATTTCATCATCCAGCGATGTGGCCTTTACGCCGTAAAGAAGTTTCCAGCTCGGATTAAGCGTTTGGACGGCCGATAACCCAATGGTGACATTGGTTGCCGAATCATTATCCAGGGAACCCTTATCGCCATACCACTGGTAATTAACTTCATCTTCACTCAGGAATTCGACACCAAGCGAGGCTGACACGACAAATTGATCTGTCTGCATCAGGTTGTATTTCGCTTCAACCAACGCGTTGACGTCTTCACCGGCGGTAACCTGAGCTTCTGCGGTAAACCGGTCCATTTTGAAACGGGCATTGATACCCGGTTCTACTCCCGTGTCAGGATCGTCAAAACCAGACGGAAGCGGTTTCACATCGTTGAGATGACCGTTATCTTTATCCCATGCCTGGGTACGCATCTGCAGCACTGCACCGACACGCCAGGCCTCGTTCGGCTTCCAGAACCACCAGCCCGCCTTGTCGATATTGAAATAGGCGGTATCCTTGTAATCTACAATAATGATAGGCGCCGCGCTACCTTGCACATCATCGTCACCCACATACTGCGGTTTGGACAAAAGCGCCAGGCCAACCATGCCAGACCAGTCACTATTGTCCGACGCCGCGATTCCTGACGTCGAATATGCCAAACTGCTCGCGCCCCCCAAAAGTGCAACAGCTAAAATTTTAGGTAAAGCCTTCATTTAAAACATCCTCGTGTTTGGAGCCGCTAATCCAGTGTGCGCAATCAGCCGGCCTGTTAGATAATTTCAGAGCCGCATCTTAATATAATTTACTGCTTTTAAATATCGTTTTATCTCTCACAAATCTGGTCAGGTATTTGGCAGACCTTGCCATCGATTGGCGCCAGGATGCCTTAAGTTGTGCCCATCCCTATGCACAGAGCCCAGAATACCCTGTTCCCGCGCGGCTCAAATACTGCCGTTAAATACCAACAGGTAAAAAAATTAAGTTTCCGGCAGCAGAGTTCGTATAATAAAATGTATTTGATTTTTTAATAGCATTGTCTTTTATTAAGTATTCCTTAAGGCTTGCAACCTAAGATTCGCTTCGCCCAGATCTAGAGCGGTAAACGTGGAAGTTTCTATTGTCATCCCTGCCAAAAATGAAGAGGATAACGTCGAACCGTTGATCTCGGAAATCATGACTGCACTCGATGGTGTGGCAGAATTCGAAATTGTTTACGTCGATGACGGCAGTACCGACAAAACCCATGCCGAATTACTGCGCTTGATGGCCGCCGGAAACACGCATATAAAGCCTGTCAGGCACCGGTATTCGGTGGGCCAAAGCACGGCGATCATGACCGGCATCCAGGCCGCCCGGGGTGAGCTTATCGTCACCATGGATGCCGACGGTCAAAATGATCCCGCTGATATTCCCGAACTACTGGCAGCGGCCAGAAGATTCCCTGCTGCGACCGATTTCTGCATTGCGGGCTATCGCAAGAACAGGAAGGATACAGCCTGGAAGCGTTTCCAGTCGAAAGTTGCGAACAACATCCGGCGCCGAATACTCAACGATGGTACGCCGGATACCGGCTGCGGACTAAAAGTCGTACCTAAAACGACTTTTCTGAAATTGCCTTATTTTGACCATATCCATCGCTTCATTCCCGCGCTTGTACGCCGCATAAACGGGGAGATCGTCGTCGTTGAAGTGAATCATCGTGATCGCCAGGCTGGAGAGTCCAAGTACAATATGCTGGGACGTTTAGGCGTAGGCATTGTCGACATGTTTGGCGTCATGTGGCTGCAACGCAGGGTTAAAATCGCCGAACGAATTGACGACGAATGAAAAGACAACTGTTGTCATTCATCTACTCCGGTTTTTTCAGGAAAGGGCTATTGTTCCTGATCCTGTCCGGATTGGTCGGGCTGGTGTTGAGTTCAAGTTCCATGTTCGA
>Ga0316187_10002603_pt1 | contig 15696 bp, 19 predicted proteins | sample CroRivburrow1_MG_FD_204927 | JGI IMG/M metagenome (GOLD analysis project Ga0316187, IMG submission 204927) | Coastal sediment microbial communities from Maine, United States - Cross River worm burrow 1 | ecosystem: Environmental > Aquatic > Marine > Coastal > Sediment | place: USA: Maine... | reverse complement strand
TCAATGTCCATGCCTCCATATCGTCAAATTCATGTGCGCCAGCAATTTAAAATGGAATGTCGTCATCCACCGGCACATCCTCGAACGCCGGCTGCTCCTGGAAGGGGTCTTTCTTGGCCGCCTGCGGCGGAGGAGAAGAGTCACCCGCGCCTTCGCCACCGCGACCGCCCAGCATTTTCATCTCGTTGGCGCGAATCTCCGTAGTATAGCGGTCGTTGCCCTCATTATCCGACCATTTTCGTGTCTCGATCTTACCCTCGATATAGACCTGCCGGCCCTTATTCAGGTATTGCTGTGCAATCTCGCCCAGCCGGCCCCACAGCACCACGCGATGCCATTCCGTTCTCTCCTGACGCTCGCCATTTCGATCCTTGAAGCGCTCAGTGGTGGCGATGCGTAAATTGGCCACGCATGTGCCATCCTGCGTGAATCGCACCTCCGGATCGGCGCCAAGATTACCGATCAGTATCACTTTATTAAGCATGGATTATCCTCCTCCATACGCGCTTTTAGACGTGGGTGGCCATGGTTGTGGCAACACAAGAAACGCCAAGCTATGTCCAACACCTTCGACTGGCAACCGAAGCGCCCGGCGGCAATTGACATCAACCCTTGCAAGACTATACTGCCCGGCCTTTCGGCAGGCCAGATAAGCCGATGCAACACTCGGGGTGGAGAGCAAATATGCGTACATGGACCAGTCGTCCTGGCGACATCGAGCGAGAGTGGTACATTATTGACGCCAAGGGGCAGACGCTCGGCCGTCTTGCCACGCGCGTGGCAACCGTATTGCGCGGCAAGCACCGGCCGCAGTACACGCCACATCTCGATACTGGCGACCATGTGATCGTTCTCAATGCCCAGCAAGTGAACCTGACGGGGCGCAAGGAAGAGCAGAAGGTCTACCACCGCCACAGCGGTTATCCCGGCGGTATCAAGTCCACCAGCATCAAACGAATGCGTGAGGAACACCCCGAGCGCATCATCGAAAGCGCCGTGCGCGGCATGTTGCCGAAAAACTCGCTGGGCCGCTCCATGTTCGGCAAACTAAAGGTATACGCTGGCGACAACCATCCGCATCAGGCTCAGCAGCCCAAGCCACTAGACGAAGTGAGGTAATCATGGCTCAGACACTCTACCGCGCCACTGGCAGGCGTAAGCGTTCCATTGCCCGCGTGATCCTGACGCCCGGCAAGGGTCAGATTCTGATCAACGGCCGTAGCGCCCAGGACTATTTCCCGGTTGAAATCATTCGGCAGCAAGCCCTGTTACCGCTGCAAAAAACCGATCTTCTGGATCGACTCAATGTAAAAATCCTTGTTCAGGGTGGCGGCTTCAATGGCCAGGCCGGCGCGGTTCGCCATGGCATCGCCCGCGCGCTGCTGGAATATGATCAGGGCCTGCGCGCCACGCTCAAGCCCGCCGGCATGCTCACACGCGACCCGCGCAAGGTGGAACGCAAGAAATACGGCCTGCGCAAGGCTCGTAAGGCACCGCAATTCTCCAAGCGCTAGAGCTCAGAACATCATCTTCAAAACGGGGGATTTCATCCCCCGTTTTTCGTTTACGGACCCAATGATATGGGTATGATGTCCGCCTTATGAAAACATCGGTGGCTATCCTCGGCGCAAGCGGCTACACCGGCGCGGAACTGCTGCGCCTTATCTCAGCTCACCCGCGCTTCAGTATCGACCATATTGCCGCGCACTCTCAGGCTGGCAAAAAGGTATGCGAAGTGCTGCCGGGCTTTGCCTCGCCACTGTCCGATGCCGTGCTGGCGCATATCGATGATCCTCTTCCGCAACAGGTGGAACTGGTCTTTACCGCCCTGCCGCACGGCGCATCCGCCAATGTGGTGGAGGCCTGCCTGCAAAATGGCAAGCGCGTTGTCGATCTCAGCGCCGATTTCCGCCATGCTGATCCGGCCAACTATGAGGCCGCCTATGGGCAAGCGCACCCTTATCCCGAGCGGCTGGCGCAAACGGTATACGGCCTAAGCGAATTCGTGCGGGACAAGCTTCCCGGCACCCTTCTGGTGGGCAATCCGGGCTGCTATCCCACCTCGGTGCTGTTGGCGCTAGTGCCACTGCTTCAATCAGGCCTGGTCGATGCCGACAACATCATTATCGACAGCAAATCCGGCGCATCCGGCGCGGGGCGGGCGGCAAAAACGGAATTGCTTTTCTGCGACCTTGACGGAGGCCTGGCCGCTTACGGTCTGCCGCGCCACCGCCATGTCTGGGAAATGGAAGAGCTGGCTGGCAGCCTTGGCGGCCAGACGGCAAATATCCGTTTCGTGCCGCATATCCTGCCTATGAAACGTGGCATGTTGAGTACGCTACATCTGCGTGGACGGCAAACAGAGACTTGGCACGGCATCCTTGCATCACAATTTGAGCACGACCGCTTCGCGCGCGTGTTGCCCGAGGGCCAGCTTCCCAGCACTCATGCGGTGGTGGGCAGCAACCGCTGCGATATCGGCGTCAGCGTGCTCGACACCGACACCGCCGTGGTGGTCGGCTGCCTGGACAACCTGCTCAAGGGCGCGGCCGGGCAGGCGCTGCAGAATGCCAATCTCATGTACGGCTGGGATGAATCACTGGGCCTGTCTGACACCGCCATCTGGCCCTAGGTTCAACCAGCGACCTTGATATGAGCCCGTTAAAAAAACTATTCACGCTCAGGCAGGTCTTCTTTATGGACGTGCACGGGCAACAGAGCACCCGCCGCCTTCTGCTGAGGCCCGGAGCCTGGCTGCTGGCCCTAATCGCGCTACTGGCGGTAATGCATATCGCCGGCTGGTATGGAGGTATTTATCTCAACGGCCACAACCCTAAACAGAACGGCGACCTGATGCTGCACAATCAGATTACCGACCTGCGCGCCAAGCTGGCTGAGTCTGAAGCCACTCTGCAGCTGCGCGAAAACGAGATGCAGGGCATCAGGACCGAGCTGGAAGAAAAGCGCATGGGCATGCAGTCCCTGCAAGAACAGGTCAACCTGTATGAAAATGTCATGGAAGCCGGCAACAAGGCCAGGGGGGTGCGCATCCTGCGCTCCGATGTCGCCTGGAAGGATAGCCAGACCCTATCCTACGACATCCTGCTTGTGCGCGGGGGCACATACCGCTGGGGCGCCAAGGGCCACATTCAGGCGACGGCTAGCGATGATGAGGGCCATTCACTCATCTTGCGGCTGGGCAAAGACGGAGAAAAATTGCCATACAGGCTTGAAACCCATACCTTCCTTCGCGGCAGCATAGCCTGGCCGTATAATTGGCGCCCACAGCGTCTGGAGATTGACTGCCTTGATTCACACGGCAAGGTCATCGACAGCAAGGAAATTGCTTTGAACGGAGATAACACATGAAATTTGGCAACAAAACCATCATCAGTGAGGACGCCTCGGCCCTCGACTCGCTCATTGGCCAGAGGTCCTCATTCAAGGGCGAATTGAAATTCGATGGCACCGTCCGCATTGACGGCAAGTTTGAGGGCAATATTCGTTCGCCCAAGGACGGCACGCTTATCGTCAGCGAGGCCGCCAGCATTACCGGCGAAGTCGATGTACCCAACCTGATCCTTCACGGCAACATCCGTGGCAATGTGAAGGCAAGCAAGCATCTGCAAATCGGGCCGCAGGGCTGCCTGACCGGCGATGTGGAGTATTCGGTCATCAACCTTGCCGAAGGCGGCGCGGTCAACGGACGTTGCATCCGCATCAATGAGGACCAAAAACAAAAAGCGCCCGCCCCACAGCCGGCCCCAGCCCGGCCCGAGCCCAGCGGAGAAGCAGCCAAGACCGGAGCATGATCCTTCCCTATCTGGACTGGAGACCGGAGATCAATGATTCGGCCTTCGTTGCCGATTCCGCTGAAGTCATTGGCAGGGTGAACATTTCAGACGACTCAAGTATCTGGTATCAGTGCGTGCTGCGTGGCGACGTACACGACATACGCATCGGCAAGCGCAGCAATATCCAGGATCACTCCGTGCTTCACACATCGCATGGCGTTTGCCCCTGTGTAATTGGTGACGATGTCACCGTCGGTCACCGCGTCATTCTGCACGGATGCGAGGTTGAGGATGGGTGCCTAGTCGGCATGGGCTCGATCATCATGGACCGCGCCGTGCTGGAAGCCGGCTGCTTCCTGGCCGCCGGCAGTCTTGTGCCTGAAGGAAAGCGCCTGCGCGGCGGTTTTCTCTACGCTGGCGCTCCAGCCCGCGAGAAGCGGCCGCTGAGTGAGGAGGAGATAGCCTTTTTCAAGCGCTCCTCCAGCCACTACGTCGAGCTTTCAAAGACCCACATCCCGTTGAACAAGTCTTGACTGCGGCGCGCGCGGCCATCGACATAGGCTCAAACTCGTTGCGACTGCTGGTCGCCGAGCCGGCCGATGGCCCCACGCCCTGGAAAACGCTGGCCAAGGAGCTGCGCATTACCCGTCTGGCGCAGGATCTGCGCCAGACGGGTCGTCTGCACCCGGTCGCGATTGGCCGCACCGTGGCGGCGCTGGATGAGTTCCTGCACATCATCTGGCGGCATGGCCTGTCCGCATCCAGCGCCCACGCCGTGGCCACGGCAGCCGTACGCGAGGCGAACAACCGTGATGAATTCCTGTCACAGGTTACCCGCGCGACCGGCTTGACCGTGCATGTGATTGATGGTCGCCAGGAGGCGCTGATGAGTCTTGCTGGCGCCGGCAAGGCGCTTGATTACCATCATGCCCGCGACATGCTGCTGTTCGATATCGGCGGCGGCAGCACGGAATTCGTGCGTGCGGAAAACAACCGGCTTGCGGATGCAACCAGCCGCAAGCTGGGCGTGGTCAGACTGACTGAAGCGCATTTGGCCAGCGATCCGCCGTCACCCTATGATTACTCCGCCATGCTCGACGAAACATCCAGGCACCTTGAAGCGGTGCAAGCGCAGTGGGCAAAGCATGAAGCGCCGGCCACACTCGTCGGAACGGCTGGCACGGTGACCACGCTGGCCGCCCTGCATTTGGGCATGGAGCACTACGATGCCGAGCGCATCGACAACCTCGTCATTTCCATTGATGAATTTTTCACTCTAAAGCAACGCCTGCTGTCTATGAGCCATGAAGAGCGCGTAGCGCTGCCATTAATCGGCGTTGGACGCGCCGACCTCATCGTAGCCGGCATCGCCATCGTCGAGGCCGTCATGCGCCAATGGCATTACAATGAGCTGGTAACAGTGGATGCGGGCCTCCTGGAAGGCGCCTGGCTTGCTGGTGCGACCTAGGTTCCAACTTCATCAGCCCATGAGACTGCGTGACCACTCGATGAGGATTACTCGATCCATATAGCCCAAGCCTTCCATAAAAGGCCCTATTGCAAGCAGCGGGGAATTTCAGCCGTAGCGATTAAATAATCACATTCATATTCTGATACTTCTTCCATCTACTCAAAATAGCCATCGCTGCGGCGTTGGGCATCGTCCATAGCCGCCTGCACTCTGGCCAGAGCTTCATCTACGACTTCATCGCGACCGATATGTACCAGATCACCGAAGACGAACACGCCACGCGTGAACGGCAACGGAATGTAAAACCGGTCCCAGGAGCCGGCCCGGCGATGGCGCTTGGTGGCGTAGCACACGGGCAGGATGGGCAGGCCGGACTTTTTGGCCAGTTGAATGGTCCCGGGCTGAACGATCTCGCGCGGTCCTTTGGGGCCATCCGGCGTGATGCCAAGGTCGGTGTTCTCGTCTTTCACCAGGCGCAGCATCCGCAGCATGGCGCGCGCTCCACCACGCGTGGTCGAGCCGCGCACCGTCTTGATACCGATCAGGCCCATGGTGTCGGCGATGAAACCGCCATCGCGATGCTCGGAGATCAGCATATAGCCCTGCCAGCCCCTGAAGGCATAAGGCATCATCAACATGCGCGCATGCCAAAAGGCCAGGACAAAATGTTGGTCTTGGCCAGCCTGATATCGATCGCCGATGAACTGCCAACGGATGGTGCGCGATAGCAGTAGGTAGATGACGCAGATCAAACGCGGGACGATAAAAGCCGCCAGCCTATCACTCACGACTTCGGCTGCTCCTCGAATTGCACATGGTAGAGCTCGGCATATAGCCCGCCCCTGGCCAACAGCTCGTCATGTGCCCCCATCTCGACAATCCGGCCCTCATCGAGCACGACGATGCGCTTAGCATGCCGGATAGTGGACAAGCGGTGGGCGATAACAATCACCGTGCGATGTTTCATCAAGCGGTCGATGGCCTGCTGCACCAGGCGTTCGGATTCGGAGTCCAAGCTGCTCGTTGCCTCATCGAGAATAAGGATGGGCGCATCCTTGAGCAGGGCGCGGGCCAGCGACAGGCGCTGGCGCTGGCCGCCCGACAGGATAACGCCGCGCTCGCCGATCATAGTGTCGTAACCCTGTGGCAATTTCATGGTGAAATCATGCGCATTGGCGGCGCGCGTGGCGGCCTCCACCCTGGCCATGTCGATTTCCTGGTGACCATAGGCGATGTTATTCAGCACGGTATCGTTGAACAGGATCACCTCCTGGGTGACCACGGCGATATTGCGCCGCAACGAAGCCTGGCTCACCTGGCGAATATCACCACCGTCGAAGGTAATCCGGCCCTCGCTCACATCGATGAAGCGTGGCACCAGGTTGGCCAGCGAGCTCTTGCCCGCCCCGCTTCTTCCCACAAGCGCCACGACCTCGCCAAAGCCGACATCGAAATCCACATCCGCCAGCACTGGCCTGTCGGCGCCGGGATAGGTCAGCCCGACGTGCTCGAAGGCAATGCGGCTCTGGAAGGGCGGCAGCTCCATGGCGTCCGTTGCATCGACAATATCTGGGGCTTCATCCAGCACTTCATACAGACGCTCGGCCGCCGCCAGGCCCTGCTGGATATCGTTATTGACCCGCGACAGCCGCTTGACCGGTTCATACAGCATGATCATGGCTGCCAGAAACGACATCAGCGTGCCGGCGGTCGTTTCACCACTGGCCACGCGCAGACTGCCGTAAAACAACACGCCAGCAATGCCGAACCCTGCCAGCAGCTCCATGACTGGAAATGACAGCGCCTGCACCCGGAAGACCCGCATCTGGTGCCGGAACAGCTCCAGCACGCGCTCATGAAAACGTCCGCGCTCATAGTCCTCCATGCCAAAGGCCTTGACCACGCGGATGCCGCTGACGGTCTCCTCCACCAGGGTGGTCACCTCGCCCATCGACACTTGGCCGGCGCTGCTGGCGCTGCGCAGCCGGCGACCGAAACGGGCGATGGGATAAACTATCAGTGGAAACACGATCATGGCGATCAGGGCTAGCAGCCAATCGCGCATGAATATGACGGCCGTGAGAAAGACAATGGTCATGCTGTCGCGCATCAGGGCGGTCACCGCCGTCGACACCGATGCCTGCACCAGGCTGACATCATAGCTCATGCGCGCCAGCAACTCGCCGGTCTTGCGGTGGGCAAAGAAGTTCAGCGATTGATTGGTTAGATGCGCGTACAGCGCCTTGCGCATGTCAAAGATTATCTTCTGGCCAATATGAGCCATCAGATAAGCTTGGCCGTAGTAAGCGCCGCCCTTGATCACATACAGCCCGATAACGATGGCCGGCAGCATGTAGATAAAGGCAAGGTCCTTGCCCGACAGAGCTTCGTCGAGAGCAGGCTGCAATAGCCAGGCCATGGCCGCCGTACACGCGCCCAGCACCACCATGCATGCCATGGCCACGCTCATTCGCGCGCGGTAAGGCTTAAGCCATGTTAAGAGGCGAAGATAGAGCTGTTTGGAATTTGTCGTCGAAGGCGCGTTCAAGTCTGGGGCAATCGCAGTCTGTCCCCAACGCGCAACATATCAGCGCGATTCATGCTATTGACCGAGCGCAAATTCGACATGCTGACGCCATAGCGCTTGGCAATGCTCCACCAGCTCTCGCCTCGGCGCACAATGTGATAGGAAGGAGTTTTTCTGGCCAACAAGCCCTGCCGGCGCAGATAATTCTCACTGGCCGCCAGCAATCCCGCCGCCAGTTGGCGCTGATATTTACTGCTACGCAGCTTGCGCTCTCGGGTGGGGTTGGAGATGTAATCCAGCTCGACCAGCACCGAAGGAATTTCCGGCGCGCCCAGCACCACGAAGCGAGCCCGCTTGGGTGTTTTGTATTTCAATGGCACGACGCCGCCAAGTTCGACAAGGATTTCCTCGGCCAAAAGCAGGGCGTTGTTGACGCTATCGCGCTTGATCAGGTCAGCCAGAATACTGTTGACCACCGGGTCGGGCACTTCATCGGGCATGGCCCCGCCGATGGCGTCGGAAGCGTTTTCCTTATCGGCCAGCAGCTTGGTCATGCGGTCGGACGCACCCTTTTCCGACAGAGTATAGGCCGATGCGCCAGCCACGTGGCGGTCCTTCACGGCATCGGCATGAATGCTAATCATCAGATCGGCCTTGGCCTTGCGTGCCAACGCCACGCGCTTCCCCAATGGCACGAAGTAATCGCCCTTGCGGATCAACACTGCGCGCATGCCTGGGGCGGCATCGATGGCCTTGGTCAGTGCTTTGGCCACCGCCAGCGTCACCGTCTTTTCCTTCAGGCCACCACGGCCAACCGCGCCCGGATCTTCGCCGCCATGGCCGGCATCAATGGCAATGACCACCTGCTTGCCCGCCAGCATGTCATCAGCCGTGATCACAGCATGCGGCGTTGATTCCTGGCGCAACAGATCGACCACCAGGCGATGTGGTTTACCCTGCATGGGCTTGAGCAGAAATGAGCGTGGTTGCACGGCCTCCTTGACATCAAGCACGACACGCATCACCCCTGGCTTGAGCTTGCCGTGCCGGACGGAGCGCACGACGGGATCGGGTAGAGCCAGGGCATCAGGGTCGGCCTGCATGAGAACATGGTCGATGTCGATCACCACGCGCTCGGGGTTATTCAGGCGGAAAAGATTGTATTTTACCGGACCGGTCAGATCGAGAACCAGGCGCGTATGGTCCGGAGCCGTCCACAACCGCATATCACGAATGGTCTGATCCTTGGCCACGGCCAAGCAGACATTGAGGGGAAGCGCCAGGCCAAACAGCAAGGCCAACAAGCATCGCGCCACCAGGGGAAGTCGTGTTGCACGCTCAATGCGTCGCATGGTGTGAAACGGTGCCACGCATCCACGGCATGTGCAATCACTGAATAATAATACCGTACAGCCCTTATTGAGTGTGGAAGCCACTTGCGGTGTAATGCCGGGAGACCAATGCGCGACCGCCGTTTTGAGCAAAGGGGAGAGAAAGAAAGGATATGAGCGATTCTGAGCAAGATCCGGAACAGGTCTATGCCGACCTGGTGCGCCTATACCCCAAAAACGCCGGATTCCTGCGCCGCTACGCTGAAATTCTGCTGCAAACCGAAAAGAAAACCACCGCTACGGAGGTTTTGCGCCAGCTGCACCATGTACTAAGCGAGCAGGGTGATCTCGCCGCCGCTGAAAAGCTGAGCCGCGAACATCCGCAAATCGGTAAGATCGACACCAGCCATGATGAAGGCGAAGATGCATCCCCCTTTATGGACATGGTGGGAAAAAGCATGTTCAGCGCCTTGGGCGCGCAATTGCGCTTGCGCGAAAGCAAGTATCTGTTTCGCAAGGGCGACAGCAGCAAGGCGTACCTCGTACTCGACGGCGAGCTTGCCCTCATGCTGCCCAGCAAGAATGGCGACAAGCCAGTGCTCCTGGACCTTATTCATCGCGGAAATGTGGTGGGAATCAGTGACTTTCTTGAAGGCAGGCCACATACCTCCGACGCTATCGCCAACCAGGACAGCACCGTATTTGAGCTACCTCGCAAACAACTGCTGAAGTTTTTTCTTCAGCACCCCAAAGTGGAGCAAAAAGAGCTACTTGAAGAAGAAAAGCGTCAACGAATATCGATGATCTCCAACTACGCCATGCTGTGCTCCCCGCCCCTGGCCATCCGCAAGCATCTCGCCAGGGAGGCCGAAATCCGCCTGCACGAAGCAGGGAAGCTGATCATTAAGGCCGGCCAGCCCATCACGGAGCTGTTGCTCCTGGTCTCCGGCAACGCGTATACGCAGGTCACCGACGGCCATGGGGCGGATCATGTTCTGGAGCAGCTGGAGCCCAATCAGCTTCTGGGCACGCTAGCCGCGTTGAAGGAGAGCACCTCCGTAGCCGATGTGCTGGCCGAAACGGATGTAACCGTGCTTCACATGCCGATCAGCTCGCTCACCGTAGCCATGCAGGCGCATCCGCCGCTTAAAGAGATTTTTTTACATCTATCCGAAAACAGCCTGTCGAAAACCATGCAGGCCATCGAACGCTTGGGCCTTCAGAAGAAACGGTAGCACTTGCAAACTCGCGGCTTTTCCCGTCGGCGCTAAGGATGTGCTGATTTATTGCAGAACGCACTAAATCAGCACATCCCTAAGTGTCCATGCGGCGAACAAGATCATGTACCGACACGACGCGGTCGATGAACAACTTGCCGTTCAAGTGATCAACCTCATGCTGGATGACCCGCGCCTCAAAACCAGCAGTGCTCAGGCTAAGGCGTTGCCCATCCATGCTTTGATAGTTCACGGTAATCCGGCGGGCGCGCGGCACCATGCCCACCCATTCAGGCACCGACATGCAGCCTTCCCGGCCCAACGCCTCGCCCTCGCTTAATGCCGTAATTTCCGGATTGATCAAATAAAGCAGCCCATGATTGCGGCACGGGCGTTGCGACCGGCTGCAATCTACCACCACGGCGCGCACACTTTCGCCAATCTGCGGCGCCGCCAATCCCACCCCGCCGGGACCCGCGATCATCGTATCGGTCATGTCCTGCATCAATTCGGCCAGCGTAGCGTTAAATTGGTCAATTGGCGCTGCCACCTGCCGCAAACGCGGATCGGGCAGGGTGATGAGAGATTTGACCGGCATGATGCCTCGATTAACCTGGGATCAGGCAGGCTCAGATAATATTCGTTTCCAGCTTATGCACTTCGATATCAACATGGATGCGACGCGAAATATCGCCCAGCTTGGCACTCAAAGCCTCGATTTGCTCACCTGCCCGCACTTCTAGGGCCATCATATACATCTCCCCGCCCTCGGCTTCCATGGTACGCGTTGACAGATCGACTATGGAAATGGATTCAGCGGCAAGGCATTCGGTCACGGCGTGCACGATGCCGGGCTTGTCCGCACCGCTCACCGTCACCACGCAATCTGGCGTGGGTGCCTGCGCCGCCACTTCTTCGTCGGACAGCGGCTGAGACTGAAGCGTGAGGCCCGTTCGCTGCTCAAGATCGGCCAGCGCGGCGCGCAGGCCGGCCAAGCCGCCTTCTTCCGGCAGTTCTACAATCAGCATCATGGTAAACCTGCCGCGCAGGGCGGTCATGGATGAATCCTCGATGTTAGCCTGCATGCCCAGCAGGGCCTCGGCGACATCGCGCACGATGCCTGGCCGGTCTCGCCCGGAAATAGACAACAACACAAAGTTAGACATGAAACTCCTCCCCAGGCTTTAGGATGCCGCTGAGCTCTCCTGCTCGGAACTGTCGTTGCAGGTTCTGGCGGGAATCTCCACCACGATATCGTCGGTGATCACCACCTGACAACCAAGGCGTGAGGTTTCCCTCACCTCCCAGGCGGAATCAAGGAGGTCTTCCTCTTCCTCGGATAATGGCTCCAGATCGTCGCCGCCCTCAATTACATACACCTGGCATGTGGCGCATGCCAATGATGCGTCGCATGCATGTTCCAGGGGAAGACCATGCTCCATGGCGGCTTCCAGCACAGTGGCACCGAACTCCACTTCATAGGCTTTGTTTGCCGGCAAGAAGGTAATTTTTGGCACGTTTCCCCCTACTAAATTTGCATGTGCTGGGCGATCATACGTAAAAAGAAGCGCCGCAACCACACTCTCCCTTTTTGTTGGGATTGGAGAAAGAGAAGCCCGAGGCCAGCATGCCCTCTTCATAGTCCAGTACAAGCCCTTCCAGCGCCTGGTAAGAGCTGGCATCGATATATACGGAGAAGCCATCGAACTGGCGCACATAGTCGCCTGATTGCGGCTCTGCGTCAAAATCCATCACATATTCAAAGCCGGAGCAGCCGCCAGGCTTCACGCTAATGCGCACGCCGTTGCAAGCCCCGCCTTGTTCAGCGATGGCGGCCTGCAATCGCCGCTGGGCAGCCGCGGTCAGGTTGATATCGGCCAGTAAGTTGCTGTGCTCTTCTTTCACTGATCCACCCCGGGGAAGGAACCCGCCCCGGCCATGGCCAGCAGGCGCTCACGTATCGTGGCCAGTTCACCCAGCAACGCATCCGCATCATCAAGCGTGTTGCCTGGGCCGAAGCTGACCCGCACGCTGTTGCGTGCGATTTCCTCGGAACAACCCATGGCCATCAACACGTGCGAAACCGAACGTAGGCCTGATGAGCAGGCCGAGCCGGACGCCACGGCAAATCCCGCAAGGTCCAGCTGCATCAGCAAGGTCTCACCGTCGATATCCGGCAGGCTGAACATGCTTGTATTGGGCAGGCGATGCGCATCACGCGAGAAAATGTGCGCGCCCGCCACGCGTTCGAGCAAGCGCGCTTCAAACCCATCACGAACGGGTTCGGCCTGGCTGAAATCCAGCACGCCCAGAGCGGCGGCAAAGCCAGCCACGCCTGGTACGTTCTCGGTGCCTGGCCGCCGACCGCGCTCCTGGCCGCCGCCGCATGTGAGGGGCTGCAAGGCGCGGGTGCGATCAAGCACCAGCGCGCCCACGCCCTTAGGGCCGCCAATCTTGTGAGCGGAGAACGAAACGAAGTCAGGCTGCCAGCCGGAGATATCCAGCGGCGTTTTACCCAACAGCTGTACGGCGTCGACCAGAAGCGGGATATTCCTTGCCTTGCATACAGACCCCACATCCGCCACCGCTTGTACAGCCCCGGTCTCATTGTTGGCCGCCATCAAACATGCCAGACGGGTATCGTCACTCAACGCATCAATGAATGCATCAGCGCACACTACGCCATCTTCGCCTGGCGGGATTAGCACCACCTCCCAGCCATTCAACGCATAGCGTTCAAGGGGTTTAAGCACGGAAGGGTGCTCGATGGCGGAGGCGACAATCCTTCCAGGGGCTTTATCCGCAAGCCAGCCGTGGATCGCCATATTATTGCTTTCCGTACCACCAGAGGTGAACACCACGTCGGCGGAATCTACTCTAATGTATGCGGCAAATTCATCACGCGCATCGTCGAGCATGCGGCGGGCCGACCTGCCCGCCCAATGGATGCTGGAGGCGTTGCCAGCCGCCTGTCTTACCGCCTCATTCCAGGCGGAAATGCTGGCTTCGACGGAAGGGCAGGTGGCATTAAAGTCAAGATACCGCTGCAATGCGGTCATCGACCTCCTGCACGTTTGTAGCGCCGTAACCATCCGCTGGCGCCAGCTCCACGCTACTCACGTCCACACGCTTGTTCTGAACATCATCCAGGCTGACTACATCGAGGAAACGGTAGATATGATGCCCAAGCGCCGTCCACAGCTCGTGCGCCGCGCAACGGCTACCATTGCGGCAACCACGCGTGCCTTCGATGCACAGTGTCGTGCGGATGGGCTCGTCCACGGCTGTAATCACCTCTGATATAAAGATTTCCTTGGCTGACCGGTTGAGTAGATAACCGCCGCCGGGCCCACGCACCGAGCGTACCAGGCCATTTTCGCGCAGACGCCTGAAAAGCTGTTCCAGATAGGAAAGCGATATGTATTGCCGCTCTGAAATAGCCGCCAGCGTAACCGGCCCCTTATCCTGGAAACTGGCCAGATCAAGCATGGCCGAAACGGCATATTGTCCCTTGGTGGTTAATCGCATATTCGCTCCCGCGTGCCATCTTCATAGATAAAGCATGGAATGGCTAAATAGTCGTTAGCCGGCCAGCGTACAAAGCCCTAGTATTTTAGTCAAGTATTCGCACCGTGCGCCTAGATGCCACCGCCGCCGAGAAAGCGGTCTATGGCCTCATGTTCCTTTTTGATGTCCTTTTCCACCTTCGCAATTTCGGGCTTTTCGCCCTTTTGCAGGGCATCGACGCGCGCATTGACGTCATCGACCAGATGCAGGATATGTTCCACCACCCTGGCCACCGGGTCAGGCATCATGTGATGATCGAGGTTCACCTTGCCATCAACGATGGTTTCCACGGCGCTAACCACCTTGCCCGGAATGCCCACCACCGTCGAATGCGGCGGCACATCGCTGAACACCACGGAATTAGCGCCGATGCGCGAATGCTCGCCAATGGTAATGGGGCCGAGCACCTTGGCGCCAGTTCCAACGATCACGCCATCCTTCAGGGTCGGGTGACGTTTGGTCTTTTCCCACGTGGTGCCGCCCAGAGTGACGCCATGGTACAGGGTGACGTCATCGCCAATTTCAGTGGTTTCACCGATCACCACGCCCATGCCATGATCGATAAAGAAGCGGCGTCCAACCTGAGCGCCAGGATGTATTTCGATGCCTGTCAGCCAGCGGCTGATATGGGAAATAAAGCGGCCCAGCCACTTCAGATGCCTATGCCATAACCAGTGGGTGACGCGATGGATCCAGATGGCGTGCAGGCCGGGGTAGCAGGTCAACGCCTCCCACACCGTGCGCGCCGCCGGATCGCGGTCGAAAACGATCGAAATATCTTCTTTGATGGTGCGCCACATGGTGGCAGGAATGTATAGCGGTGGGCTTAGTGGTGCAAATATCGTTCGGCTTTCTTCAGCGCCTCGGCTGGCCCGCATATGCTCCATAGTGGCGCGGTGGCAAGGCGCCCGGCCTTCCAGCCATCCACCTGTCCGGCTTCAACCTTGCCGACCTCGCCCACCCAATGTGAAACCGGCTTAACGGCCTGCTCATCGAAACGGGCCGCCAGGCGCAGCATCTGGCTCTCCACTGAGTCCATACTCATGCGCATCTGTACCTGCAACTGGCGCACGGCTCGGTCCAATTCATCGGCTTCGGTCTTGCAGGCGGAAAACTCGCCAAGCGTCTGCTCAATGACCTGGATGCAGGCGGACAACTTAGCCGGGTCGGTGGCACAGCTTATCGTCCACATACCGTCATTACTCAAGCTGAGCAGGCTGGAATCGACGCTATATGCCAAACCCTTCTCCTCGCGCACCGCACGAAACAGGCGTGAGCTCAGGCCGCCACCCAACATCTGGTTGGCCACCCAGGCGATCTGCCTGTCTTCGTCAGTCAGGCTCAGACCGGGAAAGGACAGCGTGACATAGGCTTGCTCGATATCACGTGGCAATAGCTGCAAACCCGCAGCCCTTTCACACGCTGGCCTGTCCGGGATAGCTACGGCCTGTGGCCACGCCTGCCCGGATAAGGCGTCCACCAGTTCCTCATGAACGATGCGGCCAGCAGCGGCAAGCAGCAGCCGCGGCGGCCGATAGTGACTCTCAAGATAGCCCCGCAATCGCGCCCGTGTGATACCGGCAAGACTGACCCGGCTCCCCAGCGTGGGCCTGCCTACGGGTGAGCCCGGAAATAGCGCCTGCAAATGCTGATCCAGGATCCATTCTTCCGGGGAATCATCCACCATGCCTATCTCGGAATAAATCACGCCGCGCTCACGTTGCCATTCGTCTTCGGGCAAAGTAGCGCGGAGAAGCATATCCAGCAGGACATCCAGCCCCTGACGCCA
>Ga0316187_10002601_pt1 | contig 15698 bp, 16 predicted proteins | sample CroRivburrow1_MG_FD_204927 | JGI IMG/M metagenome (GOLD analysis project Ga0316187, IMG submission 204927) | Coastal sediment microbial communities from Maine, United States - Cross River worm burrow 1 | ecosystem: Environmental > Aquatic > Marine > Coastal > Sediment | place: USA: Maine... | reverse complement strand
GGCCATGGCGATTTTGCGACGGCCGACAAAGTCGACATGGGTATCGGGGCGAATCAGTTGCATAGTGTTTACCTGCTTCCTTAAATGCTCAGTTTTTCAATACGACCGCGGCGCTCAAGCGAAAGCGAAACGATAGCGCGGGTCACCATGATGGCGGTGAACATCGAAGCGATGATGCCGACCGAGAGAGTGACAGCGAAGCCCTTGACCGGACCGCTTCCGAACTGGAACAGCACGATGGCGGCGATCAGGGTGGTGATATTGGCATCGACAATGGTTGAAAATGCTTTTTCGTAACCGCCGTCGATGGCTGATAGCGGGGTTTTACCAAGTGCCAGCTCCTCACGGATGCGCTCGAAAATAAGCACATTGGCATCCACCGCCATACCAATGGTCAGCACGATGCCAGCCATACCCGGCAGGGTCAGGGTGGAACCGATCATGCTCATGGCACCGACGATGAGTAGCATATTGAAGGCCAGCGCCACGTTGGCCACCAGACCAAAGGCCCGGTAATAAACGCCCATGAAGATCAACACCAGAATACCGCCGATGATGATGGAATTAAGGCCTTGTTCGACGGAGTCCTTGCCCAGGCTCGGACCGATGGAGCGTTCCTCGACCACTTCGACTGGAGCAGGCAATGCGCCGGCACGCAGTACAATGGCCAGATCATGCGCCTCGGCTGGAGAAAAGCTGCCGGTAATCTGTGCCGAACCACCAGCGATACGCTCACGAATCACAGGGGCCGACATGACTGAACCTTCAAGGATAATGGCAAAACGTTCGCCGACATGAGCTGCGGTCAAACGATCGAATTTGCGTGCGCCCTTGCTGTTGAATTTCAGGGTTACGGCATATTCATTAAATCGTGAATCGATGGATACACGCGCATCAGAAACTTCGGTGCCGGAAAGCTCGGTACGTTTCTTCAGTAGATAAGGCTGCTTGAACGGCTCGCCGTTACGTACTTCGCTGGCGCCGTACATAATGATATCGCCTGCCGGAATCATGCCCTGCAAGGCTTTGTCCAGATCGCCTTTCTCATCCACCAGTTTGAATTCAAGCTGTGCGGTACGACCAATCAGACTCTTGGCTCGGGCCGTGTCTTCATAGCCCGGAATCTGCACCAATATGCGGGTATCGCCCTGTTTGACGATGACAGGCTCGGTGGTGCCAAGCGCATCGATGCGGGTACGCACCACTTCGATGGCCTGCTCGATGGCGAACTTTCTGATTTCATCGGCATTGGATTTGGTGATGGTTAACTGGAAATGGCCCTGGCCCTGATCGGCCACCTCATAGCCGGCGAAGGTGTCGGTCAAAACCTTTAAGGCAGCATCTGCCTCGCTGGGATCTTTGATGTCTACACTCAGCACATAACCCTTGGCATCAAGCTTGTTGTAGCGGATGCGCTCGCCGCGCAGGGCCTGTCTGGCTGCATCGACATCGCTCTCAACCGTGCGCTCAACAGCCTTATCGGCATCCACATCAAGCACCAGATGGATACCGCCCTTAAGATCCAGACCAAGATTGAGCTGCTTGCTAAGACCCGATGGCCACCACGACGGGGTGGAGGTGATATTGGGCATGCTGCCCATAGTCGAAATGACCAGGATGGCCAGAATCAGCCAGAGTTTCCATCGGGGATATGCGTGCATGATGCTTCCTTTGTCTCAGTGCTTACGAACGGTTTTGATTTCCGGTCTTGTTCAGTCGGCCAGCGAAGTGATGGTGTCACGTTTTACGGTAACGCGCACCTTCTCAGCGATTTCAACACGTACGGTATCCTCGCTGACGTCATGGACGGTTCCGAGAATTCCGCCGGAAGTGACGACCTTATCGCCTTTCTTCAGTTCGCCAATCATAGCCTGATGCGCCTTTAAGCGCTTCTGCTGCGGACGGATAAGCAGGAAGTAGAAGATGACGATGATCAGGACCAGCGGGATCAGCGAGGCGATGCCGCTACCTGAGGGTTCAGCAGCAGCCTGTGCCGATGGGGACAGGGCAAGCAGGATGGCGGCTGCAGCAGCAGTCTGATTGAGTAATCGGGTTGTTGGGTTCATAGGTTTATTCTCCTGAGTTTTCATGCGTTCGTTCTGCCTTCGCATGGTAGGTGGACAGAAACTGTTTGCGAAATTCAGGCCAGCGGTTTTCTTCGATGGCCTTGCGCGCGCGTCGCATGAGCGCGCAATAGTAGTGAAGATTGTGTGTTGTATTCAACCTCGAACTTAACATTTCCTTGCTGACATACAAATGACGCAGGTAGGCGCGCGAAAAATGGCGGCAGGTATAGCATTCGCAGTCCTGCATAATCGGTTCGGCATCATCGCGATAACGTGATTGTTTGATATTGATGCTGCCATGGTCGGTGAACAGCGTGCCATTGCGTGCATTGCGCGTCGGCATGACGCAATCAAACATATCGATACCGCGCTCTATACCTTCAATCAGATCGGCCGGTGTGCCCACGCCCATCAGATAATGCGGTTGCGCTTCAGGCAGGTGCGGCGCCAGTGCATCAAGCATGCCCATCATCTCGTCTTTGGGTTCACCCACTGAAAGACCGCCGATGGCAATGCCTTCAAAGCCGATATCAAGCAGTTGTTGCAGTGATTCGATACGCAGATCGGCATACATACCACCCTGCACGATGCCAAACAGCGCCTGTTTGTCATTCACAGGCAGGTGTTCACGGCATTCTTTCGCCCAGCGCATCGACATCTGCATGGAGCTTCGGGCTTCATCCCTTGTCGCCGGGTAGGGCGTGCATTCATCGAAATTCATGACGATATCGCTGCCCAGTTGCTGCTGGATGTGCATGCTTTCGCGTGGCCCGAGAAAGACTTCGGAGCCATCAATATGCGAGCGGAAGCGAACGCCGTGCTCCTCGATCTTGCGCAGATCGCCCAGCGACCAGACCTGAAAACCGCCGGAATCCGTCAGGATGGGTTTGTCCCAACCCATGAAGCCGTGCAGGCCGTCGAATTTTTCAATCAGATCGCCTCCGGGGCGCAGCATCAGATGGTAGGTGTTGCCGAGAACGATTTCCGCACCGAGTTCATGCAGATCCTGCGGGGACATGTTTTTCACCGTCGCCTGAGTGCCGACAGGCATAAAAACCGGTGTTTCCACAATGCCGTGAGGCAGATGCATGCGTGCACGGCGGGCAAAACTGCCTTCGGCGCGGTGCATGATTTCGAATTCAAGAGCAGACATGGCGGCGCAGGCTGACATGCATACGAAGTGGTGCAAGTGCCCGTGAAGGCGGGTAGAAACCATCCCTTGGTCTTGTGAGGCCAGTCACAATCCGGATGCAATACTGAGCTATGCTGCGACGATGACATCGCATAGCCACGGATATACCATACTGAGCCCGGCGGAACCCGTCGCTTTATCTGCTACAGGCGCTTGCATGCTGCCCGGAGATGAAGGCGGGAAAAGCAAGCTTTGGCGGCATGGGAGAGGCGTTTTTCGCCTGCGGGATTTCATGTCTGTTTCACCTAAGTGTGAAGAATTGCCGCGCAGTAAAAAGCTGGCTGGCAAAAGGAATCGGATGAGAATTGAAGTCATCGATATCGGGCATGAGGATCGACAGCAGGTCGAACGCTTTATTCATGAGCGTTTCGGCATCGAATACAGTGCCGACATCCGCAGTTTTATGCCCAATCTTTTACGTTTGACCACCAATTCCGGTGAGTTGATCGCTGCTGCCGGTTATCGTCCGGCCGGCGAACACAAGTTGTTTCTGGAGACCTATCTCGATGAGCCTGTCGAGGCTGCACTAAGTCGTACATATGGCCAGGTCGTTCCGCGCGATAGCATCGTTGAAGTCGGCAACCTCGCTGATGCGTATCCGGGCGGCGGGCGTGCCGCGATTACTGCTTTAACTGCCTATCTCTCCGGGATGGGTTATCAATGGGTGGTATTCACCGGCGTGAAAAAGCTGCGCAATGGTTTCCGGCGATTGGGTCTCGAACCCGCGCAGATCGGGGTGGCCGACATATCGCGTCTGAAAAGTGATGAATTGAAGCGTTGGGGTCGCTATTATCAATCCGGCCCGCTGGTGATGGCAGGAAACATCATGAAGGGCTTTTGGGCGCTGCGTTTTGCCCGCGAGGTGTTGCAGCCCTTGTGGCGTGTCGGCTTGCGGGAAGGGAAAAAGCATTTCCGCGATCAGAAGAGAGACCGATGATGAGTCGAGTGCTGCAGGCCATTGCCGATACTGCAAAAAGCCATCCGGACAGGCTGGCGCTGAGCGATGGCGCTGCTTGTGATATTACTTATGCAGCTCTGCAGCACGAAACCGAGTATGTAGCCGGTATGCTGAAGCGAAAAAATCCCAAAGCGCTCGGCTTGTTAATGGATAACACACCGGCCTGGGTGATCAGTGATCTGGCAGCAGTACACGCCGAGATTCCCTGCGTTCCCTTGCCTTTGTTCTTTTCTCCGCAGCAGGTAGCGCATCTGATTTCCACCGCCGGGATCGAGATGATCCTTACCGATCAGCCGGAGCCATTACGCGCCATGCTGGCCGGAATCGGCACGGAGCTGGTCGATGAAACGCAGATCAATATTGCCCACCGCCAGATTTCCTTGTTGCAACTTCCTGCTGCACCGGTGGGATTGATTCCATCCGGGGTTGCCAAGATCACGTTTACTTCCGGCACCACGGGAGACCCCAAGGGTGTGTGTCTGTCGCAGCAGGCGATGGAGACGGTTGCGGTATCTCTGCAAAAGGCTTGTCAGGCCGAGGCGAATGATCGACATCTTTGTGCCCTGCCGCTGGCCACCCTGCTGGAGAATATCGGCGGGGCCTACGTGCCGCTGATGGCCGGGGCCGTGTGTGTATTGCCCGGCCTTGCTGCTGTCGGGCTAAAGGGCTCTTCCGGCCTGGATCCCGCAGCGTTTCTGCGTGCTCTGGTCGGCTATGACATTGCCACCTGTATTCTGATTCCACAGATGTTACTGGCTCTGGTGTCGGCTGTGCATGCATCCGGGCAACGACCGGAAAGACTGCGCTATATTGCGGTCGGCGGTGCACCTGTATCACTACAGCAATTGCAGCAGGCAAAGGCGCTGGGGCTGCCTGTTTTTGAGGGTTATGGCCTGTCCGAGGCGGGCAGTGTGGTGGCAGTGAATGCGCCGGGAGCGGTGCAGGCAGGCTCGGTGGGCAAGCCCTTGCCGCATGTCGCCCTTCAATTTTCCGAGGATGGCGAAATTCTGGTCAAGGGGGCGCTGTTTTCCGTTTATTTGGGGCAGCCGGCCAGTGTGCCGGGAGAAGGCTATTATGCTACCGGCGATATCGGGCATCTCGACGAGCATGGTTTCCTGCATATTACCGGCCGCAAGAAGCATATTTTTATTACTGCATTCGGACGCAATGTATCTCCCGAATGGGTGGAGCGTGAGTTGACCATTCAGCCGGCAATCGCGCAGGCCATGGTGCTTGGTGAGGCGCAGCCCTTCAATGTGGCTATACTGAGTGCGCGCAATGGAATGGACGAAAAACATGTGCAACAATGCGTCGAGGCGGCCAATGCGCAGTTGCCTGACTATGCACGGGTCAGCCGCTGGTTGCTTGCGGATCAGCCTTTTTCTGTGGCCAACGGTCTGTTTACCGCAACCGGTAGACCGCGGCGTGAGGCTATTATGAAGGTTTATGGCGAACGGATTAAATCCATCTATGGAGAGCAAGATGAGTAAAAAGTTTTATGATGAGTTGCTGGCTGCGACTGAGAATGAACGCAATGATTTGTTGTCGATTCCCTTTATACAGAAGGGTGCGATGGGCGATCTCGCGCTGGAAAGTTATATCGCTTTTCTCGGTCAGGCCTATCACCATGTGAAACACACCATTCCTTTGTTGATGACCTGTGGCGGAGCCTTGCCGGAGCGGCTGGAATGGTTGCGCACGGCGATTGGCGAATACATCGAAGAGGAAATGGGCCATCAGGAATGGATACTCAATGATATTGCCGTTTGTGGTGCTGATAAGGAGGCGGTTCGTCACGAACTGCCGCATGCCGAAACGGAACTGATGGTGGCCTATGCCTACGATACGATTCATCGCATCAATCCGGTCGGTTTTTTCGGTATGGTGCTGGTTCTCGAAGGCACCAGTGTAGCTCTGGCCACGCAAGCTGCCGAGCGCATTGAGGTGGCATTGAATCTACCCAAGAGCGCGTTTTCCTACCTGAGCTCGCACGGTTCGCTCGATGTCAGTCATGTGGATTTCTATGAGAAGCTGATGAACCAGCTTGAAGACGAGGCGGACAAACAGGCCGTGGTGCACTGCGCACGCATGATGTACAAACTCTATGGCGATATCTTCCGCAGTTTGCCGCTGATTACTATCGCGGAGGGAAAATAAGTGGAATTACGTGATAAAAACATTCTTCTAACCGGTGCCGCTGGTGGCATCGGTCGCCAACTGGCTGTGCGCTTGGCCGAGCGTGGCGCGCATCTGGCCTTGGTTGATGCTAACGAAGAAGTCCTGAAAGAGGTTGGTGCTGCTGTCCCGCGCAGCAAAATCATTGTCGGCGATCTGTCTAGCAGCCAGGGGTGTCTGGCCATCGCCGATGCCGCAACAGAGGCGCTGGGGCAGATTGATATCCTTATCAATCTGGCTGGAATGATGAGCTTTCGTTGTTTCGAGGATGAAGATCTCGATGTGATGGAACGGATCATTGAAGTGAATCTGCTTGGTGCGATGCGTCTGACCCGCCATGTTCTTCCTGCCATGGTGGAGCGCGATCAGGGCCGGATCATTAATGTCGGTTCGGTATTTGGTTCCATCGGGTTTGCGTATTTTACTGCTTACTCGGCCAGTAAATTTGGCCTGCGCGGTTTTTCCGAGGCCCTGCGTCGTGAGTTGTATGACAGCAAAATCAAGGTCATGTATCTGGCTCCGCGGGCGGTGAAAACACCGCTGAATACCGGGCGCATTATGCGCATGGGCAAAGCGACCAAAATGAATATGGATTCGCCTGAGGTGGTGGTAGAGAGAGTCCTTAAGGCCATCGATAATGATCGCAAAGAGGTATATATCGGGTTTCCCGAATCACTGTTTGTGCAGATCAATCTGCGCTTTCCAAGGCTTGTCGATAAGGCACTTGCCGCCCAGAATCGCATCGCAAGAGCATTTGCTAAAGAAAAAGACGAATAGGAGATATCGATGAACATGTTTAACAGATTGTCGGGTTGTATGTTTGTAGCTGTATTTCTGGCCATGCCGATGGCGCACGCTGATGAGGTTGGCGATGCAGTGGCAGATCTTCAGCAGCAGTGGGCACAGGCCAATTACGTGACGCCGGCAGGGCAGAAAGAAGCTGCATTCAAGAGCCTGGTGGAGAAAGCGGCCGCATTGAGCACCAGATACGGCGATCGTGCTGAACCCAAGATATGGGAAGCGATTATCCGCGCCGGTTATGCCGGTGCAATGGGTGGCCTATCCTCGATGATGAATGCCATGCCTCAGATGGAGCAGGGGCGCGACCTGCTGTTGGCTGCCGAGAAAATCGATCCGATGGCGCTGAATGGCTCGATCTACACCACGCTGGGGAGTTTTTATTATATGGTGCCGGGTGGTTTTATCGGGTTTGGCGATGATGACACGGCCTTGGAGTATCTGAACAAAGCGATGATGTTGGCCGCAGACGATATGGATGCCAATTACTTCATGGGTGATTACTGGCTGGAGCAGAAGAAGTATAAAAAAGCCTTGCCCTATTTCCAGAAGGTGCTCGAACTCCCCGATGTTGCCGCACGCCCTGTGTATTCCGAAGGACGCAAGGCTGAAGCCGCAGAAAAGCTGGCCAAGGTTAAAAAGAAACTGCATATAAAATAAACGCCATTCGAGCGATTTAGCGATGTTAACGCCTCCGGTTTTGCCGGGGGCGTTTTTTTTATCTGACGTGTCGAGGATTTTATCCTGGCGCTGCCTCGTGTAGGCTACGCAAGCGCAGGAATAGAGGTCTTATATGGCAAAAGCGGACAAATCAAAGCTGAAAGAATTAACAGCACAGGATGCTTTGATTTTGGCATCGGAGCGTCCCCGTGCCTTGCGTAATTACCTGGGCAAGATGCACGCCACGGAAATATGCGGTTTGTTGCTGGGTTGCCGCGATGACGATGAGCGACTTTTCTTGCTTGAGCGCATTCCCCAGGCACAGCGAGGCGGTGTGTTGCTTGGCCTGCCCGAGGGTATGCAGGAAGACCTTCTCGGCAGGCTGCAGCCAAGCGAAATCGAGGATGTGGTTGAGTCTCTCGATTCCGACGATGCTGCTGATATCTTGCAGGCGGTTGATAAAGACGTCGCCGATGAGGTGATTGAGCGGCTTGAGCCGGAAGATCGTCGCGGTATCGAAGCGCTGCTGAGCCACGACGAGGAGTCGGCCGGTGGCCTGATGCAGGCCGAGTTGTTCAAGGTGCGTGCGGACTGGACAGTGGAAAAGGTGCTGGTTGTGTTGCGCCGTTTCGGTCAGGAAATCGAAAATCTAAATTATGTTTATATTGTTGATGATTTAGATCGTTTGGTCGGGCTCATCCCACTGCATAAACTTTTATTCTGTGAGCCGGATCAGTTGATGACGGATATGGATGTTCTGGATTGTCCAAAGGTTCACGCCGAGGAGGATCAGGAGATCGTAGCTCAGTTGTTCGAGAAATATGATGTACTGGCCATGCCTGTAGTTGATGATTATGGCGTGTTGGTTGGACGAATCACTGCCGATGATATTCTCGATGTCATGCAGGAAGAGGCGACCGAGGATATGTATCGTTTGGCTGCATTGTCCGGTGATGATGATATTTCCGAGCCGGTCGGTATCACCGCATGGCGGCGCGGTGTCTGGCTGGCTGTCAATCTGGGCACGGCGATTCTGGCTTCACTGGTGGTGGCACAGTTTCAGGGAACCATTGTCCAGATCGTGGCTCTGGCCGTGCTAATGCCGATTGTTGCCAGCATGGGCGGCATAGCCGGCACTCAGACCTTGACCGTGATTGTGCGCGGCATCGCACTGGGTCGGGTGACCTTCGACAACGCACAACGTTCGTTGATCAAAGAGGTTTCGGTCAGCCTGTTTACCGGCTTGGTATTCGCATTGGTTATGGGTGTGATTGCCTCGTTCTGGTTTCCCGCTTTTGGTTTCAAGCTCGGTTTGGTCATCGCGGCGGCCATGTTTATCAATCTAATCATGGCCGGGTTGGCAGGAGCCATGATTCCACTGACTTTACAGCGCCTGAAGATCGATCCGGCACTTGCCTCCGGCACGATTCTGACCACGGTGACCGATGTGGTTGGTTTTTTCGCATTTCTTGGTCTGGCAAGCATCTTCCTGCTTTGACCGGTGAACGGTGCGCGGATAGTCTGCGCAACCACTTTCGGAGGTAGTTCCATGTCCGCTATTCAACACCATCGTTTGATTATTCTCGGTTCCGGCCCGGCCGGTTACACAGCCGCCATCTATGCTGCGCGCGCCAATCTGAATCCGGTTGTGATTCAGGGGCAACAGGCAGGAGGCCAGCTGACCACCACCACCGATGTGGATAATTATCCGGGTTACAAAGATGGTGTGCAGGGTCCGGAGATGATGGAGGACTTCAAGGCACAAGCCGAGCGTTTTGGTACGGAAATCATCTGGGACCACATCGAAGAGACCGATTTCTCCAAACGCCCGTTTCACCTCAAAGGTGAGGATGGCGAATACAGCTGCGATGCGCTGATTATCGCTACCGGAGCTTCGGCTAAATACCTTGGTCTGGAAAGCGAAGAGTCATTTGCCGGGCGTGGCGTATCTGCCTGCGCAACCTGCGATGGCTTCTTCTATCGCGGCAAGGAAGTGGCCGTGATTGGTGGTGGCGACACCGCAGTTGAAGAAGCACTTTATCTGAGCAATCTGTGCAGCAAGGTCACCGTTGTGCATCGTCGCGACGAGTTACGGGCTGAGAAAATCATGCAGGATAAATTACTGAGCACGGCGAATGTCGAGATGGCATGGAACTCCGTGCTTGATGAGATTCTCGGTGATGACTCGGGGGTGACTGGTGTGCGCCTGAAATCCACCCTGGACGATTCGACCCGCGAGCTGGATGTGCATGGTGTATTCATCGCTATCGGCCATCAACCAAACACCGGTTTTGTCGGTGACCAGTTGGATAAGGACGATGCCGGTTATCTCAAGGTTCAGGGGCGCAGTACGATGACCAGCGTGGAAGGCGTATTTGCCGCCGGCGATGTTGCCGATCCGGTGTATCGTCAAGCTGTGACCAGTGCCGGTGAAGGCTGTAAGGCAGCACTGGATGCCGAACGCTGGTTGGGCTCTCAGGACTGAATTCGATCAAGTAAAAGCCAAAAGGCCGCCATCTGGCGGCCTTTTTCGTTTCTGTCAGGTGCTGCTACACGTGTTTCACCCGTCGTAAGCGTGAATCAGGCGTTGAAAGGCAGGTTAGACATTGAATCTGAAATGCATGACGTCGCCGTCTTTGACGATGTATTCCTTGCCTTCCAGGCGCATCTTGCCTGCTTCCTTGGCGCCTTGCTCACCCTTGCCGGCAATATAATCGGCATAGGCGATGGTTTCAGCGCGGATAAAGCCTTTCTCGAAATCCGTATGGATGACGGCGGCCGCTTTCGGGGCGGTATCACCACGATGGATGGTCCAGGCACGCACTTCCTTGACCCCGGCTGTGAAATAGGTGATCAGATTGAGCAGGGTGTAGGCCTCGCGGATGACTGTATTCAGGCCGGGTTCGGATAAACCAAGGTCGGCCAGAAACTCAATCTTTGAATCGACATCCATTTCTGCCAGTTCCGATTCAATCTGGGCCGAGACAACAGCCACACGTGCATCCTCTTCAGCAGCATGCTGGCGCACCGTTTCAACCATTGCATTGCCATCGGGCAGGGAACCATCATCGACATTGGCGATATACAGCACGGGCTTGCCGGTCAACAGGCACAAATCCTTGAGTTGTGCCTCTTCCGAGGCGCTTAAGCCATGACGGCGCACGGTATGCCCGTCCTCCAGAGCCTTGCGGACCTTCTCATAAAGGCCCAGTAGGGCCAGCGCATCCTTGTCGCCTGTTTTGGTCTGTTTTTGTACCCGCTCGATGGCCTTGTCCATGGTTTCCATGTCCTTGAGCATCAGTTCGGTATCAATCACCTCAATATCGGATAAGGGGTCGATACTGCCCGAGACATGGGTGATATTGTCATCTTCAAAACACCGAACCACATGCGCAATGGCTGCACATTCACGGATGTTGGCGAGAAATTTATTGCCCAGGCCCTCACCACTGGCGGCACCTGCGACCAGGCCTGCGATGTCGACGAACTCGACAACGGCATGTTGCATGGCTTGCGGCTTAACGATTTCTGCCAGTGCTTCCAGTCGCGGGTCGGGAACAGGAACGATGCCGACATTCGGATCAATGGTGCAGAAGGGGTAATTGGCGGCTTCAGCACCCCCGCCATTCAAAGCGTTGAAGAGGGTGGATTTACCCACATTGGGAAGGCCTACGATGCCGATACTTAAAGCCATTTTGCTATTCCTTGTCCTGCAATTGTAAGTGCATGCGATTGCCGGCCAGAGCCAAATCGCCAGCCAGTACAGTATTCAGTTCTTTCAACAGTGCATCGAAGATGCGTCTTTCCTGCTGTCTTTCGTCAGCCATGGATTTCCCCAACACCCAGGGAGTGACATCCATGCCTTCCGGGGGGCGGCCGATGCCGACCTTGATGCGGTGGTAGTTGCTATCGGGCAGGTGTTGATTGAGTGACCTCAGTCCGTTGTGCCCGCCGTGCCCACCGGCGGTTTTCAGTCTGAACTTGCCGGAAGGTAGGTCCAGATCATCGTACACCACAAAGATATCGCTGGTTTCAATGTCGTAGTAGCGGGCCAGTGGCGCAACGCACTCTCCACTGTTGTTCATGAAGGTTTGTGGCTTGACCAGTATCACACGGCGATCAGCCGACTTCCATTCACATGTCTCGCCATGAAAACGAGGGGCTGCGGCAAAGCGCAGCCCCTGTTGTTCGGCCAGTGCATCGACAAATCGGAAACCGATGTTGTGACGCGTTGTTTCGTACTTGTTGCCCGGATTGCCCAAGCCGACAAGCAATTGCATAACCGCTCCGGTCAGGACTCTTCGGATTCGGCTGCGGCTTCGTCTTCTTCTGCGCTATCTTCTGCGCCTTCAACCTCAACCTCTTCTTCCGGTTCTTTCTCGACCTTCGGTGCGGCAATGGCCAGCACGGTGAAGTTCACATCATGGTGGACTTCCACGCCTTCCGGCAGGGCAACGTCATCAATATGAATGGAGTCGCCGATTTCCATGCCTGTACAGTCAACAGTCACATTATCTGGAATGCTGTCTGCACGAGAGCTTACTTCCAGTGAGTGGCGGATGAGTTCCACCAGGCCGCCCATGACGACGCCAGGACAATTATCAGCATTGATGACATTGACTGGAACTTCAACATTCACCATGTCACTGGAGGATACCCGATAAAAATCGATATGCATGGCTTCGTCGCGTACCGGATGCCACTGCACGTCCTTGACCAGGCCCTTGTTGGTGCCGCGTGATCCTTTTACTTTGATCTCTACGATAGAGGTGTAGAAGGCTTCCTGCTCGAGCAGCTTGGCGGTGCTCATGGTGTTCAGTGTGATGGCCAGCTCAGGTTTGTCACCACCGTAAATGACGGCAGGTAACAGGCCGGCACGACGTGTGCGGCGGGCTTCGCCTCGGCCGGTCTTCTCTCTCAGTTCAGCTTCAAGAACATAATCAGTCATGGGTATCTCTCCTTGTTAATGCACCGACGGGTCGACCCGTTACGGTGTGCCTGCAGCCACAATCCTTGGGCAGGCGGGCGCGGCAGTATAGCCTGAGACGGCGATAACTCAACGTCTAAAAACCGGCGAAAAGGCTGCCGGAAACGAATCAGTCGTACAGGCTGCTGACGGATTGGGCGCTGTAGATACGGTTGATGGCCTCACCGATCAACGGTGCGGCTGTCAGAATGCGCACCTTACCTGTATCTATGATCGCCTTGGGCTGTGCAATGGTGTCGGTGATGACCAGTTCATGCAGGCGCGAGTTGGCAAGACGCTCTGCGGCAGGGCCGGATAGAACACCATGCGTGGCATAGGCCGACACCTTGGCTGCGCCACCATCAAGCAAGGCCTCGGTGGCACCGCACAGGGTGCCTGCGGTATCCACCATATCATCCAGCAGGATGCAGTGGCGCCCTTCGATATCACCGATGATGTTCATAATTTCAGCCCGGTTCGGACCCGGGCGACGTTTGTCGACAATGGCGATATCCACATGCAGGCGTTTGGCCAGAGCGCGCGCACGCACCACACCGCCGACATCAGGCGATACGATAACCACATCGTCCAGCGAACTCTTTCGGATATCTTTCTGGAAAATAGGCGCGGCATAGATGTTGTCCACCGGGATGTTGAAAAATCCCTGAATGGGGCCTGCATGCAGATCCATGGTCAACACGCGGGTGGCGCCGGCTGCAGTGATCATATCGGCCACCAGCTTGGCGGTGATCGGTGTGCGGCTCATGCTCTTGCGTTCTTGTCGTGCGTAGCCGAAATAGGGGATGATGGCGCAAATCTGGCGGGCTGATGCGCGCTTGGCCGCATCCATGAAGATGAGTAGTTCCATCAGCATGTCGTTGGCCGGTTGTGAGGTGCTTTGGATGATGAAGGCATCCAGACCGCGAATGGTTTCACCAATCTGAATGAATATCTCGGCATCGGAAAAGCGCGTGATGTCGAGTTTGCCCTGCTGCATATTCAGATAATCCGAAATATCGGCAGCCAGTACCGGATTGGAACTGCCTGAGAATAGGCGCATATGCTTTTCCATCATAGCTCGCTCTCCTGTTTACGTTTTTGAACGCAAAGCGATCAATATGGTTGGGGCGGCAGGATTACTCGGCATTTCATGCCTCACCCCTTCGGGGTCGGCGTCGCTTTTCTCCGCCGTTCCCTTCGCGCTTCGCGCGCGGGTCGAACCTATAGGTTCTCATCCTGCCTCGCCTTACTTTATCGAAGCATGTGCTTCGACGCTAACTGGTTGGGGCGGCAGGATTCGAACCTGCGCATGACGGGATCAAAACCCGATGCCTTACCGCTTGGCTACGCCCCAATCGGCTGGCTGCATACTGCTGTTAAACAGCGGATGACTGGCCAGCAGTGTACCGGCATGGGTCCATGTGGCGAATTGATTCGCAACCAGATGCCCTGCCAGTTTTTCGGCTTGTCCCGCACTTTCGCAAAGCGAAATGCAGGCGGTTCCACTGCCGCTCATCCAGCTTGCAGGTTCTGCCTGCCGCATTTCTGCCAGCAGGTGGGCAAGCTCGGGACACATCTTTAAAGACACATCCTCCAGCATATTTTCACCAAGCGGGAGCGCTTGCGCAGCACCCGCTGTCAAGCCGGCGCGCATGGTAGCTTTCGCCCTAGTTAGGGTCAATTGACCTGGGTGAGCTGCGTGCACCGAGTCAAAATGCGCGAACACTTCAGCCGTGGACAAACCGACGCCCGGGTGAGCCAGCACAACGTGTTGCGGACCTTTTGATAGCTCCAGTGGTTCGAGCTTGTCACCGATACCGTGGCCTATACTGGCAGCACCGAACAGGAAGCATGGAATATCTGCGCCGAAGGGTGTGGCGAAGGTGGATAGTTCATTGCTGGTCAGATCCAAGCCCCACAAATGATTGGCGGCAATTAAAGCCGTGGCTGCATCCGAGGAGCCGCCACCCAGCCCGGCTTGCGATGGTAGGTTTTTTTCGACATGCACATGGATGCCATGTGCGACTTGATAGGTCTCGCGCAGGGCATGCAGGACGCGAAAAACCAGATTGCTTTCCCCATCCAGTGAAGCATCCGAGCAAGTCACGCGCACATATTCAGCTTCTTCGATTTGCAGTACATCGTAGACATCGACATAGGCGAAACTGGTGTCGAGCAGGTGATAGCCCTGTGGCGTGATACCGGTGATATGCAGATGCAGATTGATCTTCGCGGGCGCGAGCGTTTTAAACATGGTGGTGTTTCCCCGATGAAGATTCCGGCAGGCCGTGTTCTCCGCTGAGTATGATCAAGGTTGCGCGCCTGCCATGTTTGATGTCGCTGAGCTCCAGACGTTTGGATGCGGCGCTCCAGATTACGCGCACAAGATTCCCGCCCTTATTGCTTTCCCAGTGGTTTGCTTTCTTGCTACGAAAGCCCGGCGGGACTCGGCCGGCAAGAAATTGCGAGAGTATATAGGGGGAGACGACGATACCTTGTTCAGCAAGCTGATCGATGCCTACTTTGCGCCACTGGGGCGAATGGTTGTCGCGCAATTCGATATCGTCTTGTTGCCAGCGAAGTTCAATCACGTTGTTGCTGGCTGCATGCACAAGTCTTGCTTGTCCTTTTGCCGCACTCTCGGCCTGCCAGTCCAGCATCACTTGCCAACGCCGCGCTGGTTCAATCACCAGCAGGCGCGCATGGATGGTGTGATAGGGGCCGATGCCAGGTGCTTCCGCTGTTTCGGGCAGGGTGGCGCAGGCGGTAGTCATAAAAAGAATACTGAGAAAACAGCAAATCCTTGCTGGCATCACAAGCCTTTATCGACTTTCTTCTGTATGCCCCGGATGTCTTCATGCCCCAGTTTAATGGCATTCTTCC
>Ga0316187_10002600_pt1 | contig 15700 bp, 14 predicted proteins | sample CroRivburrow1_MG_FD_204927 | JGI IMG/M metagenome (GOLD analysis project Ga0316187, IMG submission 204927) | Coastal sediment microbial communities from Maine, United States - Cross River worm burrow 1 | ecosystem: Environmental > Aquatic > Marine > Coastal > Sediment | place: USA: Maine... | reverse complement strand
CTTAAATAAAAAAAACCAACGTAAAACGTTGGTTTTTTTTATTGCATTAATTATTACTATTCTTCTTATTAGCTCAAACGAAATTCTTTATAAATGTATCACTTCGTCATAAGCATCAGCAACAGCTTCCATCACTGCCTCGCTCATTGTAGGATGTGGATGTATTGCTTTTAAGACTTCATGACCGGTTGTTTCTAATTTTCTTCCCAACACCGCCTCAGCAATCATATCTGTTACTCCTGCACCTATCATGTGGCAACCTAACCATTCGCCATATTTGGAATCAAAAATTACTTTCACAAACCCATCAGAAGTTCCCGCTGCTTGAGCTTTACCAGATGCTGAAAATGGAAATTTACCTATCTTCAATTCAAAACCTGCATCCTTAGCCTGTGCCTCAGTCATACCAACACTGGCAATTTCAGGTGTTGCATAGGTACAACCTGGTATATTACCGTAATCGATGGATTCAGGGTTGAGTCCGCCAATTTTTTCAACGCAGGTAATTCCTTCCGCGGAAGCGACGTGGGCCAAAGCAGGACCATCAACAACATCTCCAATCGCATAATAACCTGGCATATTGGTTTGATAGAATTTATTGACTAAAATTTTATCTTTATCTGTAGCTATACCGACACTTTCTAATCCAATATTTTCGATATTTGTTTTTATTCCTACTGCTGAAAGTATAATATCCGCTTCCAGTACTTCTTCACCCTTTTTTGTTTTTACTGTAGCCTTAATTCCCTTCCCAGATGTGTCTACAGAAGTAACACTGGAGTTCGTCATTACCTTAATACCTGATTTTTTAAACGACCGTTCAAATTGTTTAGAGATATCTTCATCCTCTAATGGCACAAGATTTGGCAGAAATTCAACAATAGTAACTTCCGTACCCATAGCCTGATAAAAATACGCAAATTCAACACCGATGGCACCAGAGCCAACTACAATCATTTTTTTAGGTTGTTTAGGCAAGGTCATAGCTTCTCGATAACCAATCACTTTTTTACCATCAATTGGTAAAAACGGCAACTCGCGCGAACGAGCTCCAGTAGCTATAATAATATGGTCCGCACTATATTCTATTATCTTCCCTTTGTCATCAGCAACATCTACTTTCTTCCCTGGCTTTATAGTACCATATCCGTCAATCACATCAATTTTATTTTTTTTCATCAAAAACTGAACACCTTTACTCATCCCATCCGCTACATTACGACTTCGCTGTACAACCGCAGTAAAATCTTTATCTATTTCTTTGGCCTTCAAACCATATTCATCAACATGTTTTAAATAATCATATACCTGTGCACTTTTTAGCAAGGCTTTCGTAGGTATACAACCCCAATTTAAGCAAATTCCTCCTAATTTTTCCTTCTCTACAACTGCTACCTTAAAGCCTAATTGTGAAGCTCTAATAGCTGTTACATATCCTCCGGGACCACTACCTATGATTATTATATCATATTTCATACGTGTATTTTTTTAATTATTTAATTAATTTGAATTGCAAATTTAATCAAATTTTATAGCTTTTACAGGGCTAATTTTACTAACTATATATGAAGGTATTAATAACATAATTAAACATAATACCATTGTGCCTATATTTAATAATAATATATAATCAATTCCAATATAAACAGGAGCTTCACTAACATAATAACTTTCTGGATTTAATTGGATCACCCCAAAATATTTTTGAATTAATAATAAACCAATACCTATCAAATTACCCCAAAACAATCCAATAGTAACTAAATATGCTGCATTATATAAAAACATTTTACGGATGCTCCAGTTTGAGCTTCCTAGAGCTTTAAGTATTCCGATCATTTGAGTACGCTCTAAGATAAGAACCAATAAGGCTGTGATCATATTTATACCTGCGATCAAAATCATGATACCAATAATTACGATGATATTGGTATCAAAGAGATGTAACCATTCAAATATTGCAGGATACTTTTCAGAAATGGTTTGAGCATTTAATGTTGAGGATACATTTTGATAAATTTCTTCCCCTTTTTCTTCGAGTTCATCAAAATCATTTAATAAAACTTCAAAACCACCTATTTCATTAGGTTTCCATTTATTAAGCCTTTGAATGTGTTTGATGTCTCCAATGACAAAACTTTCATCGAATTCTTTAAACCCTGAATTATAAATACCCGCAATTGAAAAAACCCTCACATTAGGTGCTTTATTAGGATCATCTTTTACAAAAAATAAATTAAAGTCATCACCAATTTTCAGATTAAGCCTATCTGCGGTAATTTTTGATATTAAAACTGATTTAGAAGATGAATCCGTTAATTTTAATATAGTTCCTTGTGTTAAATACCCGTCAAAAAAAGACCAATCAAATTTGTTGTCAACTCCTTTAAAAATTACCCCTTCAAAATCAGTATCCGTTCTTATGATACCCGCTTTTGTGGCAAATATTTGAACACTTTTTACACCTTCAACATTCGAAAAATTAGGATAAAATTCTTGCTCCTTTGAAATGGGAGACACCGTAATTTGTGAATTATTATCTTCATAATTCGTGATTTGAACATGACCATTAAATCCAGAAATTTTTTCTTTGATCTTGTGTTGTAAACCAACACCGGTTGCAATAGATATTAACATAATAACAATACCAAGTGCAATAGCCGCAATTGCAATTTTTATTATTGGACTTGATACACTACTTTTATGCTGTTTAGCAGCAATAATTCGTTTAGCTAAAAATAATTCGTAATTCAATGCTAATGATCTATTATATTTTCAAAAATACATATTTCTTTTGGGTTATAATTTTATTGTTAGGATTGATTTCTTGCAGAAACAAATCAAGCCAAAAAAACCTTGAAAATAATACTGGAATAGCTCAAAAATCTAATAAAGAGGTGCTCATCCATAATGAGACTGTTGAGGATATCATAATTGCTAGCCCTATAGACTACTTGCATTTACTGCAAGGTAAAGTCGTTGCTATTGTTGGTAATCAAACTAGCATTGTAAAAAATTCTAATGCTGATTTTACTCATCTAGTCGACACCTTAATTACACTTAAAATCAATATTAGCAAAGTGTTTTCACCTGAACATGGTTTTAGAGGAAGAGCGGATGCCGGTGAGTTAGTTTTAGACAGTAAAGATACCCAAACAGGATTACCTATAATTTCCTTACATGGAAAATACAAAAAGCCAACAAAGGAGCAACTAAAAGGAATAGAAATCATGATATTCGACATTCAAGATGTTGGCGTTCGATTTTACACCTATATCTCTACACTACATTATGTCATGGAAGCATGCGCTGAAGCTGGCATCCCTTTAATAGTAATTGATAGACCCAACCCAAATGCTAGCTATATTGATGGCCCAGTTTTGGAAACAAAGCATAAAAGCTTTTTAGGTATGCATCCTGTTCCCTTAGTATATGCAATGACCATAGGTGAGTACGCTCAAATGATCAATGGAGAAAAATGGTTAAAAGATGGAGTACAGTGCAATATTACAATTATGCCATTAAAACATTATTCATATTACACAAACTATAGTTTGCCTACTAGACCCTCACCAAACTTACCTAATGATAAAGCAATTAATTTATACCCGAGTTTAGGTTTATTTGAAGGAACAAGTATCAATGCAGGGCGTGGAACTGAAATGCAGTTTCAGATATTTGGAGCACCGTATTTAAACAAAAAAAAATATCCATTTTCCTATACCCCAAGGCCCACTCTAGGCGCGAAATTTCCAAAACATGTAGGTAAGTTGTGCCACGGATTAGATTTAAGAACTCTTCCCACCTTAAATATGATAAATTTGGAATGGCTTATTGATGCTTACAACAATACTCCTAAAGATCAAGAGTTTTTCCAAGCTACTTTTACTGCACATGCCGGTACAGAGAAATTGCAAGAGCAAATAAAAACTGGTCTTTCAGTAACAGAAATTAGAAACACATGGCGCCAAGATCTGGAAGCCTTTAAAGAAATAAGGAGAAATTATTTACTTTATGATTGACCCAATAATATTTCTGCTCTTTTTAAATACGTTGTATGGTTAGGAGTTGATTTCAATTTATCTAACCAAATTTCAGATAAATCATCATTTTCTTGACCTTTACATGCAACATAGTTTAGAAAATAATATAAGCCCTTATTACGTTCATCAATTTTTCCCTCTTCAAAACTCTTATCTAATTCTTTACGACACTTTTTATAATTGCCCCGTATTAATTTTTCATGAATCTGAATCAATTGTATTTTTTGATTCATTACAATATTTTTCTTCTTCTCACTCTTTAATAAATTCTTTGTTTGATTTAGATAATTTATGGAAAGATCTAAAAAATCATTTCTTACATTTTCATCAAGATAAATTGAATAATTTTGATAAGATACTGCCAATCTGAAACTCGAATTACTATTTTTATTTTTATTGTAAATAAGATAATCTCTCTGCAAAAAAGATGTATTTAGTGAATATTTTTCCAATAAATTCTTAACCTGATTCTTATTCATATAACTCATTTGTTGATAAACAACTTCTCCATTAGGATCCAGAATAAAAATATATGGTATCCCCTGAACATTGTACTTCCTCGCTAATTCTTTATCAATATCAATATCAATTTGTAATGAAACGTAATTTTTCATGATCTGCTTTATTTCATCATTACTCCATGATTCTGCATCCATTTTTTTGCATGGCCCACACCAAGATGCCCAAAAATCGACTAAAATTAATTTATTAGTTGCAACGGCAAGTTTTTTGGCATCTTCCAAAGAATACATCCAATTATCGGCCTTCACAATAGTTGACACTAACATAAAGAAAACAACTACTATACATTTATAAATATTTTTCATTCTAATCAATTTTTAATTTATAGATATAATTTTTTTTTTAATTCTTCAATAATATTAAAAGCTGCAGGACATACTTCAGTATTCTTCAACGTCAAGTGCGTTAGTTGTATAAACTTTTTACGATTTGTATGTGGGTACTCACTACAGGCTTTTGGCCTTACGTTATAAATAGAACATGTATTATCGGTTTCATCTAAAAAAGTACACGGAGCTGTTTTTAAAACCAAAAAATCATCTTCATCGCGATTTAGATATGTTGAAATGAATTGATGTTCTTTCATTCTTAAATGCTTAGATATTCTCGCCACATCTTTATCCGTGAAAATTGGGCTTGTTGTTTTACAGCAATTTGCACAAGTCAAGCAATCTGTATTCGCAAATTCATTATCATGCAATTCTTGCATAATAATATCTAACTTTTTAGGAGACTTCTTTCTAAGTTTTGCAAAATACTTTTTGGTCTCTACATTTTTTTCTGCTGCTAATTTTGTTATGTTATCTAGACTTGCTTTCATCAAAATTAATCAAACCAAAGTGTAAATGTTTTTATTTTGGCCAAATCTGGAATTTGTGCTAAACTGACTTTTTGTGTCCCAAAATCATTAATACCCAGCTCTTTTTTATTAATGGCAATGGTAACATCTAATTCATCAACAAACAAAACTGCAGTTGTAAATGTAGATTCCACCTTGTTTACCGTATAATTTTCAACTATGTCCTTAAATGTTGAAGAGATATTTAATCCTTTAATAGTTTTATATCTTTTATCAAAAACCTGAATACTCTCTATGGTTGAAGTTGAATCATGTTGTACTTTAGGAATAATAGTCAATAAATGATCCCCATTTTTAGCATACAATAGATATTCATCATATTCAGCATCAGCAAATCCACCCTCTCCGATGTGTGACACCAAAGAATCCTTTATAAAAATTGATTCAATTTCATGGATTTGAGTAGTTGATATAATTTTTCCTAACTGACCTTTTGCCATGGTAAAATTATCTTCTTTTTTACATTGTATCAATACGATTGATAACAATAATAATACAAAGGAATATTTCATTTTGTTTATTTTCATTTCATTGCTTTTTTTAAAACACCTAATACACCTCTAATAAAAGTTGCACTCGTTACAACTTTAAGGATCGGATTCATTCTTGTACTCCTTCTACTTGAAGTCCTTTTAGAGGCTTTTGAATTTTCTTTTTTCTTTTTCTCTTCAACTTCAATTTTATTAGCCCTCTCAATTTTTGCATTTAAAATTTCATAGGCACTTTCTCTATCAATAACTTCATTGTACTTTTTTGTCAATTTAGATTTGAAAATCTGTGTGTCCAGCTCATCTTGAGTTAATATATCCATTCTACTCATCGGAGCTCTGAGCATGGTTCTCGCTAAAGGCGTTGGAATTCCTTTTTCGTTCAAACATGAGACTAATGCCTCACCAATTCCTAATTTGGTAAGTACTTGGGCGGTGTCATAATATTCAGAATCAGGATAATTCTCTGCCGTTAACTTAATAGCCTTTCTATCATTCGCAGTAAAGGCTCGTAAGGCATGTTGAATTTTTAATCCTAATTGAGATAATACATCAGAAGGAACATCCTTTGGGTTTTGTGTTACAAAATATACCCCAATACCTTTTGATCGTATCAGTTTAACGATACTTTCTATCTGGTTTAAAAGCGCTTTAGATGCCTCGTTAAAAATTAAATGAGCCTCGTCAATAAATAGGATCAATTCAGGTCTGCCAGAATCACCTTGCTCTGGGAAAGTTGAATAAATTTCAGCCAATAATTGCAGCATAAAAGTAGAAAACAACTTTGGTTTATCTTGGATATCTGTTAAACGCAAAACAGATATTAATCCCCTTCCTTCTTCATCAACTCTTGTAAGATCTTCTACTTCAAAAGAACGCTCCCCAAAGAACAATTCACCTCCTTGTTGTTCAATTTCTACTACCTTACGAAGAATAGAACCGGTTGAAGATGTTGAAATTCTACCGTATTCAGATTCCAACTCCTTTTTTCCTTCTTGGGTTGAATATTGTAATACTTTCTTAAAATCTTTTAAATCTAATAAAGGAATTTTTTTATCATCGCAATATTTAAACAAAATAGCAACTATACCACTTTGAGTTTCAGACAGATCTAAAATTCTAGAAAGGAGTACCGGACCAAATTCAGAGACCGTTGCCCTTAAACGAGTTCCATCTTGCTCAGAAATCGTTAAAATTTCAACCGGAAATCCCTTAGCTTCAAACGGTAAACCTATTTTTTGATGACGTTCATCAATTTTGGGATGCCCGGGACTTGCTTTAGCTAAGCCACTTAAATCACCTTTCACATCCATTAATAAAACAGGGATACCTTTTTCTGAAAGGTTTTCTGCCAATACCTGCAATGTTTTAGTTTTACCCGTCCCTGTTGCTCCGGCAATCAACCCATGTCTATTTAGAGTTTTTAATGGAATATTTACAAAGGCTTCTGTAACTGTTTCTTCCCCCAACATGGCAGCCCCAAGCGTTATAAAATCTCCTTTCGTTTTATATCCTTCATTTATATACTTAAAAAATACCTCCTTTTTACTCATTTATTCTAATTTTAGTTAAAAATAGTTAAAAAAACAATGATATTCAATACAGCTGTCAATGTTTTAATAAAATTACAATTATCACAATTTTTATTGAAATAATGAGGTGTTTATTAAAATAATTACCCAAATTTGCTCATTCATTTTCTCTATGAAAAATCAAATTAAAAACATAGAAAAGCAAATTTTGAATTACCAAAAAGATGGTTTAAAATTATTTGTTTCTTCATCATTTCAAACGCAAAGTGTCCCTCTTTTACACATTATTAGTTTAATAGATAATACTATTCCAATCTATTTTATTAATACAGGCTTTTTATTTCCTGAAACTCATAATTTTAAGAACGAACTTAAAAATGATTTCAATTTAAATGTGATAGAAATTAGTTCTCCAATTTCAAAACACTTGCAGAAAAATGAAAAAGGTAATTTCTTATTTTGTAATGATCCCAATAAATGTTGCTATTTAAACAAGACCTTGCCTCTTGATCTTGTTTTAAAGAATTACGATGTATGGATCAATGGTGTTCGAAAAGATCAGAATGCTAACAGGAGTAAATTAAATATTGAGGAAAAAGCACCATATAACACATTGCGTTATCATCCAATGTTAAATTGGACCGCTAAAATGGTGTATGATTATTTAAAAATAAATGAACTAAAAAAACATCCATTGGAAAATGACGGATATATTAGTATTGGCTGTAAACCATGTACAGATAAATACAGTGTAAATTTAGAAGACACAAGAAATACACGTTGGTCCGGAATGAATAAAACTGAATGTGGATTGCATACTGATTTAATTACGAAATAATGAGAATATTAATAACAGGTGGTGCGGGCTATATTGGTTCTGCACTTACGTTGCTTTTGCAAGAAATAGATGAAATTGAAAAAATTATTATTTATGATAATTTAAAAAGAAAAAATTATTCACTTTTTACATGCAATAAGAAATTAAGTAAAGTAGAATTTATAAATGCTGACATTTTAGATAGAAAAAAATTAACCGACGCTGTTCAACAAGTTGATAAAGTAATTCACTTAGCCGCTAAGGTATTGACTCCGTTTTCTGATAGTGAAATTCACGCATTCGATCAGGTAAATAATTGGGGGACTGCCCATTTAGTAGACATATTAGATAATAACCCGAAAGACATTATTTTTTTAAGTAGTGCTTCAGTTTATGGAGTTAGTTCAAATAATCATCTACTAAATGAGAATAGCGACGTTAAACCTTCGTCATTTTACGGAACTTCAAAGTTAGATGCAGAAAAACATATAAAACGATTAGAACATAGTTGTAATTATTATATTTTAAGATGTGCAAATGTATATGGCTATAGTCCGGCTTGGAGAATGGATGCGGTAGTGAATAAATTTATGTTTGAAGCTAATTTCAAAAAGCAACTCATTATTTATGGTGATGGCACCCAGCACAGACCTTTTATATATCTTAAAACCTTATTAAAAGTAATTCAAAAGATCCTTATCAATGGGGCTACTAAAAAAGGAATTTATAATTTGGTAGAGCATAATTTATCAATCAATGATGTTAAAGATGTAGTACAAAAAATTATTCCAGATACTGAAATAATTTACATCAATAAAGAAAATAAATTAAAGGGATTACAATTAGAACCTTCTTATAAATTATTTGAAGAACTAGATATTAAAGAAACAAATTTCGAAAAAGAACTAATACAATTTAAAGATAGATTTTCGTTCTAACGATATTAATGGATATAGCTACGCAATTATTAATTGACAAAGGTGAGATGCTTCCTTTAATGGAAGAATTTTACACGATACAGGGAGAGGGCCATCATACTGGAACTGCAGCTTATTTTATAAGAATTGGTGGTTGTGATGTAGGTTGCCATTGGTGTGACGTTAAAGAAAGTTGGAATTCAGAATTGCATCCTGCTACAGCCGCTGATAAAATTATTGAAAATGCAAAAAAATTCTGCGATACCGTTGTGATTACAGGAGGAGAACCTTTAATGTGGAACATGGAGTATCTAACAAACAAACTTCAACAACAAAAAATTAAAACACATATAGAAACTTCTGGAGCTTATCCATTAACCGGTAAATGGGATTGGATTTGTCTATCCCCTAAAAAAAATAAATTACCGCTTGCAAAAATTTACAAAAAAGCAAACGAACTGAAGGTAATAATATATAACAAAAACGATTTTAAATTTGCTGAAGAGCAGGCCTCTTATGTAAACAAAAATTGCGAGCTTTTTTTGCAACCTGAATGGAGTAATCAGAAAAAAATGACATCTCTGATTGTAGATTATGTGATGAGTAACCCCCAATGGAAAATATCTCTACAAACACATAAATATTTGAATATTCCTTAAGCTGCCATTATTCGTTGCATAGTAATATTATGTACCCTTTCAAACTGTTCTTTCAACCCCATATCACTATTATCAAATTCAATTGCATCATCCGCTTTTATTAAAGGAGAATCCTCACGAGTTGAATCTATAAGATCTCTTTGCTGAACATTATGTAATATTTCTTCATAAGTAACCTTATGCCCTCTATCCAGCAATTCTTTATAACGTCTGGTCGCTCTTTTTTCTGGTGATGCAGTCATAAATAATTTCAACTCAGCATCTGGAAATACAACAGTTCCAATATCTCTTCCATCCATCACTAATCCTCTATGAATTCCCATTTTTTGTTGTTGCTCTACCAATTTTTTGCGTACTGCTGAAATTTCAGAGACTTTACTTACCAGTTTAGAAACGGCAATTGATCTAATTTCTTTTTCAACATTTATGTCATTTAAATACATTTCAGAAAATTTCAACTTTTCGTTATATTTAAATTTCAAATCTATGTTTTCCAAATTTTCAATGAGTATTTTTTCATTTAAAAATTCAATATCTACTATACCATGTTGCATTGCAAATAAAGTGACTGCTCTGTACATAGCACCTGAATCAACATAAAGATATCCAAGCGTATTCGCCAATTCTTTGGCTATTGTGCTTTTTCCTGTCGATGAAAAACCATCAATTGCAATAATTATTTTTTTTCTCTCTTTCAATTTTTATGATATTAAAATGTTTGCTTAGACAAATTTATGTTTAAAGTAAATGTATTGGTGTTAGAAACAGGATGAAATTTTGTGAAAGCATAATTAAATTTTAATCTACCCATTTTCAATCCAAATCCGGCAGATAATCCTGCAAAAGTCCTGCTTTCAGCTAAACGTAATTCTCTACCACGCCTAAAGTTATAACCTAATCTCAAATTAAAACCTTTTTCGGGGAAAAATTCTGCGCCAATTACAACATGTCTAAATGCATTATTTACAAAAGATATTTTATCATTACTAGTTTCGCCTCCAATAGTAGTTTGACTATCAGATGGATTCTGAACAGAAACATCCCATTTTTGCAGGTTATTAATCGTTACATGCCATTGTAACGGAACGTTCTCTAATTTATAAGACGCTCCAACAGCTATTTCTAATGGTAATGATTCCCTGACTTCATCAAAAGCTGTGATCTGATAACCAACATTTCTGATAACTGCTGTAAAAATATAAGGCTTAGTATCATTAAAATATGTCAACCCCAGATCCAAAGCCGCACCACTTGAAGTATAGTTTTCAATACTAGAGCTGATAAATTTTACATTTGTTCCTGCATAAAAATGACTTGAAGGTATTCTATAGGCATACCCAAAAGAAACTGATAAATCTCTGGCATTAAAAGTGCCCGTTTCAACGCCGTTTTCATCAGCCCCAATAAACTTTCCATAATTAACATAGGTAATTCCAGCATGTAATGTACCGAATCTTCTATTTATTAAGTGTGCAAAAGATAAAGAACCATAATTAACATCCGCCAAGAAATCAACATAGCTTGCTGAGAACTGATTATCTAATTCCTTATTAATGGTTGACGGGTTCCAGAGAGGTTGATTAATATCATTATATAAGGTTAACACTTCTCCACCTAGTGCGGCTTGTCTTGCTGAAGTTGTAACATTTAAAAAATTAAATACCTGTCCACCACCTACCTGTGAATAAGTCAAGGTAGAAAGCAATAAAAATAGTATTAACGTTAATTTCATCATACAATGAGCAAAGAAACTAGAAATATAAATTATAACGTAATTATTTGCCGATATTTTGTTTTATATATCAACAAAAAAGTCATTGAAAAAAGAATTTCTATGATTTTGATATGAGTAGTCAAGTATAATTAGCTTATTTAAAAGGTTAGGTATCTAAAAATAATATTGAAGTTTTCATTTCTAAGTATCAAATCCTTGTTTTTAATTTTAGCTTTTTAATTATCTTTTTTTTGAATACCGGCTTAAGTTCTTATTTAATTCGTCAATTCTATGATCTACCAGGTAATGAACAGAATTTTTTGTAAATGATCCGTCTTTTAGCCTTTTACCCGCTTTACGCCCGGTAAGTATTTCAATTCCTTCATCAATTGTGGTTATGGCCCAAACATGAAACATACCCTCTCTAACCGCCTGAACAACCTCTTGCTTAAGCATTAAATTCTCAACATTCCTTTTCGGAATAACTACACCTTGATCACCACTTAATCCTGACTGCTTACAAACTTCAAAATAGCCTTCTATCTTTTCGTTTATAGCACCTACAGGCTGCAATTCTCCTTTCTGATTAACAGAACCGGTAACGGCTATCCCTTGTTTAATAGGCAATTGAGAAAGGCTGGATATAATGGCATACAATTCTGCACTTGAAGCACTATCCCCTTCTATTTCAGAATAACTCTGCTCAAAAACAAGACTCGCAAAAAGGCTTATTGGTTTTTTTTGAGCATATTTTTCAATTAAGAACCCTAACAGAATAAGCACTCCTTTTGTGTGTATAGGGCCTCCCAATTTTGCTTCTCTTTCAATATCAATTAAACCCTCTTTTCCGGAGGCAACACTTGCTGTTATCTTATTTGGCCGGCCAAATGCTATTTCTCCCAAATCTAATACTGAGATACCATTTATCTGCCCTATTTTTGATCCATTTAATGTGATCATTAATGTCTTTCGATAAATCATCTCATTAATTTTTTCCTGGATAAGATTTGAACGAAAATATTTGGCATCAATAGCCTTTTTTATATGGCCAGAAGTAATTTTATTTTCAGTTTCTGACTTTGCATAATGATTTGCTTCGTGTAAAATATTGCTTATTTCTCCAAATCTTATAGAAATTTTATGTTGATCATGAGTCATTCTACAAGCTTGTTCAATTACATTTACAATGGCTTCATCATTTAACGGCAGTAAGTCATTTTCTCTTTCAATTTTATAAATAACTACGGCAAAATCCTTAACATTTTTTATCGAATAATCCATTGAAGTGTCAAATTCAGCTTTAACCTTAAATAGTTCTTTAAAATCTTCATCCCATTCATGTAATAAATAATATAATCTTGGCGAACCTATCAAAATTATTTGAACATTTAGCGGTATTGGATCTGGTTTCAAACTTTTAGTAATTAAAAAACCAAAACGTTCACTGGCTTCTTCAATATTAACTTCATTATTGTTTAATGCTCTTTTCAGGCTTTCCCATGAGAAATAATTTAAAAGAAGTTCTTTCAACGGAATAATTAAGTAGCCTCCGTTTGCTGCATGTAGTGAGCCTCCGCGTATTAAAGTGAAATTAGTAATAAGCGTACCCATATCAGATTCGTGCTCAACTTTACCAAAAAGATTATTATACGTTGGATTTAATTCCATTATTATTGGCGCACCTTTAAGGTGCCCGTTATTAGTAATTACGTTCACCTCATATTTCATAAATTTATGATCTCGATCAGCCGTAATGCTTCCTTTTACATTTGGAGGATTTAAAAAATCACCTAAGTTTTCAATAATATCATTTTTTACATCTTCCAAATAGTCAAGTACATCATTAAACGCCTTATACTTTTCCTGAAGTTCGTCAAGCAAGGATTCTATAGCATAGAAAGCAACATTTTCCTCTAACTCAAATAAGCAACTATTACTATCCCTCTCCAATTCTCTATTCTTTCTTAGTAAAGACATTAGTTCTTCCTTAATTTCGCTTTGCTTTTTATGTATTTTTTCTTGTTCCCTTTTTTTCAGTTTTCGAAAATTTTTATCAAGGATAGGAGCGCCGTTATCATCAGTTGGTAATACAATGATTTCAATAGGTGTCCGCTTAATTACAAAATTATTAGTGTGTGCCTTGTTATTAATCTCTTTGAATAGTTCAATCTCTTTTTGTTGAAAGTCATCAATGATGTTTTGCCTTTTATCCGAATACTCCTTACTTTCAAAGGCCTTAATCAAAGAAATTTGCACTTCTTGAATAAGTTTAGCAATTTCGTTTTTGAAAATTTCAGCACCACCTTGAGGTAAACAAAGTTTTTTCGGGTAATATGAATCTTTAAAGTTGTTTACATAACACCAATCTCCGGGAGTAGATTCTGATTTAGCCTTTTCACCCAGAAAATGATTTACAGCTTTTAGTTTACCACTACCCGGATAACCCGAAACATAGATGTTGAATCCAACACTCTTATTCCCTATCCCAAACTCTAGTGCTTTTAAGGCTCTTTCTTGTCCAATTAAAGGCCTCAAAGGATGTTTCTGTCTTATCTGATTCCAATTTATAGTAGAATTAGCTACTGTTTTTCTTAATTTTTTAGGATTTAACTCTTGCAGCATAGTAAGATTATTTTAAAAAAGTTAAATATATGAATGAAAGTTACCTACATTATTAAGGTTTGCAAATGATATAGGTCATGTCATGAAACATTTATTTCATTTAATATATCAATAGATACAAACAAACAAATCCTTATATTAAAAGATATTAGGATTTTTAAAAAGAAAGGGGATCGAGCGATATAAAATGTCCAGTGAACATTTTGAGCGAGAGGCCGGATTGCCACGCTGTAGCGTATGCGGAGCCTTTTAAAAATGATCATTAGGAAAATATGAAGTATAAAAAAAACCCTAAGATTACTCTTAGGGTTTAAAAGAAAGGCGACGACATACTCTCCCACCTAGTGGCAGTACCATCTGCGCTGATAGGCTTAACTTCTCTGTTCGGAATGGGAAGAGGTGAGCCCTATCGCTATAATCACCTTAAGTCATTTCAGTTGTTACCAACTGTATAAAAATTGACACATTAAAACAACAATAACATATATTAGATAATAAAAATAATAAAAAGAGTTTTCAGTCCCCTGACTAGCAGGGGACTTGGCGTACATAAGCCTATGGGTTATTAGTACTACTCGGCTATGACATTACTGCCTTTACACCTATAGCCTATCAACGTGGTAATCTTCCACGACCCTTAAAAGAAATCTCATCTTGTGGTGGGTTTCGCGCTTATATGCTTTCAGCGCTTATCCCTTCCCGACGTAGCTACCCAGCAGTGCTCCTGGCGGAACAACTGGTACACCAGCGGTCAGTCCAATTCGGTCCTCTCGTACTAGAATCAGATCCACGCAAATTTCTAACGCCCGCTACAGATAGAGACCGAACTGTCTCACGACGTTCTGAACCCAGCTCGCGTGCCACTTTAATGGGCGAACAGCCCAACCCTTGGGACCTTCTCCAGCCCCAGGATGTGACGAGCCGACATCGAGGTGCCAAACCCCCCCGTCGATATGAGCTCTTGGGGGAGATCAGCCTGTTATCCCCGGCGTACCTTTTATCCTTTGAGCGATGGCCCTTCCATGCGGAACCACCGGATCACTATGCTCTTGTTTCCAACCTGATCGACTTGTCAGTCTCGCAGTCAAGCACCCTTATGCCATTGCACTCTACGCACGGTTACCAAGCGTGCTGAGGGTACCTTTAGAAGCCTCCGTTACTCTTTTGGAGGCGACCACCCCAGTCAAACTACCCACCAAGCACTGTCCTCCTTACGGAGTTAGGCTTCAGATAAGCAAAGGGTGGTATTTCAAGGTTGACTCCACAACGCCTAGCGACGCCGCTTCAAAGTCTCCCACCTATCCTACACATTACTTATCCAAAGTCAATACTAAGCTATAGTAAAGGTGCACGGGGTCTTTTCGTCCCGTAGCGGGTAATCGGCATCTTCACCGATACTACAATTTCACCGAGCTCATGGCTGAGACAGTATCCAGATCGTTGCACCATTCGTGCAGGTCGGAACTTACCCGACAAGGAATTTCGCTACCTTAGGACCGTTATAGTTACGGCCGCCGTTTACTGGGG
>Ga0316187_10002599_pt1 | contig 15703 bp, 14 predicted proteins | sample CroRivburrow1_MG_FD_204927 | JGI IMG/M metagenome (GOLD analysis project Ga0316187, IMG submission 204927) | Coastal sediment microbial communities from Maine, United States - Cross River worm burrow 1 | ecosystem: Environmental > Aquatic > Marine > Coastal > Sediment | place: USA: Maine... | reverse complement strand
GGGCCTGGCCGGCATTGGCCGCACCCACATTGATGTCCGGCCCCATGTCCCAGATAACCCGGTCGGTGCCTTCCTGGGTGACCACATCGATAAACTTGTCGGCAATGTCGTCAAGCGCCTCGTCCCAGGTAACCCGTTCCCACTTGCCGGAGCCGCGCTCACCGGCCTGCTTGAGCGGATAGCGGATGCGGCTTTCCTCATACATGCGCTTGGAGAACGAGCAGCCCTTCTGGCAGCCGCGTGGATTCATGTCCGGCACGTCTTCATTGAGCTGCGGATAATCTGCCGCCTGTTCCTCGCGGAACACGATGCCGTCGCGCACATAGACATCGAACGCGCAGTGGGCCTGGTACCAGCAATTGATCAAATGGGTGCCGCGGACGGTTTTGTCCCAGGTCCACTTGTTGCGGTAGATATCGACAATTTTCGTATAATCACGCGGGCGCGAGCCTGCCAGCGCTGTGAGCGACTGGCCGGAGCCGGCAATGAAGTCCGGCAGGGCCAGCGATGCGGTGACCGCCGCACCTGCTTTCAGGAAATTGCGCCGTGTCAGTCCGCTGCTCACTGGCTGGACCCTCCGGGACCTCGATAGGCGATCTCGATTGACGGCGGCACGATCACCGGCTCGCGTTCGAGCTCGGTGGCAATGCGTTCGATCTCGCGCGGATGGTTGGTGAACGGGCCGAACAGGTCGAGGAAATTCTTCGAGATCAGCGTGTCCATCAGGTCTGAAGGCCTGCCTGCCTGCTTGTCGGCGCGGCCCTGCTTGATGCGCTCAAGTGCCGGGCCGACTTCCGGGCCGAACAGGCTTTCCAGATAGGCCAGCGGTATGCGGTCTTCACCGGTCGGGTTGCCGTCATCATCGAATTTTTCCGGCGACAGGGGCGGAATGTAGAACACGTTCGGTTCGGTCTCATATTCAGGGTGCAGCCCCAGGGCCACCTTGTGCACATTGACCAGCTTGTGGATCGGTCCGTCCTCGTCTTCCAGGAAGCCCAGGAACCGCACCCGGCCCGGGCACTGGCGCGAGCACGCCGTTGCCACGCCCTGTTCGATGCGCGGCAGGCAGAACACGCATTTCTGCGCATGGCCGGTGACATGGTTGTAGTAGATTTCCTTGTACGGACACGCCGACTGGCAGAACCGCAAGCCCCGGCAATGGTTCTCATCGATAACGACGATGCCGTCTTCCTCGCGCTTGGAGATGGCACCACGCGGGCATGCTTCCATGCACGCAGGCTTGGTGCAGTGATTGCAGATGCGCGGGATATAGAAGAAGTAGGAATTTGGGTAATCGCCGGCACCCACATCCTCGTCCCAGTTGGTGCCCCATTGCGGCTCCTCGCCGATGGGTTTGAGCGCTTCGTTGCCGGCGCCGGAGAACAGGGCTTCCTTGTAGTTCAGTTCAAAGCCTTCGCCGAAATCACCCTGCGCCGGGCGCACGCCCTTTTGCGGCTCGCCGCCCTTGAAGCCGCCGCCCATCTTCTCCCAGTCTTTCGGCGTGCCGTGGCCGGGCGCGGTATTGACCTGGTTCCACCACATGCCTTCCTGGCCCTCGCCCGACGTCCACGAGGTTTTGCACGCGACAGTGCAGGTCTGGCAGCCAATGCACTTGTTGAGATCGATGACCATGGCCACCTGGCGATTGCTCATATGGGTATCAGCTCCTTCAAGCGTCGATGTTCAGCGGCGACCAGTCCGCCGACACTGCCTTGACGCCGGCGCGCTCCTCATTGGAGCCGTTCCAGACGGCATAGCCGATCCGGGTGTTGGTGCCGGGCTGCAGGGTAGCGGCTTCTGGCCCGCCCGCAAGGGTGCGCAACATTACAATTGTCCAATGTCCCTGCGACCACCCGGCGGTCACGCTTTCGCTGACCGGTGTGCCGGGGACGGACGACCCGATCCCCCAGGCAACCACCGAGCGGATCTTGTTCTTCATGGCCTGCCACTGGATGAACTGCACCGGCTCGTCTTCATTGCCCATGCTCCACAGCACCGGGTCACCAGTGACCGGGAAGGCAATGGCCGCACCGTCGGGGAAACCTTCACGGCCCCCGGTCTCGGGCTTTTCTGACGCCCAGCGCAGGCGCACCGCAATGGTGGTGCCGTCATGTACCGATTGCGCTTCAAGACTGGCCAGTTGACCATAGGGGCGATCGCGCCAGTTGGCCTGGATGAAGCCATTGGGCTGCATCTCAACCGGAGCCGGCATCATCTCCACCGTCTCGGCGGGCACCTGCTTCCAGCCGGCCGCCGTGGTGGCTGCATAATCGGCTATGGCTGTGATTTTCACGGATTGCAAAGGCAATGCCTCAAAACTGGTTATCTGTTACGCGATATATAGGGTTTGGCCGCCCGGTTGCACAGAATTATCGAGACCCCTGCGCCATTGTGCCTCTAGCACTTGAAGGGTGGCCGGTTCTATGCCTTTTGATTGGTCCGATCAAAACACCAGGGCTTGGAGCAGCACTTTGGAAACGATCAAGGCCGGAATCCATGACTTTGCGGTATACACCGTCCTTATCGGCATTGGATCCCCATTTTCATGGGGATGACGGCAGCGATGGTTGCCAATCCAGGGCACTAGGTGCGCCCCAGCGGAGCGCCGCCGCCACCCTGCTGGCTTGAGCGGTACAAATACCCGTCCCCTGTCCCACACCCCTGTCATCCCCATGAAAATGGGGATCCAATGCCAGCGCGAACAAGATACCCGTCGGTGGATAGATTCCGGCCTTGGCGGTACACACCACTGTCCTGGCAGTGATCAAAAATCACCGCAGCTAAATGATCCTATCCAATCATAGCTCGCTCTAGAGTAACATGGGTTCAATTGAACCCATAAAGTTGCTCTAGCACCTTGAAAGCGATCAGTTTTATGATTTTTAATTGATTCAATCAAAAATCATACTGATCTAGGGATACTTTACGCCCGGCAGCACACAGAGCATTTCATAGAGAATATTGGCCCCGATCAGTGCGGTGTTGCCGGATGGATCATAGGGCGGAGACACCTCGACGAGGTCCCCGCCGACCAGGTTCAGCCCCTTGGCACCGCGCACGATTTCCAAGGCCTGCCAGGTGGTCAGTCCGCCCATTTCCACCGTACCCGTACCCGGCGCGAAGGCCGGATCAAGGCTGTCGATATCATAGGTGAAATAGCACGGATGATCACCGATCTTTGCCCGCACCTGCTCCATTAACGGTGCCATGGACTTGTACCAGCACTCTTCTGCAGTGACCACGGTGAAACCCTGCTCGCGCGGCCAGTCAAAATCTGCAGGCGCATAGCCTGTCCCGCGCAGGCCGATCTGGAACACCTTGTCCTGCGCCAGCAGGCCTTCTTCCACGGCGCGGCGGAACGGTGTGCCATGGGCGATCTTCTCGCCGAACATATGCTCGTTGATGTCGGCATGGGCATCGATGTGCAGCAGCGCCACCGGCCCGTGCTTCCTATGCATGGCGCGCAGGATGGGCAGGGTCAGCGTATGGTCACCGCCCAGCGTCAGCGGCACGCAATCCTGGGCCAGGATCCGGTCATAGGCCTTCTCGATTATTTTTACGGACTTCTTCAAGTCAAACGTGTTGACGGCAACATCACCGATATCGGCAACCTGAAGTGAATCAAAAGGGGCTGCACCTGTCGCCATGTTGTAGGGCCGCAACATGCAGCTTTCGGCCCTGATCTGGCGCGGCCCGTGCCGGGTGCCGGAGCGGTTCGAGGTGCCGATGTCCATGGGCACGCCGACGAAGCAGGCATCCAGGCCACGGGCAGTTTTCGCCGTCGGCAGGCGCATCATGGTGGCAGGGCCGGCAAAGCGCGGCATGTCGTTGCCGCCCAGCGGCTGGTTGAAGCTTGCTGCCATGATTGTCAGTCCTTGTTGTCTGGCTTCGAGTTCAGCGAACGATACGAGCGGATGACCTGGCTGTCATCCTTCCTGCCAAAACCTGCGCCGGAGGCGGCCAGGAACATCTGGTGCGCCGCTGCAGACAAGGGCAGTCCATGACGCGCGGCACGGCCATGGTCCAGCACGATGCCGAGGTCCTTGACGAAAATATCCACGGCCGAGCGAACTTCGGGATCATCCTCCAGCATGCGGGGCCCGCGATCATTCAGCATCCAGCTCGCCGCGGCAGACACCGACACGATATCAAACACCGACTTCGGATTGACGCCGGCGGCTTCTGCCAGTTGCAGCGCTTCTGCAGCAGCGGCAATGTGAACACCGCACAGCAACTGGTTGACCAGCTTCGCCGTCGAGCCCGCGCCATGATCCTCGCCGACGTGAAACACGTTCTTGCCGACCACGTCGAGCACCGGTCTGGCCTTCTCGAACACGTGCGCCGGGCACGATGACATGATGGTCAAGGTGCCGGTCTGGGCCCCGCCGACGCCACCGGAAACAGGCGCATCCACCAGGGTGAGCTGATGTTCGGCCAGCTTGTCGCCCAGCGCTTTGGCCTGGGCCGGCGGCTGGGTGCACGAGGCAATGACGCAAGCCCCGGACGGCAGGGCCTCAACCGCCTTGCCGGCCCCGAACAGGACATCATCTGCCTGGTCGCCATTGACCACCATCAGCACGAAAAAGTCTGACGCTTTCGCTGCATCCGCAGCATTGTCTGCAACCAGGCCGCCCTGCTCTGCAAAGGCCTTCAGCGCGTCCTTGTTGAAATCGAACGCAGTAACGACGTGACCCGCCCTGACCAGATTGACCGCCATGGGAAGTCCCATGGCACCCAGTCCGATGAAACCTATGTTCATGCTTTCGCCTTCAACTCTATGCGCCGGGCATGCAGAACCGGCTCGGTATAACCGGACGGCTGCTTGCGGCCCTCAAACACCAGGTCACAGGCTGCCTTGAACGCGATGGAGTTGTCAAAGTCATCCGCCATCGGCCGATAGGCCGGATCACCGGCATTCTGCTCATCAACGATAGCCGCCATCTTCTTCATGGCTTTCATCACCTTGGCGCGCGTGACCACCTTGTGGCGCAGCCAGTTGGCCAGATGCTGTGCTGAAATCCGCAACGTGGCGCGATCTTCCATCAGGCCGACATTGTTGATGTCGGGAACCTTGGAACAGCCGACCCCCTGGTCGACCCAGCGCACTACATAGCCGAGAATGCCCTGGCAGTTGTTCTCGATCTCGTTCTGGATTTCCTTGCGGTCCCAGTTGGGGTTCGGTGCCAGCGGAATGGCCAGGATATCCTCCAGCCTGGCCTTTTCGCGAGATGCCAGCTGCTTCTGGACTTCCGCGACATTGACCTGGTGATAGTGGGTTGCGTGCAGCGTGGCTGCCGTCGGTGACGGCACCCAGGCGGTATTGGCACCGGCTTTCGGGTGCACGATCTTCTGCTCCAGCATATCTGCCATCAGGTCGGGCATGGCCCACATGCCCTTGCCGATCTGGGCGGCACCGGGCAAGCCACACTCAAGCCCCACATCGACATTCCAGCGCTCATAGGCGTCGATCCATGTGGATGCCTTCATGTCGGCCTTGCGGATCATCGGACCTGCTTCCATGGAGGTGTGGATTTCATCGCCGGTGCGGTCAAGGAAGCCGGTGTTGATGAAGAACACCCGCGAACGGGCTGCCCGGATGCATTCCTTGAGATTGACCGTGGTGCGGCGCTCTTCATCCATGATGCCCATTTTCACCGTGTTGCGCTTCATGCCGAAGGCGTTCTCAATCGCGGTGTAAAGCTGATTGACCAGGGCGGCCTCCTTGGGGCCGTGCATCTTGGGCACAACCACATAGACCGATCCCTTGCGCGAATTCCGGAAGGCACCGTTGGGACCGACATCATGCAAGGCGATGGCCGTGTTGACCAGTGCGTCGAGCAGGGTCTCGGGTATATCATTGCCGTTGCTGTCGGTGATGGTGCCGATGGTCATCAGCAGGCCGACATTGCGCACCAGCATCAACGAGCGCGAATGCAGTGACAACGGCTTGCCGTTGACGCCGGTGTATTCGCGGTCCGCGACCAGTTTTCGGGTTATCGCCTGGCCGCCCTTTTCGAAGGTGTCGGCCAGATCGCCTTTCATCAGGCCAAGCCAGTTGCGATACACAACCAGCTTGTCGTCGGTATCAACGGCTGCAACAGAATCCTCGCAGTCCATGATCGTCGACATGGCGCTTTCGATGATCACATCCGCCACACCGGCATCATCGGAACTGCCGATGACATGGCTGCGGTCGATGACTATTTCGATGTGCAGGCCGTTGTTGACCAGCAGAATCGACGTCGGACTGGCCTTATCGCCCTTGAACCCCTTGAACTGGGCATTGTCGACCAGGCCGGTGACCGACCCGGACGACAGTGACACTGCCAGCTTGCGCCCCTTGATGAAGTAGCGTGTCACATCGGCATGACTGCCGCCGAACAAGGGCACCGCTTCATCGAGAAACTTGCGGGCCCAGGCGATGACTTTCTCGCCACGTACCGGGTTGAAACCGCCGGCACGTTCCGCCCCGCCTGCTTCGGAAATGGCGTCGGTGCCGTACAGCGCATCATACAGCGAGCCATAGCGCGCATTGGCGGCATTGAGCGCATAGCGCGCATTCATCACCGGCACCACAAGCTGCGAACCGGCCACCCTGGCGATCTCGTCATCGGTATTGCGGGTGGCAATTCTGCAATCACCCTTGTCGGGCACCAGATAGCCGATTTCTTCCAGGAAACCGCGATACGCGCCGGGATCAATTGCCTGACCCGAATTCTGCCTGTGCCAGCGATTGAGTTTGTTCTGCAGGGTTTTTCGCTTGCGCAACATGCCGGCAATTTTGGGTGAGAACTTGTGAATGATCTCATCTGCCGCCGACCAGAAACTGTCAGGCTCAACCCCGGTTCCCGGCAGTGCTTCGGTGTTGACGAATTCATAGAGTTTTTTCGCGACGGTCAAACCGCCGTGTTTCACAGTCTCAGCCATGTACAGATTTTCCCGATTTGTCCTGAATATGCCCGCATTCAGCACGCCGGAGCCGCCATTTCAACGATTCATTCCACTATGTGGCGGGTTTTTCGGGTCTATTCTCACACATTAATGATGTGGCAACATGTATCTACCCAACTGAACCTGTTGCAGTATATTCACGTGGAGCCCATATATGAGCTATATGAGAGCGGGCAACACATTGAAAGACCGATACCGGAGGAATGAAATGAGTTTTAAGTTTGTAATCGCTGTCGCTGTAGCGCTTGGTGCCATGTCAACCAGCGCGCTCGCAGAAGGCGATGCGGCCAAAGGCGAGAAAGTCTTCAGGAAGTGCAAGGCATGCCACGTCGCCGATGCAGAGAAAAACAAGGTCGGCCCGCATCTGGTCGGCATCATCGGGCGCAAGGCAGCGTCTGTTGAAGGGTACAAATACGGCCAGGGCATCACCGATGCTGCCGAAAAGATCGGCGAATGGGACGAAGCCAAGCTGGTGGAGTACCTTGCTGACCCCAAGGGCTATATCGGCGGCAAGTCAAAGATGACCTTCAAGCTGACAAAGGAAGACCAGCGCATGGACGTTGCGGCCTACCTGGCTTCCCTGAGCAAGTAAAACCGGTATCCGGTCACAATGAAAAGCCGGCAGAGTTTTCTGCCGGCTTTTTTGTGTTCGCTCAGTTCAGCAACTTGTTCGGCAGCTACATTGCCGGTCATTCGACAGACAACACCAGTGGTGTCAGCCCAATTGGGCAATTGACTTGACCAATTGGGCTGACGCTTGTTTGATCCGTTTTGGAAATCGTAATTACCATGCCGGAGGCTGGCCAGATGTTTCACCCTGTGGGGCAGGAGCGGGTATCAGCAGAAATCGTCCACCAGATTGAGCGATTGATACTGGAAGGTGTGCTTCGCCCTGGCGACAAACTGCCCGCCGAACGCGATCTGGCCGGCGAATTCGGCGTTTCGCGCCCCACCTTGCGCGAGGCACTTGGACAACTGGAAGCATCAGGATTGCTCACCGCAAGACAGGGCGGCGGCACCTATGTGGCCAATGTCATGCACTCGATTTTCGGAGAACCGATAATCGGCCTGTTCGGCAAACACGAAAAAGCCACCGGAGATTATCTGGAGTTCCGGGAAGGCATCGAGGCCCAGGCAGCACGCTGGGCAGCACTCAGGGCCACCAGCGCGGATCATGAAATTCTGACCTCGATCATGCAGCGCATGGAAATAGCACACGAGAAGGAAGACCCTGATGAAGAAGCCCAGCTGGACGTCGAACTCCACATCGCGGTGAGTGACGCCAGCCACAACATCGTGATGATCCAGTCGCTGCGCTCCATCTACAATCTTCTGGAACACGGCGTCTTCTACAACCGCCACCTGCTGTATGGGCACAAGGGCGGGCGCGATGCCCTGCTGGAACAACACCGCGCCATCTATGACGCGGTGATGGCACACGATCCGGACCGGGCTGAGGCAGCGGTCAGGGCACATATGAAATCCGTTGGTGCGGCGTGGCGTGAAAGCGACGCGGAGGCGATCAGGAACCAGACCGCCGAGCGCCGCCTCAATCGTCACAACATCCAGAAGTAGGCCGCCAATGCCGTTGCAGAACAGAGTGAAGCCGGACGGTGAAATCATCACCTCGCCGGCGCGCGGGATATTGATGGGCAACCGGGGCGGCAAGCTGCATGACCCTGAAACCAGAACCCTGGTGAGGACACAGAGCTCCAGGCAGTGGATCAATTGCGTGCTGCAATTCAAATCGCGGCAGCGCCAGGTGATGGGCACAGGATATACGGAACTGTTCTTCATGGATGAGGTAACCGCGCTGGCCGCCGGCCACCGGCCATGTTTTGAATGCCGGCGCAAGGACGCCCTTCTGTTTCGCTCGGCCTGGCAAACTTCACAAGCGCTTGACTCACCGCCGTCAGCGCCGGACATGGACAGGGTCCTGTCCACTGAACGGCGCGCAAAAGGCGGTGCGAAAATTACCTGGACCGCCAGGTCCGGCAGTCTGCCGGACGGTGCAATGGTTCGTATCGATGACAATTTGCTGGCCATTCGTGACCGGAAATTCCTGCCCTGGACAGCATCCGGATATGGCGCCGGCGTACCTCTTGATCTGAATCTCGACGTTGAGGTTTTGACACCGCCGACAATCGCGCGCATTTTGCACGCGGGTTATCAACCGATCTGGCACCCAGGCGTTGAGCGTGCCGGAGATAAAATCTAAGAGGCAATCACAAAATGAAGCTTGTACGTTATGGCAAGGCCGGCAAGGAAAAGCCGGGCCTGATCGATGATGATGGAAAACTGCGCGACCTGTCTGCTCGCATTGACGACATCACACCAGACCAGTTGTCGGACAAGGCGCTGGCCAAACTCGCCAAGATCAGTCCGGCCCGCCTGCCGCTGGTCAAAGGCAAGCCCCGCTTCGGACCGCCGCTGACCGGCATCGGAAATTTCGTGTGTGTCGGCCTGAACTACACCGACCATGCCGAGGAAACCGGCCATGCCATTCCCACCGAGCCGGTGATCTTCTCCAAGCACACAAGCTGCATTGCCGGCGCCAATGATGACGTGGTGCTGCCCAAGAAATCGGTTAAGACCGACTGGGAAGTGGAGATCGGCTTTGTCATCGGCGCCCAGGCCAAGAGCGTTTCGCAGTCAAAGGCGTTGAGCCATGTGGCCGGATATTTCGTGTGCAATGATGTATCCGAGCGCGAAAACCAGATCGAGCATGGCGGGCAGTGGGTGAAGGGCAAATCGCACGACACCTACGGCCCGATCGGCCCGTGGCTGGTGACCCGTGATGAAGTCCCAAATCCGCAGAAACTAAATCTGTGGTGCGACATCAACGGCCAGCGCATGCAGGACGGCACCACAAAGAACATGATCTTCCCGATCAAGTTCATCGTGTCCTACCTGTCCCAGTTCATGACGCTGGAGCCGGGTGACATTGTCATCACCGGCACACCGGCAGGTGTTGGCCTGGGCATGAAACCGCCGTTGTTCGTGAAACCCGGCGACGTCATGGAACTTGGCATTGACGGACTTGGCTCACAGCGCCAGACGGTTGTGCGCGGCAAGGTCTGACAACAAACGGGCGGAGCATGTCGGTTTACTTCCGGGACGGTCCGCCCTTGAGCCACTCTTCCCGGCCGCTGCCGGTTACCTCGTGCAGGCCGGAAAATCCATGCTCATCCAGCCGGTCCGTCAGCCCCTGCAGGATGTCCACAATGAGTTGCGGGCCCTGGTAGACCAGTGCCGAGTAAAGTTGCAGCAGTGAAGCGCCGGCCCGGAGTTTCTGCCAGGCGTCTTCAGCGCTTGCAATGCCGCCGGCACCGATCAACACCATCTTGCCCCTGGTCATGGAATGCATGCGGGCCAGTTGCACTGTCGACAACTGAAACAGTGGTGCACCGGACAGGCCGCCGGTCTCTTCCTTGTGCCTGGACTTAAGCGGCGGACGGGAAATTGTGGTGTTCGACACGATGATCGCATCCACCTTCATCTTCAGGCAGACCGCAGCAATATCTTGAAGCTCATCCTCCACCAGGTCCGGCGCTATTTTCAGCACCAGCGGCGCCCGGCGACCGTCTTCATCCGCTGCCCCGTCTATGGCATCGCGGACCCTGCCGATCAGGGTTTTCAGTTCGCCTTTTGATTGCAGCGCGCGCAGTCCGGGCGTGTTGGGTGATGAAATGTTGACGGTGATGTAACTCGCCAGCTTGTTGAAAACCGCCGCCCCGAGCGCATAGTCGGCAATGCGGTCATCAGAGTCCTTGTTGGCCCCGAGATTGACCCCGACAATGCCGCCGCGATCATCGCGGTCAGCCAGCCGCCCGAAGACCCGGGCATGGCCATCATTGTTGAACCCCATGCGGTTGATCACAGCGGCGTCTTGCGGCAGGCGAAACAGCCGCGGCTTGTCATTGCCCTTTTGCGAACGCGGGGTCACCGAACCAATCTCCACAAAACCGAACCCCAGACGCAACATGTCGTCGGGCACTTCGGCGTTCTTGTCGAACCCGGCTGCAAGTCCAAGCGGATTGGGAAAGTCCAGGCCCATGCAGTTGACATGCAAACGCACATCTTTTGGAACCGCACCTGCTTTCAACAGCCCTGAACTCAGCGTGGCAATGGTCAGGTCATGGGCCGTTTCAGGACTGAACGCATGCAGGATAGGGCGCGCAATTGAAAACAGGCGGCTCATGGCAAGTCATCCGGAAACTCATGGACGCCTGCTTCATTCAACGGCAACGGCCAGGATCGCACCACCGACGATACGGGCAATGGCTTAAAGAGGTGCGGAAACAGGGCGCCACCGCGGGATGCTTCCCATTTCAGGCCTGAGTCCAGGCTCGCATCATCAATGGCAAGCAGAACCAGATTGCTCTGGCCGGCAAAGTGTTTCGCCGCCGTTTCGCGCACCTGCTCTTCGGTCGAGAAGTGAATGAAACCGTCACGCCTGTCATCGGCTGATCCGGCATACCGGCCGCAGCCGCGTGCTGCATCCCACTCGTCCCTGTCGATTATTTTGTAAATGATTGTCATGCTGGCAGCGAACCTATTCGCCAGGCAAACGCAAAACAAGCAGACAATTCGCCAGGGCCCTGACCCTAGCTTGTGCATCAGGTGCGGCAAGGCTACAGTTTTGCCAAATGTCAAAGCAGTCAGGAAGCATTTTCGGGGGGAGCAATTGCAACCGGATACGCTCCTGGGAGAGACGGCCTTGTTTTCACATTCACAGATCTGGCAGGCCATTGACCGGCTGGCTGAAGCAAACGGCATGTCTGCGTCCGGGCTGGCCAGGGCAGCCGGGCTTGACGCCACCGCCTTCAACAAGTCGAAGCGCGCGACACCGCACGGCAGGCTGCGCTGGCCGACAACCGAAAGTGTTTCCAAGTGCCTTGCTGCAACCCGCACCAGCCTGACCGAATTTGCCGGACTGGTACACGGCGCACAGGGATTGCAACGCGCAGTCCCCTGCATCCATCTGGCTCACGCCGGCGCAAGCGATCTGTTTGACGACGCCGGCCGGCCGGCAGGAGACGGCTGGGACCGGATCAACCTGCCCGGTATTGATGACCCTTGCGCCTATGCCCTCACCATCAGCGGCGATACCATGATGCCGGTCTACCGTGACGGCGATACTGTTATCGTGTCGCCGGCAGCGCCGGTGCGGCCTGGTGATCGTGTGGTCGTCAAAACCGGTGACGGTGAAATCCTGGCCAGGCGGCTGCATCGGGAAACCGGCAGGAAGCTGGAGCTTGCCTGTTTCAACCCGCAACAGCCGATGCTCACCATTGAGCGCACGAGCATGAAATGGATGGCCCGAATCATCTGGACCAGCCAATAAACTCAAACACATCCGCTGAAGCCGGGATTGCGTTAAGACCACATGGATTCATTGACACAAGTACTGCTCGGAGCCTCGGTTGCCGAGTTGGTCATCGGGCGCGCGATCGGGCGCAAGGCAAGTCTTTACGGCGCCATGCTGGGAACACTGCCTGACCTGGACGTTCTCATCCCCTATGGCGGAGCCATCGAGGATTTCACCTATCATCGCGGATTTTCGCACTCCCTGCTTGTGCTCACAGCAGCAGCGCCGGTGATCGGCTGGGCACTGCACAAGCTGCACGGCCTGGCCAGCCTCAAACTCTGGATTGGCATGGTCTGGCTGGTGTTGATCACCCATCCGCTGCTGGACAGTTTTACCGTCTATGGCACGCAATTGTTCTGGCCAATTACCGAGTATCCGGTGTCGGGATCGTCCACTTTCATCATTGATCCCGCCTATACAATCTGGCTGGCAATTGGCGTGATCGCCGTTCTTGCCTTCAACCGGCAAACCCGGCTTGGCTACAAGGTGAACGCTATCTGCCTGGCGCTTGCGAGCACCTATCTGGCCTGGACCATGACAGCCAAGGCCCATGTCACCGCTATTGCGGAGCGCTCGATGGAACGCCAGGGGCTCACCCACAACCATCTTCTGTCCACGCCGGCACCGTTCAACACACTGTTATGGCGCTTTGTGGCCATGCAGGATGACGGGTATTATGTGGGCTACTACTCGGTTTTCGATAACACGAAAGATATAAAGTTCACCCGCTATGAGAGCCGGACCGACTTGCTGGAACCGCTGGCGGATACCTGGGGTGTCAAACGGCTGCAGTGGTTCAGCCATGGTTTCTACCGGGTATCGCAACCCTCACCATCCGAACTGGTGATCACCGATCTCAGGATGGGTGTGGAAGACGCCTATGTGTTCAGCTTCAAGATTGCCGACATTGCCGCAGACGGCAGCATGAACCCCGCCAATGAGCGTATCCCGGTGAAGCGCGTTACGTCGCGCCTGTGGCAGTTCTGGTATCGCATCTGGGACAGCTCGGTCAGCCTGGCCCCAAACAAGCCATAGCAGTTATGCACACGGGGTAATTGTGTTGCGCCACACAATGCCCTATCCGGCACTGATGAAAGCACCAACAAAAGCGTTGAGCATACCGGAATTCGTCACCCTGCTGGCGGCCATGATTTCGATCCTGGCCTTGTCCATTGATGCCATGCTGCCGGCGCTCGGCCAGATCGGTGCTGATCTGGGCGTTACGGATGCCAATGACACGCAGTTGATCGTGTCGGGCATGTTTTTGGGATTTGCCGCCGGGCAGATCGCCGCCGGTCCGCTGTCGGACAGTTATGGCCGCAAGCCGGTCATCTATGCAGGCTATGTCATCTTCATCGCCGGTTGCATCATGTCGATGACGGCAACGGTGTTCGAGGTCATGCTGGCGGGCAGAGTGCTGCAGGGCCTGGGTGCAGCGGCACCGCGCATTGTCAGCCTGGCGCTGGTGCGCGACGGCTACGAAGGCCGTGCCATGGCGCGCATCATGTCCATCGTGATGGCCATCTTCATTCTGGTGCCGGCCATCGCGCCGTCGGTTGGCGAAGCGGTCTTGCTGGTTGCCGACTGGCGGGCGATCTTCGGCCTGCTGCTGTTGATGGCGATCATCGCCTTCGTATGGTTCGCAGCCCGCCAGCCTGAAACCCTGGCCGTGCCGGAACGGCGGAAATTCTCCCTGGGGAATATCGCCGGCGGTATCAGGGAAGCCTGCGGTTTCCGCGCCGCGGTGGGTTATACAATCGCAGCCGGTATCATCTTTGGTGCTTTTCTCGGCTATCTGAGTTCCGCACAACAGGTGTTCCAGACCGTCTACGGGACCGGCAAACTGTTTGCCATCTACTTCGGCGTCGCAGCGCTTGCCATCGGTGCCGCCAGCATCTTCAATTCAAGAGTCGTGATGCGGCTCGGCATGCGCTTCCTGACCTGGCGTGCCCTGATCGGCGTGACCCTGGTTTCGGCCTTGTTCCTGCCGGTCGTCTGGCAGTTCGACGGTGTGCCGCCCTTATGGACATTCATGGTGTGGCTGCTGGCGGCATTCTTTGCAACCGGCATCCTGTTCGGCAACTTCAACGCACTGGCAATGGAACCGCTAGGCCACATGGCCGGACTGGGCGCTGCCCTTGTCGGGTCCGTGTCCACTTTCATTGCCCTGCCGCTGGGCTGGGCAATCGGTCATATGTTTGACAATACGGTGGTGCCACTGATTGCCGGTTTTGCCATTCTGGGGGCGATATCACTGATCGTCATGTGGTGGACGGAACGTGGCGCAGACTTGGAACCTTAACCGATCTTCCACATTTCACGTGGCGCACGCGTGGTCAGCAGGCGGCAACCGTCTTCGGTGATGACCACGTTTTCCTCATGCACCAGCATCTTGCCGTCGCCATAGTCCATGCCGGGCTCGATGGTCATCACCATGCCTGGTTCGAGCACGGTTTCGTCACCCGCCATGTTTGACGGCGGCTCGGTCAACTGAAGGCCCAGCCCGTGGCCGAGACGCCCGACATTGCCGCCTGTCGCGCCGGCATCAGCCATGACGGCCGCCATCGCCGCAGCAAGGCCTGCCGGGGTTGCCCCGGGACGTGCTGCCGCAATGCCGGCCTCGGTGGCGCGCCACACGATGTCTTGTGTTTTCCTGGTTTCATCATCCACATCGCCACTGGCAAAATTGCGATCAAAGTCGCAGAAATACCCGTCATATGTGACACCCAGGTCGATGAACAGCACATCGCCCGGGGCGAGATTGCGGTCATTGGGGCCAACGATGATCTGGTCATAGCCGCCGGCCCCTGCGGTAACTGCCATGAACGGTATGGCGTCTGCACCCTGACGGGTCAGTTCCGCCCTGAAGGTGCGGGCGATCTCATGCTCGTTCATGCCGGCAGACAATTGCCCGGGCAGCGCGGCATAAGCCTCACTGCCGATCCGGCAGGCCCGTTCGATCCTTGCGATTTCCGCCGGTGACTTGACCATCCGCAAGCGCCAGATCAGCGGTGATGCATCGGCAAATTCAATGCCGGTGCACGCAGACCGGATACGGTCAAAATCGGCAATCGGCATGCGAATGACGCTTTCGCGGCCCATTTCCCAGCCGATGCGGCCATAGCTGCGCGGACAGTCGGCCAGCACCTGCGCCATGAGGGACACGCCGTCATCTTCCGGTTGCGGTGCCGGCCATGTGCGGATGTCATTAATCCAGGTTTTGGCGAGACCGGGCTCACCAATGGTCGGGATGACCGCAATCGGTTCGCCTTGCCGGGGCAGGATGAGAAACCACGGACGTGCCGGGCTTTCCCAGAACTGGGTGGCGAAACCGGCAAAATAGCGCCAGTTGGGCGGTGCGGTAACAACAACTGCATCCAG